>ERZ724526.962-NODE-962-length-15613-cov-5.138193_pt1 | contig 15613 bp, 8 predicted proteins | sample MGYA00376059_ERZ724526 | MGnify/ENA primary metagenome ERZ724526 (study PRJEB28724, sample SAMN07190883) | activated sludge metagenome | isolation source: activated sludge of sewage treatment plant in Hong Hong | place: Hong Kong | collected 2016-03-17 ... | reverse complement strand
AACGACATGCGGTAAAAAAGGACACGGTTGTTATTGGAAACACCATCATTAACCCGTTTCTGCCCCAGTTGCGCGCCGCATTTGTAAAAAGTTGCCTGCTTTTCAACCATCGCCTGAAAACACGCCCTGATAAAGTGACGATCGTTGAAGGTTCGGTAAAACCGATCAGGGACTTGCAAAAGCGCAATTGCAGCATAATTATCTATATCGACTGGGAAGAAGCCAAGAAAAATCAACGCCAACCAACAAAAAAATAAAGGAAATGGGACATTTTATACAACCTAACCACCCCCCCGAGCCGAAGCCGCCAAATAGCAAAACTCCCGTTTGGTTTATTCCACCAATTGTCCTGTTGGCTTGCTGGATGCTGGCTAATGTTCCCGGTATGCTTCCGGACTCAGGAAAAATGGGCCAGATAAACAGCACCCTTCCGCTTTTCCTGGCTTTTGTAGCATTCGCTGCCTGCTTTTATTTGGCTAAGTGGCCCGGCCCGGCCAGGGCATTTGCAGGAATTGTACTTTTTCTGCTCGTTTATCTGGGCGCCAGCAGGCTGCTGGGTTCGGGAAAGGGCGAAGGCGGGGACCCACCGCTTTCGGAACAGATCAGACCCAATACACTGCATTACCAGCCAGCCCTTGATTTTGATGTTTTAGCAAAAGGAGCATTGGGTAGCAAGATCTACGTGGAACTCAAACCATGCGACAGGACGCGAGCCGCATATCCAAAGAGGTTCTATGTGGGAGAGACCACACAGGATGGCTGGAACACCTTTTCGCTTGCCATTGCAGACGTCGACTGGGCATATGTGAAAACCAGGAACGGCCATTCTCCGCCTTGTTTCGAAATGCATGTGTATCAACTGGGCGCCTCGGGAGAAGGGGTGCATTTGGGAACTATCGAGGTGCGGTGATACTTAACTATTTCTGCTAAAATGGCTTAGGCATATCACTTTTTATTGATATACCTAAGCCGTTTTTTGTTAAAATAATGATGCTAAAATTGTTGATTATCAACAAAATAATTCGTTTATTTACCAGTAATTAAGTGCTTTTTTGCGGATAAACCCTGTTCCCAAATGCGTATCCTCATTGCCTCCGATTCCTTTAAAGACGCCTTGCCTGCAGCGGAAGTTTGCCGGTCTATTGCCGCAGGTCTACGCCAAAACCAAGGCAATGCCGATATCGCGTTGTTTCCTTTGGCCGACGGCGGTGAAGGCACCTTCGAGGTGCTTGCCTTTCACCTTGACCTGCATGCTGTTGAAGTGGATACCTTTGATCCGCTCCTTCGCCCGATCCGCGCGTCCTACGGCCTCAGCGCCGATGGCAGCACGGCTGTGGTCGAACTGGCAAGGGCTTCCGGTTTGCAATTGCTTGCCCGGCAGGAGCGCAACCCGCTCCATACTTCAACCTACGGGACCGGTCTTTTACTGGCAGATGCCATAGACAAGGGTGTGTCAAAAATCATTCTGGCACTTGGCGGCAGCGCGACCAACGATGCCGGCGCCGGCATGGCATCCGCCCTGGGCTGGAATTTTCTGGATGATTCGGGGCACGAAATGGCCGTAACCGGACTTGCGCTGTCCCAGATCGCCCGGATCACACCCCCTGAATTTGTGATTGTGCCGGAGACCGAGGTGATTTGCGACGTCACCAACCCGCTTTTCGGACCCGAAGGCGCCGCTTTTGTATATGCCCGTCAAAAAGGCGCCGACGAACTGGGTATCTCTATTCTGGACGCCGGTCTGCGCCATGTTGCCCGACTGACTACTGAACAACTGGGCAAGAGCGATCTGGCCAGGATACCCGGCGCAGGCGCTGCCGGTGGCACTGGATTTGGCGCAATGGCTTTTCTGAACGCCACCTTGCGCCGTGGCGCGGACCTGGTCATGGATATTGCCGGATTCGACGATGCCCTGGCAAAAACCGACCTGGTTATCACCGGTGAAGGACAGTTGGACGGGCAAACGCTGCACGGCAAACTGGTACAAAGTATTTGCCGGCGCGCCACCCTAAGCGGTGTGCCGGTGGTCGCCTTGTGCGGCCGGCTCGCTGCCTCCCCCGAACAATTGGCGGCTATTGGCCTGAAGGCCGCCTGGAGCATCAATGAGGTGGAACGGCCCCTGCAGGAAATGCTCGACAGAACGGCTGAAAGCCTGACGCGTACGGCAGCGCAGATACCCTTGTCCTGGAATTTGTGACCAACCCCGTCTGACGCGCCAGCGTCTGTACGGGGAGGGGTAGCGAACCATTCCCGTACAGACGCTGGCGCGTCAGACGGGATGGGGGGGGTAGCGAACCATTCCCGTACAGACGCTGGCGCGTCAGACGGGATGGGGTTGGCAACGAACGATTCCCGTACAGACGCTGGCGCGTCAGACGGGACGCATCATGTATAGAATGACAGAGATACTTTATGCGAATCAGGAGATAAAAAAGCCGGCGCTCCTATTGATGAAATATTTTACCAGCCATAGCGCCAGGAAGCCACTGCTCCCCATGATCAGGGTGGCGGTGGAAAAGACCCGCAGCGTCGCGGGTACCGGTAATTGTCCAAAACGCGACACTACCCAAAAGTAGGAGTCGTTGGCGTGTGAAAGGGTCATGGAGCCGCAACCCATCGCCATCAATGCAAACAACCTGCCCGTATCGTCGGCAAGACCCAGCGCAGGCAAAAAGGGCGCTATGATCGCTGATGTGGTGATGACCGCCACGGTCGATGAGCCTTGCGCCGTTTTCAAAATAGCCGCCAGCAAAAAGGGCGCCCACAAACCAAGGCCACTGCCGCTCAGCCAGGGGCCGTAAACCGCGCCAGGACCAAGCGCATTGATGACTGCCCCGAATGCGCCGCCCGCCGCCGTTACCGCCAGAATGGGTCCGCTTTTTTCGACAGCGCTTTCGAGAACGCCATTGATGAGGCTTTTATCCCATTTTTCAAACAAAAACAGGCTGATCACGATGCCCGTGAACAACGCAGCCACCGGGTCGCCGGCAAACTGGATGATGGAGAAAAGGGTGTTCGAAGGCCCGGAAGGGAAAAGGGCCAGCGCCGACCGCAAGGCGATCAGCACAATGGGTACTGCTATGGGAAGCAGGGCAAACAACGGGCGGGGATTCATTTCGAACAATACGGGAGCCTCTTCTGCGGGTGTGGCGGGGTCAATTTCCGTCCATTCCATGCTTTTGCTTTGCCACCTGATCCAGAACCAGGCAGCCAGAATGGGTACAATGGCCAGCACGGCGCCGGCAAGCATGGCTTTGCCCAGGTCGATCTGCATGGCTCCTGCGGCGGCTGAAATGCCGGGATGCGGCGGCGCCAGACAATGAATGCCGAACAGGGCAGTAGCAAGTCCCGCTATCAGCCTGATGTGCTGCCCCCGGGTTTGTCTGGAAAGCATCAGCGCGAGCCCGGAAAGTACCACAAACCCCGAATCGCAGAAAATCGGGAGTCCGACCACGTAACCGGTGAGTGATATGGCCTGCGGCGCGTGGCCGGCGCCGGTTTTGTCCAGCATATACCGCGCCAGGCTCATGGTGGCGCCGCTGCGGTCGAGCAGAGCGCCCAGGGTGGCGCCGAAGATGATGAGCAATCCGATCTTTTCAAGGGTAGTGCCGAAGCCGCTGCGGACAGCCTGGAGCACGCTGGGGCCGTCGATCCCTGCGACAAGTCCGGTGATCATGGCGACAGCGATCAGGACAAAAAAAGTGCTGAAGCGGTACCGCGAACTGAGCAGGACAATGGCAGCGATGCTGCAGAGCAACAATACGGAGGTGAAAAGCATATTGGTAATGTTATGGCATAACAATTGAAGTGCAAATAATTTTACGGCATTTCTCAAATTACGTGAAATCTTATTTCATTAACATCGCTTTTAAAGAAAAACCAAGTCGTCTGCAATGACCAGCAATTGTATTGTAGTACTGGCATTTTTGGGTATTGTACTGCTAACCCAATCCTGCCGTGTTTCCGGAGCACTACCCGGAAACAACAAGCCCAAACCGGCAACCGTCTTTATCCCTAATGAGGATTCAACCTTCTGGGCCAACAGGATTTACTTCAAGGTAAAACCTGATTTCAAAACGGAGATAACCCCTCGGTCTGTTCAACAGCATGAGCAATTGGTCAGTTTAAAGCGGATATTCACAAGTTTTGGGGTGAGCAGCCTCAATCAGCCCTTTAAGATGTTGTCCGGGACTTCCATGGTCGATGTGTATGAAATTACCTTTGACTCCAAAATAGGGGGAGCAGATCAATTGATTGCACAAATCGGCCGTCTGCCTTATATCCTTTATGCTGAAAAAATACCGATCAGGAAATATTTTTATCAACCCAACGACCAGAAGTTCTCTCAACAATATGCGCTTTCCCTTATCCAGGCGCCCGATGCCTGGACTCTGTCACATGGAGACCACAACATTCGGGTGGCCATTGTAGACAATGCCCTGTTGACGGATCACGAAGATATGATGCCGAACCTTTGGATAAACCCCGGAGAAATATCCGGCAATGGATTCGATGATGATTCGAATGGAAAGATTGACGACATCCACGGCTGGGACGCAGCCGATGGCAACGGAGACGTCAACCTGCCCTTGGGATGGACAGATCCTATCAAATCGCACGGGACGCATTGCGCCGGCATTGCCGGCGCAAGTACCGATAACACTTTCGGCATTGCATCTATCGGCTTCAACAACAAACTGGTTTTTATTAAAACAACGATGGATTCCGGTTATCCCGGAGCCCCGACGCATGGCATGCAGGGAGTTGCGGAAGCCATCGCCTATGGTGTGGATGTGATCAGTATTTCCTGGGGCGGTACCGATAAGATACAAACCGAGCAGGACCTGTTCAACCTGGCTTACCAGCAGGGGATAATCGTAGTAGCTGCTGCGGGCAATTCCAATATGGAGTTGAGGCATTACCCGGCCGCTTATGATCACGTAATTGCTGTAGCCAGCACGGATCAAAATGATGTGCGGAGCCCACTTTCCAATTTCGGGAGTTGGGTCGATGTTTCGGCGCCCGGCACGGCCATCCTCAGCACCCTGGCGACGGGGGTTTCTGATTATGGCGTGCAAGACGGCACATCCATGGCGTGCCCCTTGGTTGCCGGGCTGGCGGGTTTAATGAAAGCGAAAAACCCGGCGCTTACGCCGGATCAGATCCTGTATTGCCTGAAAAACAGTGCAGACAATATCGAGGTGTTAAATCCGACTTATGCCGGAAAACTTGGCGCCGGCCGCATCAACGCCAAAAATGCCCTTGAATGTTGCCTTTCTGGTTCCGTCCAGGCCAGTTTTTCAATTAATAATCCTCTGGAGACTAACGAACTGTTGAGTGCCGTGAACACCTCGACCAACCCCTCCGGTACAAGTTATACCTGGCTGCTGGATGGCACTGTCGTTTCCGCACCACCTGCTTCGTTTGCCCAAACAGGAATCTATACCCTGGAACTTCAAGCCAACTACGGTAACTGTACTTTCGGTCAGGAACAAGTCATCCATGTCATGGGCAACAATGATATCTCGTTTGCCAAAAAATCGGATGAATATATTTGTGATGTACTCCCGTCCAGAAGCGGCGGATACCTCGTGGGCAGCGTCGCCGGCAACCCGGCCCAAAAAACGATACAAAAACTGGATCATGAAGGTAATCCGGAATGGATTTGGTCGACGCCACCTGTGCCCCTTCCTCCTTATTTCACAGGCTATGGTGGCGAAATTTTCAATTATTTCGAGCGCGGTTATTTTGCTACTGCGGAGGATGACGACGGCACTGTTGTTATCGCCATCCCTTCTTATGAATCAAGCACCAGTACGCATTACATTACCGCTTTTAAACTGGATGGCACAACGGGTCAGTTTATATGGCAACGCGAATTCCGGGTGAGTACCGGTTACCAATTTGCCTTTCCATTTTTTCTGCAAATCCGGTGGATTTATCCTCGTGGGAAGCGCTTTGCCGTACAGCAGGATGTTTATGATGAAAATAGACGGCGCCGGCAACCTGTTGTGGAACCGCTTTTACAACTCGACCGAGCACACACAAATAAAGGGGTTCATCCAAACGGCTGACGGTGGTTATCTTGTGTACGGGAACTGTAAAAATCCGGTTTGTACCAATCCATTTTTCACCCCTTACTCGGCCAAACTGGACCAGAACGGCAATGTCAGTTGGAGCAGCACTTTTTGTCCATTCGGCGCCTTACACAACGACGAAATCACGGGTATTTATGACGCCGTAGAGTTGGCTGGATGTAGTTATTGGCTGATGGGCCGCTTGAATAAAACCGCCGTTACTTACCTCATCAATATCGATTATGAGGGAAATCTAAAAACGGTCAGGTCAATTGACAACCAAACGGGTATTGGCATGACGTCCTCTTCTTATGGCAAAATAGATGTCCTGACGGCTTTGAACGGTATTGGATCATTTTCCATGATCGACCTGGATGTGAATGGGAGCCTTCAACACATGGGTACACTTGAGATTCCCCTTAGTTATTACGTTTATTCCAAAAACCAGAATATCTATGAGGGCGAAAAAATCATACCTACCCATGATAATGGAATAATATTCAGCAGCAATTCCAGTATTACCCTGTCGGACGCTGGTTATGTGCTTGCAAAAGCCACCAGCGATAACCTCACCACCTGTAGTGCTTTCCCCCTTCTTTACACCCCGGCGATACCTCCCTTACTAAAAGGCGACCTCCTGTTCAGTCTTGACAACAGTCCTCCAGCCATATTGCCGGTCACTCCCGCTTATGCCTCGCCCGTTAACCGATTGCCTACCCTGCATGACGAATGCTCTTTCTCGTCCGACTGTCCTGTAAAAGCGCAATTCTACTTAGGGAGCGTGCTGTTCTATCAAAACGAACCGCTCGATATCGAATATGTTCCCACTGGGGCGACCAGCATTCAATGGCAGGTCGATGCCGACCCGCCCCAGACAATAATGCCCGTAAGTTTCCCCACATTCGGGCCGCATGATATCAAGCTAACAGTTTCCAACGGCACATGCTACAATGAATTGACGCGCCGTGTTTTTGCGATGCCGCAACCCGACGCAACCTTTTCCATGACGACCATCAGCCCGGGCGTCATCCGGTTTGATGCCGCGCTGAATTCCGGGTTGTTGCACTATACCTGGGATTTCGGGGATGGTATCACAGGAACAGGGGCTTCGGTTGTACATTCGTTTGCCTCGGAAGGTGTTTACAATGTGTGCCTTACGGTCGGGATTTGCGAACGGAGCGATCAGCAGTGTCAGTCAGTTGTGTATCAATGCCCGGTAAACCAGCCGGCAGTAATGGATATTTCTATTTGCCCGGGCTATCAGGGTACATTTATGGTTCAGAATCCGGGAACGAACACGATAAACTGGTTCAATGAACTCGCGGATGTCACAGCTGTCGGTGCTGGCGCCTCGTTTACTACGCCTGTGCTAAGCGCTACTGAAGATTATTATGTGGAGTTTACCCAGCCGGCGACAGTTTATACCGCGGGAATGACAGGCCCTCCGTTGAGTTATACTTACAGGATAACCAATCATACCAACGGACTGCACATTACCGCAGGCAGCAGTTTTTTTCTCCGGTCTTTTCAAATGGAAATTTGTCAGGGCGGCTCGCTGATCGTGGAAATCAAAAAAATAGTGGGGGGAGCAGCCACAACGGTATTCAATTATTCCGGCACTGTTGGCAGCAATCAGACCATGACGATTCCTGTACCATCTGGCGCCAACTTTTTTACGGCAGGCGAATACATGGTGGCCATGTATGGTAATGCCACTGTCTGCCTATACGAAGCCAATACAATACAATATCCCTTCGAGATAGCGGGGTTGCCTGGCATCTTTGTAATTGATGGCTATATGTATTCCGTATGTTGTCTGCCTTGGGTATCAGATCACAGATACCCTATGTTTTTCAATTTTGAAATAAACCTCCAGGAAGATTGTGTATCGCCGCGGGAAGAAGTGATTATAACGGTTGTTTCTACACCTGATACCGATGGCGACGGGGTGCCGGACGCCTGCGACCCGTGCCCGCTCAACAATCCCGACGATACGGATGGTGACGGCATTTGTGATGCCAATGATCAATGCCCCGGCCTGGATGACGCCCTTATTGGCGCCGCTTGCAACGACGGCGATCCATGTACCGTCAACGACACCTACAGTTCATCGTGCAATTGTGTTGGCACCTTTCAGGACAGCGATGGCGACGGGACCTGTGATGCCAGTGATCTTTGCCCGACAGACCCGAATAAAATCCTGCCTGGCGTTTGTGGGTGTGGATTCCCGGATACAGATACAGACGGCGACGGTACGCCTGATTGCAATGACCCGTGTGCCACCGATCCGAATAAAATCCTGCCTGGTATCTGCGGGTGTCAAAATCCGGAACCCGGAACACCGTGCAACGACGGCGATCCCTGCACTATCAATGATGTGATCAATTCCAGCTGTCTGTGCGCCGGTACCTTTCAGGATACGGATGCCGATGGGATTTGCGATGCTATGGACCAATGCCCGGGCGAAGATGATAATACTGCCCTGCAACAAATCTTTTTTGCGTATCTCGGAAGCATCGGGGTCCAGGAAGCCGGAACGGCCATTACCAGGTCCTTGAATGAGGATTTACTGATTACTGGTTTTGAAAGGCCTTCCGGGAGCTCTGCCAGAACCGGTTTTCTGACCAGACTCGATCGAAATGGTGGATTGTTATGGAAAAAAGTATTCCCGCTATCCATTTTTGGTACTTCTTCAGATATTGTGGAGGCCAACGACGGAGGGATTGTCATTCTTGGCTCAGCAGGTATTTCAAATTCCGACTTTTTTGTACTCAAAACCGATAATGTGGGCAATTATCAATGGTCAAGTTCATATGGGAACATGGCCAATACGCCACTCATTTTTGCCAAAAAAATACGGCAAACCTCGGACGACGGTTATATTATAACAGGTTCAGTTGATATTGACGGCAATACTGGTTACCAGATGTTTTTGGCAAAACTTACCGAAACCGGGCAGTTTAGCGGAGCCTTTCACTATGGCGCTTTCGGCGGCGCAGACGATTATGCTACAGGGGTTGTTGAACTGCCCAATGGCGACTTTTTAGTGACCGGAAGTTCTGCCGTATCGTCGTCACTTGTCCTGATGCGAACCAACCCAGCCGGTCTGGTAACCTGGACGAAAGGCTATACCATTAATAATGTAAATACAGCCATTACCGGCCTGAGCCTTGCTGTCAATAATAACGAGGTGTTTATTTCGGGCCATTTCTCCGACGACGTATTTTTATCCAAGTTTCAGGAGGATGGCACTGCGCTGTGGTTTAAATCGTACCAGATACCTGGTATTCAGGATGACTGTTCTATGGCCGTTACAAACGATGGAGGGTTGGTTGCAGCAGGTCAAACCCAAGGCGGGCTTTTTATGTTGAAAACAGGTGGAGATGGCTCGTTTCAATGGTTCAATAGGTACTTCGGGTCGAATCTCTCTATTTTTCCCACTGACGACCGTGGTCACGGAAGTGTTCATCCATTCCAGGCATATCACGACGGGTTTGTCATGTTGGGTTCTGCCATGCCTTCGGGAACAGTACTGAACGATATGTGCCTGATCCGAACAGATGAACAAGGGGAGGTTCCCTGCAATTCTGATAGCCAACCCGTTACAGTAAGCGATAAAATATTGGAAACAGATCCTTTATGGAACACACAGGGCATATTGAACCTTTTGCCGAATGCATTTTTGCCGGTTATGAATACCGGGGCCTTAAACATATCGGTACAGTGTACGCAGACTATATGTGTACATTGATGTCGCAGAGGTTATTGATTTGGGGACTTGGAAAAATCTGTAACGGCCAAAACAGGCATGAGATATTCAAAACGGTATGATAACACAGGCCGGGTAATGTTACACCGCGGTTATCAGGCCGTTTTTTCCCGCAAGAGGACCGAAATCGCTTCAAGGGTCTTACCAGTTTTTTTTTCCGCGCCGCACCACTCGCCGTTTTGGGCAACGACGGGCTCCTTGGCGCCTTTCAGCCGCGCACTGTATACAACATCGTATTTCCGTGCGTGGTCGCCTTCCAGCCAAAGCGCAATGCCGATCACGCGTTGCCGCCCGTCGGTTGTGCCGGCGAATTCGCCTTCGCTTTTGTTCTCCACGATTCCCGATGCAGCGACGTTTAGTTTGTATCTGATCTTCAGGCTCTTGCTGGCCGGGCTGATCTTGAGACTCATGCCCATCAATTTGCGGGCAGGTTTGACCATTCCGGTCATACTGCCATCGGTCTGCAAGAGTTGTTCGCCAATTTTGTAAAAGGTGACAGAACCTTCAATAGATGTCCCGGAAGGTTTCCTTTGGGTCCCCAGCGCATTTTCCACGGCCAGGGCGGCATCTATCCGCCCGTGCCCGTACCAGATGCTGTGACCGTCTTTGTCATATTCGCCTTCGGCCTTGTCTATTTTCTGGCAAGACCGGCGCAACATGTCTTTTACTTCGGGTTGGGTAAGATTTGGGTTGGCCGAAAGCATCAACGCGACGGTACCTGCCGCACCGGGGCAGGCCCCTGAGGTGCCACCGAAGCTGTTGGTATAATCATCCGGATCATAACCGTCGGCCTTCAGGCGGTCGGTAGTGCGGAGGCCCTGGCTGATCGGTGCAGGATGTTTAAAGGGTTTCCATCCAAAGTCGCCGCTTGGAAAGCACACCCATACCGCATCGCCGTAATCGCTGTACACGCTGCGCCTGCCGGTGTCGTTGCACGCCGCCACGGCAATGACGCCGGGGTAACTGGCGTAACCGTCGTTTTTAGTATCCTCGTTTCCGTTGCCGGCCGCGAAAAGGATAACGCAGCCTTTACCCCCTCGACCTTTCTTGAGGGCGTAATCCATGGCCAGGCGCGTGCTGTCGGGCAGGCCGGTAGTCCGGTTGTGTACGGCATCGCCGGGATTCCACCACTCGCCATCGGTGGGTCCCCAGGAGCAGGAAATAACATCTGCGCCGTGGTCGGCTGCCCAGGCAAAGGCATTGGCTTCGGCCATGCTGCCCAGACCGCTGCGCAGGCGGATAGGCATCAGCAGTGCTTCGGGCGCGACACCCGAAGCGCCGCCATTCAGCCCCGAAGCACAGGCCATGCCCGCACAGGCGGTTCCGTGGTTATCGTCTCTGGATTTTGGGTGCGGATCGTTGTTGTTTTCCGTGGCATCGAACGGATGCACCACACGGCCGGCGAATTCGGGATGGTCGATGTCGACACCATCGTCGATGACGGCAATGGTGACGCCCTTGCCCTTGGTGTATTTCCAGGCGTTTTCGATGTTGATATGGGCATCCACCGTTTTACCGCCGATATTGGTTTTGGCGAGGTGCCACTGCAGGGGGTGGATGCCTTTGAAGCGCCGTTCCTGTACGAGTTCGGGGTGGCAAAATTCCACGGAAGGTTCTTTCAGCAGTTTTTCGGCGATTTCAAACACCTTGAGGCCCGTACCCTCTTCCGCTTCGACAAAATAGGAGTTGGGAGCAAACGGCAGTTGGGATTTTACTTTTAATTTGAATTGCTTCAGTACTTCGAGACATCCATTTTCCGGAATTTCGTCCTTGAATTTTACAAAAAAATTCTCGGTGTAAAGCATCACCTCCCCGCTGTCGGCATCCTGCAGGACCCGGCCGGCAAAACGGATATTCTCCTCGTGTTTGAGTGCGGCACGGGTTTCGTCGCGCACCTCCACGGTTGATTTGGTGGATTCCAGTTCATCCTGGTTGGCCACACGACGAACGGTGATGCCGGCTTCAGGAAAACTGGTCACCTCCGTTGTTTGATCAATTAAATTCCGGCTTTCCCTGCTTACTGTTACGTTTTCGAGTTCAGCATTGCCTTTGGTACGGATCGCCACCATGTCGGGGCTTTCCACGAGACTGATCGTTTTGCCTTTTTTTCCGCCGAATTTAACCTTGTACATAGCTATGGTTGTATTGATTATTGTTGAAAACGCAAGGCTTGCATCTGCTGTTTTAAAAGCCGGTAAATTTTAAGAAACGGTTTTATAAGCCCACCCGGAGAGGGGCTTAAAACAGTTTCCGGGAGAACGATTTCAGACTTGAATTGCTCTCCTAAACTTTACCCACCGGCGATACTTTCATCGATTCGAAGTCGAATAAGGTATAATACCAATGGCGCTGACCGGTTTGCAAGGCCTGCCCTACGACGTAGTGCCAGAATTCGTAAAACTGTTCGGGACCGAATACAACCTGACAGGCAATTGACCAGCCTTTCACCTCCTCTTCGATATCAAACGCTTTTTCGTCACGACGACGTTCCACGTTGCCGAGCGCCAGTATCTTGCGTTCTTCTGCGGAGTTAAAGCGAATTTGTTTCACGTAATCCATTTCGGCGGGGGTGATACCTTCTGTTTTAAACAACTCCTGCAATCGGGCCAGATGCTGCTGGGCTCTTTCCTTTTGTTTCAACACTTCAGGCTGGAACCCTGCCAGAATCATCATGTAGGACTTTCCGGGTTTGCCGTCAACGTCATTCAAACCTGTATTGTGCCGGCTCTGTTTTTCAACGATCCCGTAAATATGTTTCGGCTTGATCAGATTTGCAACGGCCTCCGGTTTCAGTGTGTTCCAGTCTGCCGGCGCTGCAAAACCAGGGTCAATATCTTTCAGGATACGCAACAAGGCGTCCGGGTCCTTTTTGTTTTTAATCCAGTAATCAGCCGTCCAGTTGATGGCATCGGCAATTTTGATGGTTTTTTCATTCGATTGGCTGCCCATTACCTGTCTGATGCGTATTTCCCGATCATCAGACTGCGATATTTGAACGAGATTGGTCTCGTTCCATACTTTCAGCGAATCATTCATTTCTGTCAGGATTTTCCACGACGCTTTCGCGCTGTCGAGTCCCCAGTTGGACAGTATTTTAAATATTTCCACCAGGGCGATATTTTTTCTGAAATCCGCTTCGGATATCGTTCTCCCACCCGGCAGCGCGCCTTTTTTCATGTTACCCGGCATACAGGAATTACCGCCCGAATGGAAGTTGATGCCCCTGCTATCGTCGCGGGTGAAGATCAGTTTTTCTTTTGTCGAATTCAGCGCCATAACCCGGCAACAGCGGCCGCCGGGTTGCTGACCGTGGTGATAGCCGGTCTTTACGATAAAGGATTGGGGTGGAACAGTCGGGTTCCTGGATTTATTGCCGGGCTCAGTAGTGGCGGTATAGGCCTTGCAATGCAGCGTTCCGTCGGCGTCTTTCCAGCTTACAGCCAACACGTCGTTCCAGGTGGCATTTTGGCCTTTTGTTCTGCGTATGCCGGAAATATTGGTGATGCCGGGTTTGTCGCTCCACAAACCATTACGCAAACGGGTAAGGCGTCGGAAATATTGGTAAAATTCGGATTCCGGCTCGCCCAGGTTGGGCAACAGGAGTTCGCCGATTTCGTCCATCAAATCCGTATTGGAACTTTCTTCCATGAATTTCAAAAAGGAATCCGGAGAATCATCCTGTATTTCCATGACGTCTTTTACGAAACTGCCACCCGGTTTCCCGTCGATCTTGGACCCTTTGTTCGCTTGCAGTAAGGCGATCCCGGCCACGATATGACCGGGGAGGATTTTGTCAAAATCTTCAGTCGTTCCGGACAGGTCGGTCGGGGTATTGTATTCCAGGCCGAGTTGTTTCGCTACAAAATGCGCCATCCGTATGGCGGCGTTGAGGGTAATGTTGGCCTTGTTGTCGCCGATAAGCCATTCCCGGCAATCACTGACCATAAGTTCCGAAAGGACTCTGTCGGAATTCCGGATCTGCACCTTGGATATATTCGTATCAATTTCTGCAGAGAAGCCGTTAAACTGAAAAGAAGAAGCCATACGTTTTCATTTGACGATGATGAAAGAATAAGGAGTTAATATGGTTCAAATGTTTCTGAGGTCAGTCTTGCAGATGCCATCGACGCAGTCGCGGCAAATATTTATTTTAACAGCGGGTCGTCGCCGGCCAGCACTGTGGTGATGAACAGGTAACTTTTGTTCATTTTATAACGGAAGTCCTTGCGGACAGCGCTCAGGAATTTCAGGTGCCAGGAGTAGCGCCTGCCGACGAGGCAGCCGGCGCTGTATTTTCCCACCAGTTTTGGTGTTGATTTTGAGGAAGTACTGTGTTGGTTGATGCCGAACCAGTCACCGACATCCATGGGGTCAACCTTGTTACGCGTGCCGCTTTTGTCGATATCGCGGTGCACCCGCAGGTCGCCGCGTTGTACGAGGGCTGGCTGGACACCCTGGTGCAGGCCATCGGTCCAGGCTTTGTATTGCCCGAATGCGATACGCGCTGCGCCGAGCGAATGTAAGGGATTTACGGTATAAAATTTACCCGGTTCGGTGGTTGCCTGGTCATTGACCATCATTTCGGGTTTTCCGCCGGGGGAAATGCGGATCACGGTGCGGCGGTCGTTCCACTCGTCGAACTTGTCGGGATTCTCCCGGCCGTCGCTGTTGACACCTTCCACATAAACAATATTACAGGCATTCGGACTGCGGGCGATCCAGTATCCCCTGGCGCGCATGCAACGCAGGATGCGTTTGGCAAAACGCGTGCGGGTATCGTCGGTCGATTTATTGTCGAACTGGACAGGCAGAAATTTGTCGGGATCAGCCTTTACCAGCGCTTTGGTAAAGTCGAGGGTCAGCAGTCGGTCGGTGTATTCGAGGTTGGCGAGGCGGTGAAATTCAAAGATTGCGTTGAGGGTCATCGGTCCGATAGCGCCGTCGGATTCGGCTGTCGGACCGAAGGGTTTGTCCTTGTCGCCCCCGATAACGGGGTCCAGGATGCCAAGTTTACAGAGCCTCGACTGCAGTTCGTGCGCCGCCAGTTTGTTGGCCTGCATGTTGAGTTCATCGGTGGTAATGGATTTTTCAGTATCAATCAGTTGCTGGAGAGTCGTAATCATGGCGGTAAAATGTGTATTGCAGCAGTCTGGCACAAACTGCGTTTGTAACCGTGCCTGACTCCGAATACCCGAAGGTATGGATTAATTGGCAATTATGCCGAGCAGCACGCCTATTCCAAAGCCGATACCGCCACCGATCAGGATGCCCAATAACTTGCCGCCGGATTGTCGTTTGTTGGCGTCGGTCGCCACCTGGCGGCACTCGGTCAATTGCATATTGAGCGCTCCGATCGACTTGTTGAGCAGTTGGTTGGTGCTGTCGCTAAAGGCAATAAACTGCTTCTGATAGTCAATAATTCGGTCTTTTTTCTCGATTTCCAGGTCGTTCAGTTTGTTCCGGTATTCGAGTTCCGCTATCGCAACCTGCAGGGAATCGGCCAGGATACTTTGGCGGTTGCCGATCCGGATGGCCTTGTGCAAAACCGGCTGCGGCACGATATTCACCGGGTACATGGCGTCGAACAGTTCTATCTGGCGCAGTTCGGCGTTCGATTTTACGATGACAGCCTGAAACTCGATATCCAGCCCGTTCTGGCGGTACCGGAATGTGTCGATACTTTCATCCTGGCCAAACGCAGGAAGTCCCCATACAGCAAATAGAATGGCAAAAAGAAATGTTTTCATGACGGTATGGCGATTTGAAC
>ERZ724526.960-NODE-960-length-15636-cov-5.215904_pt1 | contig 15636 bp, 8 predicted proteins | sample MGYA00376059_ERZ724526 | MGnify/ENA primary metagenome ERZ724526 (study PRJEB28724, sample SAMN07190883) | activated sludge metagenome | isolation source: activated sludge of sewage treatment plant in Hong Hong | place: Hong Kong | collected 2016-03-17 ... | reverse complement strand
TGCCGGGGCCAATGCCGGCAGCAAGTGCAGAATAACCACCAATAAATTGGCCAGGACTACCCGTTGCGGTAATTTATTTTGATTCATCATGGAAATGGGCATTTACTATATAGCGTTGCGCGCCAAATTAATAATTTAACAAAAGTAGCGGGAAACTACCGGGAAAGCAAATGCTTTGTTAGAAGCAGCGACCCAATCCGGGTCACTGCCCTAACAAGCGGTGATTTTTCAGAGATAACAGGGGTTTATCAGCCGCAAATTAATCTTTACACAGGTTGAAGGCAAAGCAAGCCTCCGAATTTCCGGTGTATGCAATGGAATAGCAGACGCCTTCGAATTTGAGCAGGTACTTGCCTGCGATGGCGCCGCGTGTGTACACCACGATCTCGCGGGTGACGCAGCTCGGGGTGTCGTCGGTGCAGGGGCCGAGCGTGCCGAAGCACAGGGCGCCCGGAGGGTGTATCTCAACAGAAGGCGAGCCGTCGGGCAGCAATGCTACCGGGTTGCCGAGGTCGTCGGTCACGATGATCTGACCGATCGACAGGTTGCCGAAGCTCACGTTCGAGTAGCAGTTGCACACCGTGATCGCGAGCACTTCGAAGTCGTTGGTCTCCATGCAGTCGCAATCGCTGTCGCCCCAGGCGACGGAGATGCAGGGCGCCAGTTCGGGAAATTCGGCTTCCTTGCAGCCATTGCCGCAGGCATCGCATATGATTTCCTTCAGCATCTTGACATACTCCTCCATGCTTGGCGTATTTTTACTGAAGTAGGCCATACCGCCTGTCTGATCGCACAAGTCCTGGTAATTCTGTTCGATATTCGGTCCCCGGCCCTGATAGGTCAGGTGATGGGCAAAAACTGTGACGTCGTTCAGGTTAGCCGCTGCTATGGCATTATTCGTGGCCAGCGTTTCGTTGGCAAAATCGCCGGTCGGGTTGATGCTGTCCAGTTCCTCATCGCTGATATAGAAGATCGACCGACAGGCGCCTTCGCGCCATTTGGCGTACCCGGAGAGGTCTTCGATGGCATTGGCGCCTTGCTCCGGCTTGTAACCGACATACGGATCGTCGGCTACCATGGGTACGGTGCCATTGTGAGTAACGATATAATCCCGGTGGTTAGTCAGGAATACAGTGCCCGGCCAGGTGCCTTCCACGCCCAGATAGGTAATTTCCAGGTCGGTATTGCACTCGCTTTTTGCCATTGCAATGGCATCAACCATCGCATTGCTCACTGCAAGGGCAGTAGCGTCCATAGAACCGCTGGTGTCGATCAGTACGATCAGGTCTACTTTCGGGGAAGTGCTGCCGGAGCCGCCGCCCGAATGGCACGGACACCCGCCCTTTTCTTCATCGCAGGGCAGCAACTGGTTCACTTTTGACAGTGCCAGTTCATTGAAGTATGCCTCCACGTTGGCTGCTGCGGTTTCGCAGGGCCCGAGGTGTACACCGCCCGGGGGGCGCTCATCGACAGGTAGATGTGTTACGGATTTGGATTGAGTCTGGGCAATTTTGGTCTTTTTTTGAGTCTTGGACATTTTGGTAGCAATTTTTTGAGTTTTGCCTACTCTGGATAAGGCTTTTCGGCATCCGCCTAACCATTTTACGGGTTTGTTCTAACCAAGCGGCGGCGGGTTTACAGTTGGATTATTTGCATTTTACCCAATAAGCCTGCCCCCGGATCAGTGTGACAACCCGGGCGATTATTTTTTTCTCAAACCGTCACAAGTCCTTACCGAATGGCTTATTGTTATAATTAATCGAACTCATGTAATACTTTTGGCCGTACGAGACAGCCTTGTCCATTACCATGAGTTCAACACCTGATTCTTTTAATAAAAACTTCGGCTTGACGGAGCAGTCGTTTTATGACTTGCTGGAAGCACTCCGAAAAGGCGACGAGCAGCTTTTTGAACAGGTTTTTCTGACCCACTTCGAGCGCTGCATGTCGTTCCTGAAAATGAAATACGGCGCCGACCATGCCGACGCATACGACACCGTGATGTGGAGCCTGCTGCGATTCCGACAGATTCTGGCAGACGGGAAGGTGGTGTATGGAAACCTGGAGGCTTATTTCCTGCGCATTGCCGTGACACGCTATTTGAAAGACCTCAATGCCGGCAAGGAAATCACGACTGATCGTATACCGGAACCGGCCGTTCTCAGCGAAGAAGAGGCCGCCGATGAGGAGACGCTGGCCATGCTGGCCAAGGCGTGGAGCAGACTGGGCGAACTTTGCCAAAAACTGCTTAAAGGATTTTACTACGACAGTACTGACCTGAAGAGTATGACGGTATTGCTCGGCGACTCGTCGGAAGCCAATACCCGAAAACGGAAAGAACGCTGCATCAAGGAATTGAGGAAATATTTTTTTGAACTGGAATAATCCCGCTAGCAACGATTACATGAAAAAAAATCTACGCGAACAACTTCGGTCACAGCCCTTGCCCGACGACGACCTGTCCGAAAAGGAACAGCAATTGCTGCAACACCTGCTCGACAAGGAACTCGAGCAGAAGTGGGCGGCGACTCTGGCTGAGAAGGGCGTGCATCGCGCATCTCCACGCTTCAGCCTGCGCCGGTTCAGGCCTTGGCTGGCGGCGGCGGCCATCCTGTTCGCCGGGGCGTTCGGATGGTGGTTGTGGACTTCCCAGCAACCCAAAGCCCAACGCATGGCATCCGTGTACCTGGAACAACCTTTTGCTATGAACGAAGCCCTGCGGGACGGCCAGAGCAGCAGCGACCCGCAACGGTCCAAAAGCCTGCAAGCCTACCGCGATGGCAATTACCGGGAATCGCTGACACTGATCACACCACTGCTGTCGGAAAACCGGGCCGGCGACTATTTCCTCGCAGGACTTTCCAGCCTTTACCTTGCCGATTATGATAACGCCGCCGGTTATTTTCAACAGGCGCGATCCATCGAGCCGGGTGCGTACGCCGATGAAATCAACTGGTACCTGGGTATCGCCTATATAATGCTGGAAAAAGAAGACCTCGCTGCGGCCGAACTGGACAAGGTGATCAATAGCAGCAGCAGCAGGAACAAGGCTCAGGCCAGGGCGCTGTTTGATGCCTTGCGATAAATGGGCTGGATTGCCGTTCAGCCATTTGTTATCCAAATATAGTTTTGGAACAAGATGCCGGGTGGTGGCACATGAAAAATGCCTGCCGGTTCTCTGCAGAAAACCGGCAGGCATTTTTCATGTGCCACCACTAAGAAAAAGTACTCCCCTGCCCTACCGCACGACCACCTTGCCCGACCACATCAATTGCCCCTGCGCTGCGGTGAACCGGAAGAAATAGACCCCTGCCGGCAGTTGTCCGCGCTCGAATGTCATGGGCAACCTTACGTCTCCTGTTTCACGAACAAGCCGCCCCTGTGCATCCGTCAGGGTAAAACGAAGTGCTTCCGGAGCAGGCCGGTTTGCATCAAAAAATACCCGGTCGGATGCAGGGTTTGGATATACCTGCAAGGAGCTGGGTTGCCCGGGGACGTTATCCGTGGAAACAAGGATAAAGTTATCGCCAACCGTGTGAAAAGTCTGGTTCGTGATAACCGGAGCATTGACGTCAAAGTAGATCGCAGCGGTGTTTTCGATCCGCGCACCTTCCGGGTTATCCGGCACCTGTGGAACACTGAACTGGATAAAGCCCTGCGACGCGGCGGCGTTTACATTGCTGTCAGGCAGCAGTATATCGTCGAAGATGAAGTGTAAAATATGCCCGTCCTGCAGTTCGAAGCGGTACGGGTGGCTCGACGCGCCGGGTCGAACCTTGCTTGCATCGAGCAATGCCGACAGCGTATCTACAATTACCACACGAAAGGCCGTGTCAGTGCCGGTGTTCTGGAAACGGATCATATAGTCCAACGGCGTGTTTTTATCAATAAAATGCTCGTCGGCGTATCCGCGTGGCAGCGCCTGCTTGTCGTTTGGATCGAAGGACGAAGTGTTTTCCCGGCAATCCACGGCAATGAACGGATTGGCATTATTGGTAGGGAATAAAGTGACCAGCCCGGCCGTAAAACCCCCGCAACCCTCTACCGCTACCGCCGGCATACCGCCGTAGGGATGACCCGGTTCCTGTTGCGCCTGCAGGCGGAATGTCGAGCCGTCGCCGGCAATGGGGTCGAGATTGAGTACCTGACCGGGGGGCAGGCTGAAGTTGCCCGTTTCACGCATCAGGACATCTTCCACCACAATAAAATCGAGCGGCTGGGCATTGGGACCGACACCGGTATTCCTGATGCTCAGGAATATGCTGTCGTTCTGGCAAAAGCCAGCGACTTCGACATTGGCGCCCGACCAGAACGGAGAGCTGGGACAAAGCGTGTCCGGATAAATATGCGCTTCCGAACAATGCGTGGCGCCCAAAGTTGCGCCGCAATCGGTAAAAAAGTTGATGCTGATCCAGCCGCTTGCTCCCGCATCGAGGTCGCCCGTTTCAAAGCGAAATACCTGATTGCCAAGGCTGACAGCAGGAAGGCTGCTGCTCTGATACGCCAGGTCTTCGTCGAGCGTGACGTCGATATAGGTGCCGGCGATCGACTGTGTGCTGGCATTGGCATAATACACATAATATGTTCCGGGAAAACAGGGCCGGATCTTGGGTGTTGCCAGATCGACGAACAGGAGCGGGCATTCGTCGTCGAGGACCACCGGAATATCCAGATCGACCACAGCACTGAGGTTCGGATTGGAAAAGGTTACAATGTAGTTGGTGCCGCAATTCTGACCGCCGTAGTTGTACGGTGCATCAAGTACTACCTCAAACGCGGTTTCTGCAGTATTCACGGACAAATTGTAATGCCCCTGTGCGTCTGTGGCGGCAACAAAAACCGCTCCCGTATTTACCCCTGTGGCCCGTACCGTCCAGCCGTCCAGTCCGTTTTCCTGGACCGGCTGCCACTGGCAATCGCCATTGCCGTCGAGGAATACCGAGCCCTCGATTTGGTGTGCAACAACGAGGGAAACGGTTACTTCGATAAGACAGCTGTTCCAGTTGCCGGCCGCATCGCCTACCCACATCCGGGCAAACAGTGAACCGACATCGGCTACACCCAGCGTAAGGCTTTGAGAAGCCGGAGGCGTGTTGTTGGATTGGGCGAGGTCCTCCAGTCGAAAATCGAGGCCGGGTTGAGGTGTGCAATTATCGTAACTGCCGTCATCCACCATCGCGGGTGTAAGGGTAAACGTAGCTGCCGCTGCGGTATCCAGCACCACGGCGATTTCGGCGTCGCAAACCGCAACCGGAGCGACCAGGTCATTCACACAATCGCCCTGCACCGTTACGGTACCCCAGCACGCATTCCCGGTTTCCACATGAGTCACCTGCATGATGTGGTCGCCGATATCCTGTGCGCTGACTGTGATCGTGGGTGTCGGGTTACCCAGCGGCGCCAGATCGACCGTGTAGTGGTTGTAATTGCAGTACGGGCCGCCTTCCAACATGTCGTCGGGCGTAATTTCTGCCGTCCCGGCAATGCCCAGGTCGATGTAAATATGGTCGTTACACACCATAGCCAGAGCGGTCTGGCAGACCGTCAGGACCAGGGTACTAGTACAAAATGCCGCATTACCGGCTTCATCCACCACCCACATCACAATGGGATGTGACCCGGCCTGAGCGGCGGTAAAGGAAAGCTGGGTGGTCGAAGGAGGCGTCGCGGAAGGGGCGCCTTCCTCGATAAAAAACTGGAGGTTGGCGGGGCTGCTGCAATTGTCGCTGCTGCCATTGTTGAAACCCTGCGCATTCACCTGAATGGGACCTCCTGCAGGCGGAACGTCGAGATTCAGCCCGGTCACACAGACGGGAACCGGAGGGGTAACGTCGCCCGGGCACTGGGCGAAAAGCGGCTGTCGGAAGCATATCAGGCAAAGCGCCAGGCAGGTTGTCAGTAAAGGCATGCTGCCGGTCAGGCCGAAGGAAGAAAAACTGATAAATTTTTTCATTGCAAGGATCGCTGATTTGTCGTTTTAAAAACCGGATCGGGAGGAAAACCGAGTGGATGATCTGTTTGAAATATTTCAACAGTGCAAAAGTGCGGCGTACGATTTGCAGTTAAAAAATCAATTTTATAGATTTGTAGAGCATTTTTTTGAAAGTACAATTGCATAAATCAAAATACCAGGTTGCATTTTTCTTCTTTTTATTGATTTATGATTAGAAATTTCAGTTTTTTTTCGTTTGCCGCCCTTGATTAAAAATTACGTTTGTAGACTATATTGTTTAAACCGCCCTGTATCTTCACCTGTGATTTCCCCGGCCTTTGGGGGACGCCCGTTATGGAAAACAGCAGTCTGTATCAACTGATCCAGTCCTTCAGTCCAATCGAAAAAAAGGACGCCCGGCGTTTTCTGGAATCGCCTTACTTCAACCTGCGGCAGGACCTCATAGTCTTGTACGATCATCTTTGCAGTGATAATACGCCCGACAAAACAAGGGTTTGGGCATCGGTCTGCCCGAACAAACCTTACGACGACACCCAACTTCGGCTTCTGATGAGTTACCTGTACCGGCTTTTGGAGTCCTTCCTGCTCGTGGAAGCCGTCCGCGAAAAAGGCGGCGAACACAAACTCAAACTGGCCGTTGTTTACCGAAATCGCGGACTGATGGGTCAATACGAGCGCAATATGCGGGCTTTTGAGCGTGAAATGGAGCGGCAAACCCTGCGCAATGCACAGTACCACAGCCTGATGCGAGATTTTTATCTGGAAAAACACGCCACCACTATTACCCAAAATCCTACCGAAACAGAAACCCTGCGTGTCCTGGCACACAGCACCGACGTGCATTACCTTACCCATAGGCTCCACCTGATCTGCCTTGAACTGGCTCAGAAAAACGTCTACAGTGCCGGCGATGATGACCCGCTGCACCGGGATGTTATTGCACTGGCGGAACGGGAGGAATGGCGCGACCTCCCTGCAATATCCACTTACCTGGCCACCTACCGGATGTTGCGGTATCCCGCTGAAAATGGTTATTACCAGGCATTTATGCAGAACCTTGAAGCCGTGAAAAAAGCCTTTTCCATCGATGAAATGCGGCAGTTTTATACCTTTTCCATCAATCATTGCATCCGGCAGACCAACCGCGGCGAGCGAAATATGAACCTGGAAGTACTGCAACTGTACCGGCTGGCACTCGAGGCGGGTTATTTGTTTGAAAACGGGTTGCTGTCGCGATTCACCTACCACAATATCGTGGCGGCAGGGCTGCGTTGCGGCGAACTGGACTGGGTGGAGGAGTTTATTTACCGGTACAATCCCGTGCTGGAACGAAAATACCGCGACAGTTCGCTGAGTTTCAATCTCGCACGCCTGCAGTACGCGCGGCAGCGCTTCGACTCCGTGCTGACACTTTTGCAAAAAGCCAACTACCACGACCCCCTGTTCAACCTCGCCGCCAAAACCCTCCTGCTGAAGACCTACTTCGTGCTCGACGAATATGACCTGCTTGTGTCGCACCTCGATGCCATGCGCAATTACATCCACCGAAAAAAGGTAATCGGGTACCACCGCACCAACTACCTGAACATCATCCGCTACACCGAGCGTATCATGGATCCCCGGAGCTACGACCGGCCTGCCAGGGAAAAATTGCGCAAGGAAATTGAAAAGGAACCCGTACTGACGGAGAAGGAATGGTTGATGGAGTGTTTGAGGTGAGGGCTGCAAACAGGCTGTCTGCTACTCTTTTTTTAACCCGGGATTGATGCGGTACGCTCGCTCAAGCCATTGCTCCGATTCTTTTTCCAGCCCCGAGTCTTTAAAGGCAGAGCCGATATAAAACATCAAGATGGCATTCTCCGGGTCTATTTTAAGCCCCTCCTTCCATTGTTCTATGGCTTCTCCAAAACGTTTCTGCAATGCAAATATGACACCGAGGTTGCGCCGGGCATCCAGGAATTTCGGATCGTACAGTATAGCATCGGCATAAACTGTTTCGGCGTGTTGCATTTCGCCGCGTAAAAAATAGATATACCCGATATTAGACAATGTCCAGGCGTCTTCCGGACAAATATCAAGGGCCTTTTGGTAATCAGAAAAGGCGTGTTCATAATCCCCCAGCCTGAAATATGTCAATCCGCGACTGCCAAACGCAATGTACAGATCGGGGTGGGTCTTGATGATTCGTGAATAAATCCAGATGGTCAGTCGCAGCCGGGCAGAATCAGTGACCATACCTGTGCTCTTGTTTATACCGAGTTTTTCGATGTGCCAGGCAAACCATGACATCATTTCGGTAATTAATGGAGGGTCGGAGTGGCAACGCGGGTTTTCGGATCGCACGATTCGACCGGGCGGGAGCTGGGCAGCCCCGGTTTGCCATAAAAAGAGCAATGCGAGTGCGATCCATTTGACCACCGTACACTTGCGAATGCAGCCGAAGGCTGAAAGCGTTACCTTGTCGCTCATGGTAAATCGTTGGTTTTCAAATATTCCTACCAGATAGCCTGCCGATGTGATTACTGTCGGATTATTACGGTCGAAACAATTTTTTTACCCGCAATTATCTGTATGACGTATGTACCCGGAGGAAATGCTTCCAGATCAAACTGAACCTCGTTCTTTTGCCCGGAGAACAAAACCTGTTGCACCGCCATCAATTGGCCCAGGGTATTACGCACGGAGATATTGATGTCTCCCATCGCATCGGTAACATCCTTAAAATGGAAAAACACTTGTCCGGTAGTCGGGTTCGGGTAACACTTTACCTGAAAACCTTCTTCATCTGGCTCCAGTGCATTCACTAAGACATGGACTGTAATCATCCCGGAACCCGTACACCCCTCGTTGTCGGTGACGGTCACACTATACATGCCAGCCTGTGAAACGACAATAGTTTGGGTGATTGCACCTGTCGACCATTCATAGAAAGAGAAGCCCGCACCTGCGTCCAGGGCAAGCACTTCATTATAATTCAGCGTCACATCAGCCGAACCGAGGTCCACATCAGGAACGGGCAGTACTGCTATCGCAATATTTTCGGCAGATGTGCAGCCGTTTGACCCGGTTCCGGTTACGGTATAAACGGTGGAAATGGAGGGCTGGACGGTTATGGCAGGGCTGCCAATGTTGCCAGGTTCCCAACGATAGGAAATTGCACCCGAACCGCTAAGCATTACGGCTTGCCCCGGGCAAATAGCTTGGTCCTCTGCCGTTACGGTAATGTCGGGCACCGGAAGGTGGATTACCGTGACCGGGAAGGACGTTTTGGGGCAGCCGCTGGCATTAGTTGCCACAACAACATAGCTGCCGGCCACAGTTGCTTGCAGGTTTTTTGTGATGGCGCCCGGTATCACGGTACCGTCCAGCAACCATTGGAAATAGATTCCTCCTGTTGAGGCTGCACTGATCAGCGTGGAGTCGCCGGGACAAATCGCCGCAGGGCCCTGCAGACTAGCCGAAACGGTGGGCGCCGGTGTCACAGCTACAACTGTCGGCACGACTGAGGTCGCTGAACATCCTGTGGCATCCGTTACCCGCACGGTAAAATACCCCCATTGGTAAGCGATATAATGCTGATTATTGCTGTTCACAATGGGGGTGTTGTTTCTGTACCATTGATAAGTATACCCCGTTCCGACGGCGGCAGACAAAAGGATAGTATCCCCGTCGCAGATTTTTACCGTTCCTGTAGGCGAAATAGATGATGAAGGAATGGTTACAGCAGCCGTTATGTGCTGCACCGTTGAATTGCTTTGACCGTTTGCAGAGTTGGTGGCGGTCAGTGTAACGTCGTATTCGCCCGGATTCAGGTACTGGTGCAAGGGGTTGGCCTCGATACTGTTTGTGCCGTCGCCAAACTCCCAGAGGTAGTCACTTGCAAAAATACTGCTGTTCACAAACTGAACCTTCGCGATGGCGCAGGGAATATTCTGGTGACTAAAATCAGCAGTGGTAACAGGAAGCACCGCTCCGGTATCGACAGGTACGGTTATCCATTCGGATGGATCGACGATTATGACCGTTGTAAAATCAGTTTTTCCATTTAAGGAAACCATAACTGTATCGGTTCCGATATCTAATCCTTTTATAAACTTAGGCGCCTCATGTGCGGCCAATCCGTGGTGAAAAGAGTAAGACAGGTCTGCAAAACCACTGAGGTTCCGGGTTACCCCGTCATTGTAATACCCTAAAACTGTGATCCCCATACTGTAATTTTGGGGCACATAGATCAATTCTTCCTGAATGCCGATGCTGTCCAGTACGGCTGAAGTCCCCACCATGATATATGTCGTGTCCATATTGACGTAACCGTCCGAGTTAAATCCCAGGGCGACCATATTCAATCGCCCGGAGGCCTCCTGTGGAACGGTAAAAACGGCATGCGCATTCTGGGAAAAGACAAGATCATTCTGAAGGGAAATGTTTTGGCTGCCCATAGCCGAAAGTATCCTGGTGATTCCGCTGCTGCCGGCAACGGTGAGGTGTACGGTGTCACCGGCCTGATATTGGCGCCCCGGTTCGGGGTAAGTGATGGCAAGGTTGTCAGTATTACCAATGGATACTTTGTTTACCGCAACGTCCTGCCCCGCAAAGTAATTACTGTTCAATGTTACGGGGCTATACCCGTTTTGGGCAAAAAGCGGATTATTGGGACTGGCATTCAGCAGCGCTTTTGTTTTCGTTTGCACTGTTGGATTGCCTGTAGACGAGTGCCACTGGTCGTCAATCAAACTGGTTGCCTGCAAGGGCAGACCGCCCCTTTGGCTATTCCTTGCTACGATAAGATCGTGACTGTCGCCGTTGAAAAGATAATTCTGAAAAGTGTTCAGATCGTTCAGGGTGATTGCAATGGAGGCTAGTATAAAACCAGGCCAGCCTTTATTTTTGATAAAATTTATTAATAGCGGATGAGTCGTCGGAATCTCCTGGGTGGTAGTGATGGCATGCGTTGCAACGTTGTTTTTATTGAGTGAAGAACCATTTAAGGTATTTCGGACGGCCTTACCCATAACCCGCAGATCGGCGATAGCGCCTTTGGTAGGATCTTTGCCAACCTCAATTAATGCCGGATGTAAGTAATAATTGGCGGGATTATAAAGGAAATCGGCAATTTGAGAGCCTGAATGGGGGGTGTTAAACGTAATTAACTTGTTGATATCATTTTTATATTCGTCGCTTTGCAGGTAAAGCCTGCTCAAAATGCCCCCCATGCTGTGTGCCAGGATGTCAATCTTGCCCGACGAGATATTTTTAATTCTATCGCTGATCAATAATGCCTTTTTGTTATTGATGAGCGTTGATATGTTTTCCTCAAAAAAACGATCGGATGGGTATTCAACATAGGTTAACTGGTGTTCCCGATACATACCGGTATTCCTTAAAAATTCCTTCATATCGCCAAAGGCATCGTGCCCGTTCGACCACAATCCGTGTACCATCAGGACAGACGGCCTGACAACTTTGATTGGGTACGTTTTAATGACCTGAAGGGTACTGTTCCGCACGATTTCAAGGTGAATCGTTTTGCTTTGCACATCCGGCACATCCAGATAAACGGGGTGATGGTAGATAGCGGTAATACTGTCAGAAGAAACGTGTGTAATATCAAGATTGCCAACCACTTCATTGGGGCCATTCCCTGGATTCTCCTGTAGCCGGAGCGATGCCTTATCCAGGTTATGCCCCCTTATCCTGAATGCCGTCGAGGCTGACCCGTCAGCCGCAACCCCAATATTGCCTATGGCCAGTTTCGTCAGCGATACTCCCATAGAAGGGGGATGTATGTTGAATACGTCTACCCCATCGACAACGGGAGCCGTGGATGGCAACTGGACGATTTTCATGTGATCCAGTTCGACAGCCCCATAGTCTATCGAAATGATAATTTGGCAAATACCTTCTACAGAGGAAAGTCCAAGAAATCCGGTATCTCCGGTTTGGTTACATGTTTCAATAATGGTTTGGCTATTGTTTTGAACAGTTTTAGCGGTTAAAGAAACTACCCCAACTGGAAAGCCGTCGTCATAAAAATGCCCCCCAAATGCAAAAATCGGTTCCGAGAAGGTGAGTATGGCAGGCGCTGAATTATACACAGGTGTAGAAAGTAACGATCCACCACTGAAGGTAGCCTGACACCCGGGAAACAATCCCCATGCGCCAAAAAATGCCAGTATGTTTGGCGATAATGAAATGCTGGTTTGTGAATACGTGAGTTGCGAAATAGCTCCACCAGGAGTAAAACCTTCAAACTCCTCGGCCTCGACAATACAGTTGGGGCAGTTGGCATTGGCATAACTACTGAAACTCGATTCATTTGTGAATGCAACAATCTGGCTATCAGCACGATCAGCTGCGAGTAAAAAAAGAAGTGCACAAAATAAGGCAGGGCTCATGTGCGAAAAAGCGGAACGAAGGGACCTTTCGGCTGAAACTACTGGCAGGGTCTTCATTGGCAACGGGTTTTAGTACTGTTTCAAAATGGTTTTAAATCCAACATACCCACTTCAAGCCTGACCTTAGAAGCGCGTACATTCCATCAAATGTACATCCCGTCATCAGTAATTTGCCATAATGCAACCTTTATAAAAAAGTGATTGTCTCATTCTTCCATAAAACTATTTTATCGCATCTACTATGAACAAAAACATCCTGTTCTCTGCACTTGTCGTAGTGCTTTTCCTGATCTCAAGCCTGCTCCAGGCCCAAAACCCGACCATCGACCAGGCTTTCAAAACCGAAACCGTGGAACAACTGGGCGAACTCATCAATGCCCGGTATGTATTCCCCGATGTCGCGAAAAAAACATCGGAATACCTGCAGACCCAACTGAAGTCGGGCGCCTTCGACCAATACACCGATGTGAAATCATTTGCCGTGGCCCTGACAACCGCAGTGCAGTCGGTCAACAAGGACAAACACATGCGCATCCGCCCTGCACCGGGTGGCATGAATGCAGCAGCCTCCCCCGAAAACATGGTCGACGAAAAACTCGACCAGATAGCCTGGCAACGCGGCAATGCAGCCGGATTCCGGGAGGCCAAACGCCTGGAGGGCAACATTGGCTACCTCGATCTGCGGGGTTTTGCACCCGTCCAGGCGGGAGCCCCCATAGCCGACCGCTACATGGGTCTGCTCGCCGGCTCTGATGCGATCATTATTGACCTGCGGAAAAACGGCGGTGGCAGCCCCGAAATGGTGCAGTACCTGTGCAGTTTTTTCTTTGATACCCGTGTACACCTCAACAGCCTGTACTGGCGCGAGGGGGACCAGACGAAAGAATTCTGGACCATCGACAAGGTAGGGGGTGAAAAAATGCCCGATGTGCCGCTGTTCATCCTGACCAGTTCGTACACCTTTTCCGGTGCAGAAGAGTTTTCCTACAACATGCAAACCCGCAAGCGTGCAACACTGGTAGGAGAAACAACCGGCGGCGGCGCCAATCCCGGAGGGATGTTCCCGATCAACGACAAACTCGGGGTGTTCATCCCGACCGGCGCGGCGATCAATCCCGTCACCAAAACCAACTGGGAGGGAACCGGCGTGGAACCGGAAGTAAAAACCACCGCAGAAGAAGCCCTGGATAAGGCCATTGAACTCGCAAAGAACGCGGCGGAAGAATACCGGCAAAAAACCAGGGAAAAGTACAGGGTCCATCTTACGGCCCTGATGGCGCAACTCAACAATCCGGAAGTGTCGGAAGAAATACTTTTCGATATCATCCGGCAATGTACCGAAACCGGCCTGCTGACTGAAGACGACATCAACGGTCTCGGATACGAATACCTGATGGGGCATCAGCAGCCCGCAACGGCTGAACTTATTTTCAAATGCAACACCCGGCTCTACCCGGGTTCTGCGAATGTTTACGACAGTTACGGCGAGGCATTACTCGCCACAGGAAAAAAGGAAGAGGCGGTGAAAAGTTATCAAAAAGCGGTCGAAGTCGCTGTAGCCAACCAACACCCCAACCTTGAGATGTTCCAGGCTAATTTGAAAACAGCAATGAACAGCCCGGCGAAACGACCGTAGGTCAGGTATCTTTTACAGGCAGGGGCGGGTAAAACCGGTACCGGCCCCTGTTTTTTTAAGACTCCTGCAAACCCGCTTCGTCATTGCAAAACTGTGGTCGGGCACTACCCTACCCGCACCTCAACCCGGGTTCCTGCCGCCACTCCATCCGAATCATACAGGTCTGTAAACCGCACCGGATCTGTGTTGCCGTTGCTTTGTCCGCCCAACTGCCGTATCCGGGCTTCCGTTATTTTCAGGCCCTGTGATTGCCGTTTAACAGTAGCATGATCGCGCTGGGCTGCCGCTGCCGCACGCCCGATACCGTCATCTTCAATGGTACACACCACGACATCTCCTTCGGCATGCAGGGAAAGGCGCAAGTGACCGGGTGCGTTTTTAGGCATCAGGCCATGCCATATCGCATTCTCCACATAGGGCTGGAAAATGAGCGGCGGCACCATTACATCCTCCGGGTCCAGGTCAGGAGAAAGGTCGATCGAGTATTCAAAACGGTGCTCAAAACGCATAGCCTCCATATCCAGGTAAAGGCGCAGGGCTTCCAGTTCGCGAGCCAGCGTGATCTGCCGGTCTTTGGAATGATCCAGAATGAGCCGGATCAGGCGGGAAAAACGCGCGATATAACGCGACGCTTCCGCAGGCCGGTTTTTGATAATGTACCAGTTGATGGAATTCAGGCAATTGAACAGAAAGTGCGGATTCATTTGTGCCCGCAGCGCGGTAAGTTGCGATTCGGCCAGGTTTCTGTTGAGTTCGCGAAGCTGACGTTCTTTCTCCTGCATCAATTCCTTTGCCTGCGCCTGAGCGATTTTTCCCGCGCAAAGTGAAGCGATGGTTTTGAGTACCTGCAAGTGGTAATCCGTAAAAAAGTTGCGCCGGGAATGTTCGGAATCAATCACGCCGATAAGGCGGCCGTCGTGCAGGATGGGTACCGCCAGTTCGGAAAGGCGGGGTTTCTCGTCAACAATATACCGCGGATCACGACGGGTGTCATTTACCATTTCCGGCCTGGCTTTCAACCCTGCAACGCCTACAATGCCTTGTCCCAGCGGAATGCGCAGGGCCTCGCTCAGGTCGCCCGGCCTGGAACTCTTCAGGCTATAGGCCGCTTCCTGTACAAGATGCTCCCCGGATTCGTCGAGCAGATATATCACACAGTCTTCCAGATGCAGGCGGGACATACATTTGTGGGCCACATCCCAGAGGATATCGCGTACATCGGTACCCTGGTAATCGGTATTGGCAAAGTATTCGACGATCCCTTGCGCCTGAAGCGTGCGCTGGCGCTGGCGCCAGGCATGATACATACCGCCTGCCAAAACGGTGACGACGGAAAGTACCAGCAGGCGGAACCAGAGCGTCTGCCAATACGGGGGGCGTATAACAATGGGAATGGTTTTATCCTGCTCCGACCATATGCCGTGTTTATTCGACGCCTTCACGCGCAGGGTATAATGACCGGCCGGCAAATTATTGTAACTGAGATAATTGCGCGCACCGCTATATACCCAGTCCTTGTCGTATCCCACAAGTTGATAGGCGTAATGCGTGCGTGCGTTTTCATCAAAATTGAGCGCCCCGATCTCGAAGGAAAAATGGTTCTGGTCATATGCCAGCGTGAGCGATTCCATGCGGTCGACCTGGGTCGGCAG
>ERZ724526.959-NODE-959-length-15640-cov-4.511710_pt1 | contig 15640 bp, 15 predicted proteins | sample MGYA00376059_ERZ724526 | MGnify/ENA primary metagenome ERZ724526 (study PRJEB28724, sample SAMN07190883) | activated sludge metagenome | isolation source: activated sludge of sewage treatment plant in Hong Hong | place: Hong Kong | collected 2016-03-17 ... | reverse complement strand
CCATCCTGCTCGATCAAAAGGTCGGTTGTCGCGTTGCCGCCGAAGGTGAAGACCGGCGCCTTGAACAAGGCCCCATCCAACACATTGCCATCCTGATCCAGCCGTAAGAGGAATGTCCCGTTGTCATTTACCGTACGGTAACAGTTGCCGGTGAGACAAATCCGCCCGAACCGATCGGTCGCCATGGTTCGGACCTCCAGGTCATAGGCAATCTGATAGTAACGTCTCGACCAGATCATCCGGCCGGCAGTATCCAATTTAAACACCACCACTTCGTGTTCGTTTCCGGCAATCGTACTTCCGGAAGCAGCAACGAAGAGGGCGGAATCACCGGAGAGGATGATTTCCACTGGACGCAAGCGTGTGTAAAAACTCCCGTCATCCACCTGCAACATCCGAAGCAGGCTGTCTCGATCCGACCACCATGCCAGTTGACTTTGGAAGCGTGCCATTGCCCGGTTCCCCACCTCGCCGACCGAGACTGTACGACCATCACGCAAGATGGCTGCTGCAGTCAGGGTAAAATCCGTTGAATCGTTTCCACTGGCCGAAGCACGTACTACCTGATCATTCGAATCCAACCGCAGCATAGTCATATCAAAGGTGAAGCGACCAAGTCCATCCGGAAAATCCCGATATCCGGCTATCAGACAACTTGCCCTACCTCTCCGAAGAACGACCGGTTCGTTGTAACCACCGAAGTCTATAACCAGATTCGACAGCAGACCACCGGAAGTATCCAACCGGGTAACAAATGTCTTGTAACCATTTTGCTGAAGAGTTCCGGCCATCAGCATACCGGTCGTATCAGCCAGGAGCAATCTGGCCCTCGGCGACACTACACCCGAAAGGGCGATATCGCGGCTCCATTCGGCAGCACCATTGTTTCGGACCTTTGACAGTTGCGGAACGAACAAGGTGGAATCGACGAAATTGTGCAGCAGGAAATAGCCGTCAGGGCCGGATTGGATCCGGTATTCCGGAGGGTAATTACCCGGCGATCCTATGTAACGCGCGAAAGGAGCAGCGGGCTGAGCCAACAAGCTGCCGGTGAGACACAGCCAAAATACGATCAAATGGAAACCACTTCGGGCCATCATAAGGCATTAAAGGTAGCTGTGAATCCACTTGATCGACATGACGAAGAGCATAAAAAAATGGCCGGCCAGGTACGCCTGGTCGGCCATTTCGGAAAAATCGGATCGGTCGATTACTTCTTCTCGTCCTTCACCTCTTCAAAATCAACGTCGGTGACTTCACCATCGGCTTTACCTTGTCCGCCGGCTGCCTGGTCAGCTCCGGGAGCTCCTTGCTGCTGACTGGCTTTGTACATCTCTTCAGAGGCAGCCTGCCATGCGTTATTGAGGTTGGCCAAAGCGGTGTCGATCTTACCGAGGTCGCGTTCCTTGTGCGCATCCTTCAGTTCACTGAGTGCGCGCTGGATGTTTTCGCGGTTACCGGAGGAGAGTTTGTCGCCGTATTCCTTGAGCTGCTTTTCTGTCTGGAAGATCAGCGAGTCGGCCTGATTGACTTTCTCCGTTTCTTCCTTCACCTTACGGTCGGCATCCGCGTTAGCTTCCGCTTCCGCTTTCATCTTCTTGATCTCATCGTCGGTGAGACCGGAAGAAGCTTCAATCCGGATGTTCTGCGATTTGCCGGTGGCTTTATCTTTTGCGGTGACATGCAGGATGCCGTTGGCATCAATATCGAAGGTCACTTCGATCTGCGGAACACCGCGGGGAGCCGGAGGAATGCTGTCAAGGTGGAACCTGCCGATGGTGCGGTTGTCGCGGGCCATCGGACGCTCGCCCTGCAGGATGTGGATCTCTACAGACGGTTGATTATCGGAAGCCGTTGAGAAGACTTCGCTTTTCTTGGTCGGAATGGTCGTATTCGACTCGATCAATTTGGTCATCACACCGCCCATGGTTTCGATACCGAGCGACAGTGGGGTCACGTCCAGGAGCAATACGTCTTTCACTTCACCGGTGAGTACAGCGCCCTGGATGGCTGCGCCGATCGCGACCACCTCATCGGGGTTGACACCTTTGTGCGGTTGCTTTCCGAAGAACTTTTCGACGATCTGCTGAATGGCCGGGATACGGGTGGAGCCCCCTACCAGAATGACCTCATCAATCTGGGATGGCTGCAAGCCGGCATCTTCCAACGCCTTTTTGCAGGGGGCCAGCGTACGCTGAATCAGGTCATCGCACAGTTGCTCGAACTTGGCGCGCGAAAGGGTCTTCACCAGGTGCTTCGGAATACCGTCGACCGGCATGATGTAAGGAAGGTTGATCTCCGTCTGCGCGGAGCTCGACAATTCGATCTTGGCCTTTTCCGCAGCTTCCTTCAGGCGCTGGAGCGCCATCGGGTCCTTGCGCAGGTCGATCCCTTCGTCGTTTTTGAATTCGTCGGCGAGCCAGTCGATGATCTTCTGATCGAAATCGTCGCCTCCCAGGTGGGTATCGCCATTGGTGGATTTCACTTCGAACACACCGTCACCCAGTTCGAGGATCGAGATATCGAACGTTCCACCGCCCAAATCGAAGACGGCGATCTTTTCATCCTTCGCCTGCTTGTCGAGGCCATAAGCCAGAGAAGCCGCGGTCGGCTCGTTGATGATGCGGAGCACCTTCAATCCGGCGATCTCACCGGCCTCTTTGGTTGCCTGACGTTGCGCATCGTTGAAATACGCGGGTACCGTGATGACCGCTTCGGACACCTCGTAACCGAGGTAGTCTTCCGCCGTCTTTTTCATTTTCTGCAGTACGATCGCCGAGATCTCCTGCGGTGTATACAGTCGGTCCGTGATCTTGACGCGCGGGGTATTGTTATCGCCCTTTACGACATCATAGGGAACACGTTCCTTCTCTTTGGTAGTCCGGTCAAAGGTCTCTCCCATGAAACGTTTGATCGAATAAACGGTGTTGCGCGGATTGGTGATGGCCTGACGTTTGGCGGGATCACCGACCTTACGCTCGCCATTGTCGAGGAATGCGACGACTGACGGGGTGGTCCGGCGCCCTTCGCTGTTTGGAATTACGATCGGCTCGTTGCCTTCCATGACAGCCACACAGGAGTTGGTGGTACCCAGGTCAATGCCTATTACTTTTCTCATGATGATTGGATTTTCAGGATGTGGTGCGTAATGCGCTCCCCGAAAGTCAATCATAGTGCCAGTCAAAAATCTGGCGAAAAAGTGGCAGAACTGGAATAAATGGCGCTTTTTAGGTCAAAAATGACCTGACAAAGCGGCATTAAAAGCTGAAATTCAAATCGCGCGTATAGGCACTCGTATCGAATGCCGCGAGGGAATTGGCCGTGAGGTTACGGTACTCCTGCTGTAACAAACGGCTGCTGAACAAGCCCAGGCCGTTCTCAACCGTCGTAAAACTCGGCCGGTCCTGAACGACGCCCGTATTGGCCGGATTAACCAATTGCTGGTAGGTATAGACGTCTTCCGTAGCGGAATAAAAACGGAACTCAATGGCACCCAGCCCAACCGTCAGGGTATCGAGTTTACGGGTGACGCCGGCCTTCACCGGTATCTGCGAGCCTATGATCCGGTAAAAGTCCTGACGCTGGTAAACGAATTCCACCTGCTCACCCGTTTGGGTTGCCAATTGGTCCGGGAATAACCAGTCTGCCGTATGACGGGTGACTGCGCCCAACGAATCTATTTCGATATAACGAAAGCGCATGATGAGGCCGAACAATCGCCCATTGTCACCACCCTTGATGCGCGGCCTTGTTTCACCAAAGGCGGAGAAATCAACTACCGGGACAGTGGGAGATGGATTGAACACCTGCATGCTGCCAACGATCCGTGTGGTCGAGCTGGCTTCCACGCCGGTTTCCGTATTGCGCGCAACGATGCGATAAAGCGAACCATCGGTCAGTATCCGCTGGTTGGTCGTATAGATCACCTGATAGGGTGCCGCGAAGACCCCGTTCTCCTTCGGGATCGTATCAATACGCGTCATCGGATAGGTATTGACCACCACGCCATTGGACAACCGTTCCAATCGAACATCCAGCACATTGGCATAGTTGATGGAATCGGACTGCTGGGCCATTTGAAGTGTATTCCCTTCGCCCAGGAAGGCCTTGGAAATCCGAACGTATTGATTGGTCGCGTTGGGATCCAATAAGCCGTAGAGGACCATGGTTTCCTTGTAGTCGGCGGTCAGGTCGATTTCCTCGGAACAAGAGGCCAGTGTCAGGGCAGCGAAAAGGAAGAGGAGAGACTTTTTCATTCTTCGCAAAACTACCGTTTTTCATGGAACAGGAAATGAATTCGTAGGTTTGTAGCATGCGCTACCGGCTCTTTTACATGGCCATGACGGTTACCGCATTAACATACCGCTTTACGATCGCGGATGTTAATGGCCAAAAGGTCCGTCTGGATTTTCCCAAGACCTTCTTCCGCGATGATTTTGTCTCGGATAGCGGCCACTGGAAGGAATTGTCGAATGCCAGCAACTTACTGTTGCTCCAAAAAGGCGAGTACATCCTTCAGCGGAAGTCGAGTGGCTCCTACTCTTCTTTCCCATCGCTTAAAAACATCCAGGCTCCGTTCAGCCTGACCGCATCGCTGCGGATCGATGACGGTACCGATCCGGAGTCGGGTATCGGACTGATCTTTATGGCACAGCCTTCCGGTAACGGCGGATTCACCCTCGAATTGAACGCACGAAAGGAATACCGCATCCGACAACTGGTCGGAGTCAGCTATCGGTTGTTAACGGGCGATAACCGCAACCTGGGATGGACAAAGTGCGAATGGCTAAACGGGAAAAGCACCTGGAATACCATTCAGGTACGCACGGCAGACCGCAATTATGATGTCTATATTAACGGTCAGTTCGTTACCTCGTTTTCCGAACCGCAATACTTCGGCGGGGATTTCGGAATAGCGATCGGGCCGAACTCCAGCGGTCGAGTCGACTGGATCGATGTGCGCACACCGGACCAGAGCGAAGAACCGATCATCGTCTTACCAGTGGCCGCCGACGACCCAATCCGACTGCAGGAAGAGCTGGCGCGCCTGAAAAAGGAGAACCAGGCGCTGCGCGACTCCCTTCAGCGTTGCCGACAAGCTAAACCGGTCATCAAGAAACCGCTCAACAACGGTCACCAGGAATAACACCCTCCCCCCATGTCTTCAGCACAATCTTCCGAAGAAAAAAAGATCACTACACACGTCCTGCAGGAAATGAAGCGCCGGGGAGAAAAAATCTCGATGCTGACTGCCTACGACTATTCCATGGCGCGCATCATCGACGCAGCCGGGATCGATGTGGTGCTGGTAGGCGATTCCGCCTCGAACGTCATGGCAGGCTACGAGACCACCCTGCCCATCACGCTCAACGAGATGATCTATCACGCGGCCTCGGTGGTTCGTGCCGTCAGCCGGGCTTTGGTAGTCGTCGACCTCCCCTTCGGATCCTATCAGGGAAATTCGAAGGAAGCCCTCAACTCTTCGATCCGCATCATGAAGGAATCCGGCGCACATGCCGTGAAGCTGGAAGGCGGTCGTGAAGTGAAAGAAAGCATCGAACGCATCCTGACGGCGGGTGTGCCCGTGATGGGCCACCTGGGACTGACCCCACAGTCCATTTACAAATTCGGCACCTACGTCGTGCGGGCCAAGGAAGATACCGAGGCTCAACGGCTCATCGAAGACGCGCACATCCTGGCCGAATCGGGCTGCTTTGCCATCGTGCTTGAAAAGATACCTGCTCAACTCGCGGCACGTGTGGCAGCCGAGGTGAAAATTCCGATCATCGGTATCGGTGCCGGAGCCGGTGTGGACGGACAGGTCCTGGTCTTGCACGATATGCTGGGTATCACCCACGAGTTCAGTCCGCGATTCCTCCGCCGATACATGAACCTGTACGACGATATCAAAGCAGCCACCGAGCGCTACATCAGCGATGTAAAGTCGAAGGATTTCCCGAACAAGCATGAGCAGTACTGAGCGTACAGGACTTCCGGAGATCCTCTACGAAGACAATCACCTGATCGCGGTCAACAAACGCCCCGGCGACATTGTACAAGGCGACAAGACGGGCGACGCGCCGTTGGGCGATCTGCTCAAAGCCTACATCAAGGAGAAATACAAGAAACCCGGAGAGGTCTTCCTGGGTGTTGTGCATCGGCTGGACAGGCCGGTGAGTGGTGTTGTGGTTTTTGCTCGCACCTCCAAGGCCCTGGCCAGGATGAATGAACTCTTCCGGGAACGCCGTACCCAAAAAACCTACTGGGCGGTGGTTCGTACCGCACCACCGCAAGCATCCGGCTCCTTGATCCATTATCTGAAGAAAGACGAGAAAAACAACAAGAGCCGCGCGTACGAGCAAGAGGTTCCGGGTTCGTCGCGAGCCTGGCTGGATTACCGGCTACTCGGAAAATCCGACCACTATTACTTGCTGGAAGTTTTACCGCATACCGGAAGGCACCATCAGATCCGAGTCCAGCTTTCAACCATGGGATGTCCGATAAAAGGTGACGTCAAGTACGGCGCTGAGCGAACCAATGAGAACGGCTCGATCCATCTCCATGCCCGCCGGTTGGTATTCCTGCACCCGGTAAAAAAGGAAGAGATCGTCCTCACCGCTCAGCCGCCCGACGATGCTGTCTGGAATTATTTCAGCAGGTCGCTGAGCGAAGAAAGCTGAACGTGGCTGCCTGAATTATTTTGACAGATACATCGAATTGACCTCGTCGAATGCCGGCAAATCGTTGTGATGCCACATGGCCGCAACTGTACCCTTTTTCAATAATATGAGGCCGGGGTTGGAACGTATCATGGTCTTCAGGGTAGTTCCATCCGTGAAATAATATTCGAAAGCCGAATGGTGCTTTTTCTTGAAGGCATCAACCGTAGCAGGTGCGCTGGACGTGAGCCCGATGAACTCCACGCCTGCTTTCTGAGACAAGGCGACAAAATCGTTGATCCTGCTCTGAGCGTCTTCATCGGATTTCTCCAGGTCATATGCGACCAGCAGGAAGACACGGTCCATGCTCAGCACATCCGCTGTCACGTCGGTTCCATCCGCTGAAACAATGGAGAAATCATGGATCGGCGCCTTGTCACCTTCGCGGATGACCTTGTCGGTCCGGTCAACAAACTTGTAGGTGCTGTCGATTCCGCTGATCTGATCCATGGACAGTTCCATCCTTTTCCCGTCCTTCTCATAAATGAAGACCATGACCACACTATCGGTTACTGCGTTGGGCGGGAGTTTCATGCCTTCCGGAATGCTCTTCCCGATCGCGTAAGGACGGAAATCGATCATGGGCAGGTGCCGGTAACAGTAGATGGAAAAAGTGAGGGAAGCAACAAAGCCGGCATATGCCAGCCAGGTAGAACCACTCTCACCAAACAAGGGCTTGATTTCATTCCGTTTGATGAAGATGAACAGAATCAAGACGAAGAGAATGACATCCTTCATGAACGACTCGAACGGCTTGAGGTGCAATGCGTCACCGAAACAACCGCAGTCCTTGACGACGTCGAACTTCCAGGAATAGAACGTCAGGAAAGTAAAGAAGACGATCATGAGCAGCAGCGACCATGCGGTGAATCGCATTTTCGCGCCTAGCAGCAACGCGACACCCAGACCGATCTCAAACGCGCAAATGCCGATGGCCAGTGCCAACGAAACCGCGCTCAGCCAGGGCATATGAAAGACCTGGAAGTACTCGTCGAGCTTGTAGGAGAAGCCCAAGGGGTCATTCGCCTTAATGAACCCGGAGATGATGAAAAGAATGCCGACGAAGACGCGGGAGATCTGGGCCAGTACTTTCATGATCGGTGATTGCTATAGTTGTATCGATGAGTCGAAATTAAAATGTGATCAGGCCGGCTCCGCCAGTTTGATCATGGCGAACACGGCGTAGTTGATGATGTCGTGGTAATTCGCGGCGATGCCTTCCGAGATGAGGGTTTGTCCACGATTGTCTTCGATCTGCTTGATGCGCAAGAGCTTCATCAAAATCAGGTCGGTCATGGAACTGGTTCGCATCCCCCGCCAGGCTTCGCCGTAGTCGTGGTTCTTGTCTTCCATCAGCCGCTTGGCTGTCCGTACTTGTTCATCGAACCGCTTCACCACATCCTGTTCAAGCATGTTGGTCTCATCATTGACCCCCAGTTCCAATTGGATCAGCGCGATGACCGCGTAATTGATGATACCGATGAACTCCTGGTCAATGCCGTCATCGACCCGTTGCGTACCTTTTTCCTCGATACTGCGGATGCGTTGCGCCTTGATGAAGATCTGGTCCGTGATGGATGGAACCCGCAGGATCCGCCAGGCGGTCCCGTAGTCTTTCATCTTCTTCAGAAAAATATCTTTGCAACGAGCAACGACCGCGTCGTACTGCCGGGAGGTTTCTGTGATCATCGGCTTTCCGGTAGTTCGGTGAACTGAGTTGGGGACTAAAGACTCAACCTTCGTCAATGTATTGATTATCAATAATTTATAACTAACTCGTGAATACGAAGATAAGGCTTAAACGATGAAGTACCGGTTAAACGTCTCCGGAAGGCTTTTAGAATTATCAACACCGGTGGTCATGGGGATTGTGAACCTGACACCGGACTCCTTCCACCTTGCCAGCCGGGTAAGTGAACAGGAAGCGATCCTGGACTTGGTCGGGCGGCACCTACGAGAAGGGGCGGCCATCCTGGACCTTGGCGCGTAAGCTAGCCGGCCAGGAGCCGACCTGCTCGATGCCGAGACCGAGTGGTCTCGCCTCTCCCCTGCTCTGAAACTGATTCGCGGAAATTTCCCCGAAGCGATCCTGTCCATCGATACCTTTTACGCTTCAGTCGCGGAGCGCGCCGTTGCTAAGGGAGCCGATATAATCAACGATGTTTCCGGAGGCCAACTGGACGCGGCCATGTTCTCCACCATCGGTCGTCTTAAGGTTCCCTATGTGCTCATGCACATGCAAGGCACACCGAAGTCGATGCAACGATCACCCGAATACCGGGATGTTACAGCAGAAGTCATCCGCCACCTTGCAGAAGGCATCGACAGGCTCCGGCAATCGGGAGTTCCGGATGTGATCGTTGACCCGGGTTTCGGTTTCGGCAAAGACCTCTCGCATAATTACACCTTGCTTCGGAATCTGGACGCGTTTCGCGTGCTGGACGCGCCTTTACTGGTGGGGCTATCCCGAAAAAGTATGGTAAACAAGGTCCTGGGCACCACTGCGGAGCAGGCGCTGAACGGCACGACTGTTCTGAATACACTGGCATTGACCGGAGGCGCGAAGATCCTGCGGGTGCACGATGTCCGGGAAGCAGTTGAAGCGATCCGTCTGTTCGAGCGCTACTGTTCACCGGCTGGCGCCTGAACCGAACGGTTCATAACACTTCCGGTAGTCGAATTCCGATTCCGTAATAATTCCGAAATTCGTTCAGCGCCATGGACCTTTTCAAGATCGGCTTTCTGACCGTCCGCCTGATCGACCTGATCGATATCGGGATCGTGACTTTTTTACTGTACAAACTCTACCATCTGCTGCGCGGCGGTGTCGCCATCAACATCTTCATCGGATTGCTGACGGTATATGCCTTGTACTGGATCTGTGTGAAGGTGCTCAACATGGAACTGCTGGGAACGATCCTGGGACAATTCATCAGCCTCGGATTCATCGCGCTGATCATCGTCTTCCAACAGGAGATACGCCGCTTCCTCGTCGTCCTCGGCACGAATAACATCCTCGCCAAGTCGCCTTTTACCCGGCAACTGCTGCCCTGGAACTGGCAAACCCAACGGACGCCCCTCGACATTTCCGCGATCGTCAAGGCCTGCAGGCAGATGTCGAAAGACAGGACCGGCGCCATCATCGTGTTGGCGAAGTCCTCCGAACTCAAGTACTATGCGAACACCGGCGACCTCATCGACGCGGAGATATCCCAACGCCTGATTGAGAGCGTGTTTTTCAAAAATTCCCCCCTGCACGACGGCGCCATTATCGTGGTCAACAACAAGATCAAAGCCGCCCGATGCGTATTACCGGTCACGGAAAACGTTGAACTACCGGCTCACCTCGGAATGCGACATCGCGCGGCGATCGGCATCTCGGAGCATAGCGATGCGCTCGCGCTGGTCGTCTCTGAAGAAACCGGGGAAATCTCGATAGCCAAAGAAGGTCAGATCCGCATCAACGTGAGCCTGGAGGAACTCGAAAAAGCGATGCTGGAAGATTTCGGAGCCGAGACCTGAACTTATTTCCCTGCAGCCAGCGAGTCGTTTTTCGCCTCGAACATGCGCACGAGCTCCTCATCCGACAAGCCGGAATTGATCTGATCTACTGACAAGCGGGCTGCTTCGGCCATCGGATGCGACGGATACTTCGCCAGGAATTCCAGGTAGCAGGTCCGCGCTTCTTCATTACGGTTCAAGCCCGTCTGTAAATTGAACGCCTCCATGAACAAGGCGGCAGCGACCTTCCGGTGCTGCGGATATTCGGTGCGAAGTCGCCGATAGTAGGTCACCGCATCATCGAAGTGACGCATACCGTTTGCAAGATCTCCAGCCCGGAAGAGGTATTCCGCCGAAAGGGTATCGTCCTTATACTCGTTCGCGTATTGAACATACAGATGCGACACCTTTTCGGCCATGGCCAGATCCGGCAAACGTGTCGAATCGTTGATCAGTCTTTGCTCACCTGCCGCAATTGCGTCCCGTAACTTTTGCTGGGGTGACGTACAAGCCTGCAGCAGCAGGAAGCAGAAAGAAATCAAGAGAGAATACCCGCGCATTTTTTCAATTATCGTTGGGAAGGGAAACGCATCTTGTAATCGACTTTGACGTTACCGCTACTGATGTCGCTTAAGCGCTTATTCAACAACTTGCGTCGAAGCGGTGAAATCCGGTCGGTAAACAGCACCCCTTCAATGTGGTCGTATTCGTGTTGGATGATCCGGGCGGCAAGGCCGGAGAAGAGTTCCCTCCGAAAATTCCAGTCTTCGTCGTAATATTCGATCAACACGGTCTCCTTTCGGCTGACATCCTCCCGTACGTGTGGAATACTCAGGCAACCCTCATTGAATTTCCAGGGATCACCCGTCTCCTCAACGATCTGCGGATTGATGAAAACCTGCTTAAAATCCTTTACCTCATCCTCCTCAAACGGTGACCCATCGGTTACAAACAGGCGCAGGGAAAGGCCGATCTGAGGCGCTGCCAAACCGACGCCATGGGATGCGTACATCGTTTCGTACATATTGGCGATTAACTCTTTCAGGCCGGGATGGTCTTTTTCGATGGGGCTCGCCTTCTTCTTCAATACAGGATCGCCGTAAGCGTAAATGGGTAGTATCATGTCTCAGGCCTTGAAATTACGGGCTTCCATCCACGACTGCAACAAGATGACAGCACTTACCCGGTCGACCAACCCCTTATCCTGTCGGCCCTTCTTGCGTACACCACTTTGAATAATTGCCTGTTGTGCCATCCGGGAAGTAAACCGTTCATCGAAGCGGTCGATCGGTATGTCGGGAAATGCTCTTGCCAATCTTTGCGCGAATGCATCAGCCGCCGGTCCGGTTTCCGAAGGACTCCCATCCGTTTGACGGGGCTCCCCGACCACGAACCGGTCAACCGTTTCCCGCTTCAGGTAATCCTTCAACCAGTTAATCGCCTCCTGTTCGGCGACCGTGGCAAGGTCAGTTGCAATGAGTTGCAGAGGGTCGGTGACCGCCAGTCCGACTCGACGTGTTCCGTAATCGATGCCAATGATCCGCCCCATTCGGCAAAGATAGCCCTTTGCCGTATGTTTGAGGCCGGGAATCGGCCTATTGCCATTCCAAGCTCGGTATGCACGAACTCATCGAAAAGGCCTGGGAAAACCGCTCGCTCTTACAGGATCCTGCCACGCAGGAAGCGATCCGGACCGTTATCGGTCACCTGGATAAAGGGATACTGCGTGTCGCAGAACCGCAGGGCGACAGTTGGATCGTACACGACTGGGTGAAAAAAGCCGTCATCCTCTACTTCCCGATCCAGAAAATGGAAACCTGGAATGCCGGGCCGATGGAGTTCCACGACAAGATGTTGCTCAAACGCTACTACGCGGAGCTTGGAGTCCGTGTCGTTCCGCACGGTGTCGCCCGTTACGGTAGCTTCCTGGCACATGGCGTCATTCTAATGCCGTCTTACGTCAACATCGGGGCTTACGTGGACGAAGGTACCATGGTGGATACCTGGGCGACTGTCGGCTCCTGTGCTCAGGTTGGGAAACACGTGCACCTGAGTGGAGGCGTCGGGTTGGGTGGCGTTCTTGAGCCAGTGCAAGCCGCTCCGGTGATCATCGAAGACAATTGCTTCATCGGATCACGGTGCATCGTAGTGGAAGGTGTCCGCGTCGGCAAGGAAGCTGTCCTCGGTGCCAACGTGGTACTGACCATGTCGACCAAAATCATCGACGTTACAGGATCCGAACCGGTGGAATACAAAGGCTACGTTCCTCCCCGCTCGGTGGTCATTCCAGGGTCCTACACCAAGCGATTCCCTGCCGGAGAATACCAGGTACCCTGTGCCCTGATCATAGGACAGCGCAAGGAAAGTACCGATAAGAAAACATCCCTGAACGACGCCCTGCGCGACCACAGCGTGGCTGTCTGATATGCGTTCCTGTCTGATCATACAAACCGCATTCACCGGTGACGTGATCCTCGCGACAGCGGTTGCGGAAAAGCTGCATACAGCCTTTCCCGGGATGCCGATCGACTTTCTCGTGCGAAAGGGTAACGAGGGATTGCTGGAACATCACCCCTACATCCGGGAGGTATTGGTCTGGAACAAACGCGAACACAAGACAAAACACCTGATTGCAACGGCACGTTCCGTACGTTCCCGCAAATACGAACTCGTGGTCAACTTACAGCGATTCGCCGGTAGCGGGTTCATCTCAGCCTATTCAGGTGCCAGATACCGTAGCGGATTTGATAAGAATCCGCTCGCCATTACGTACACAGACCGTCATCGGCATGTGATCGGCGACGGTCGTCATGAATGCGAACGAAACCAGCAACTCATCGCCCGATGGACCGACGATCAGCCGGCACTTCCACGACTCTATCCGAATGATTCCGATTTCGCCGCCATACGTCGGTTTACCGAACGGCCTTTTGTCTGCATCGCTCCCGGTTCGGTCTGGTTCACCAAGACATGGCCGGCCGCGCAATGGATCAAACTGATCCAACTACTCCTCCATCGCGAACCGGAACTGCGGGTCTTCCTGTTGGGTGCTCCCGGGGAACATACGCTGGCGGAATCGATTCGACTGGCAAGTGAAAGTGGTCAGGTGCATAACCTGGCCGGAGAACTTTCGTTTCTGGAATCGGCGGCGCTGATGAGCAAAGCCGGCATGAATTACGTCAACGATTCCGCTCCCCTCCACCTTGCCAGCGCAATGAATGCACCCGTCACCGCGGTATTTTGTTCTACGGTCCCGGAATTCGGTTTTGGCCCGCTGAGCACCCGACAGCGCGTGATCCAGACGTCCCGGCAGTTAAGCTGCCGGCCCTGCGGCATTCACGGATTCCGCGCTTGTCCGAAAGGCCATTTCCAATGTGCAACAACGATCGACCCACAGGAACTCCTATGACGAATCGATTTTCACCAGACGAAGAACAGATCCTCCGGAAAGCGGTCGATGTACTGAGAAGCGGCGGACTGATCCTCTACCCGACTGATACCATCTGGGGGCTGGGCTGTGATGCTTCGCGGGAGGATGCGGTAGAAAAGCTCATTCGACTCAAGGGAAAAGAAGAAGGCCAGGGACTGATCGTCTTACTCGATGATGTCAACCGCGTAGAACGTTACACACGCGCTGTTCCAGCAGTAGCTTATGATCTGATGGAGTTGTCGGAAAAACCGCTCACCCTCGTGCTTGATGAAGGCATGATGGTCGCATCCGCGGTTCTCGGGCCTGAATCAACCATCGCGATCAGGGTCACACAAGATCCGATCTGCCGTGAGTTGGTACGACGACTTCGCAAACCCCTGGTTTCAACTTCCGCCAATCTGGCCGGAGGACCGTCTCCTACTTGCTTTGCAGATATCACGGATAGCTTGAAATCGGGCGTGGATTATATCCTACCTTTGCGGCAAGCTGAGAAAAAACCGCCAGTGGCCAGTACGGTCATTCGTCTCAAAGCCGATGGACAGATCCGGATCCTCCGGAAATAATGCCCGACGGCAGCCCTGCAAGGACTCCCGCCATGAATGTTCCCCAACTGCCTGTATTCCGCATCGTTGCCGAAGAAGCCCAGGCTATGGGTACGGAAGCCTTTGTGGTAGGCGGATATGTTCGCGACCTGATACTCCAACGCGAATCGAAGGATATTGATTTTGTCGTCCTTGGAAATGGCATCGATCTGGCACAACGCGTCGCCAAACGACTTGGTCACCATGTTCCTGTAAACATCTTCAAGAATTTCGGTACCGCCATGATCCGGAATGGCGAATGGGAAATTGAATTCGTCGGCGCCCGGAAAGAATCCTATACGCGGGACTCCCGAAAACCGGCTGTCGAGACGGGCACGCTGGAGGACGATCAGAAACGTCGCGATTTCACCATCAATGCCATGGCCTTGCGGCTGCAGCCGGACGGCTCTACCGAACTGCTCGATCCCTTCAACGGAATACAGGACCTGCAGGATAAGCTGATCCGCACCCCGGTGGATCCCGACCTTACGTTCAGCGATGACCCGTTGCGCATGCTCCGCGCGGCACGATTCGCGACGCAACTCGGTTTTCGAATCGGAGATAATGAGTTCTCCGCGATCAGCCGGAACAAGGAACGCATCCGGATTGTTTCCATGGAACGGATCAGTGATGAGCTCAACAAGATCATTCAGGCAAAGAAGCCCTCCATCGGCTTCGACCTGCTCTTCCGCTCCGGCCTTTTACAGGAATTCTTCCCGCAACTCTGCCTGTTACACGGAGTGGAATACGTAAACGGAAAGGGACACAAAGACAACTTCTACCATACCCTGCAGGTGCTCGACAATGTGGCGGAAATGTCGGACGACCTTTGGCTTCGCTGGGCCGCCATTCTCCACGACATCGCCAAACCGGCCACCAAGCGTTTCGAACCGGACCATGGCTGGACCTTTCACGGACACGAAGACCGTGGTGCACGGATGGTGAAGCACATCTTCCGTCAGTTGAAACTGCCGTTGAACGAGAAGATGAAATTCGTGGAGAAACTGGTGCAGTTGCATCTACGGCCGATCGTACTGGCCCAGGAGCATGTCACCGACTCGGCGATCCGACGCTTGCTATTCGATGCAGGGGATGATATCGACGCGCTGATGATCCTGTGCAAGGCAGACGTCACCACCAAGAACGACTACAAGATCCGGAAGTACCGGGAGAATTTCGAGATCGTTCAGCAAAAGTTACGCGAGGTCGAAGAGAAGGACCGCATCCGGAATTGGCAACCACCCGTGACCGGTGAACACATCATGGAAGCCTTTACCCTTCAACCGGGCCGGGAGGTCGGACTCATCAAGACAGCCATACGCGAAGCGATCCTGGAAGGCGACATCCACAATGAGTTCAACGAAGCCTACGAATTCATGCTGAGAAAAGGTCGGGAACTGGGCCTGAAC
>ERZ724526.958-NODE-958-length-15647-cov-4.440482_pt1 | contig 15647 bp, 10 predicted proteins | sample MGYA00376059_ERZ724526 | MGnify/ENA primary metagenome ERZ724526 (study PRJEB28724, sample SAMN07190883) | activated sludge metagenome | isolation source: activated sludge of sewage treatment plant in Hong Hong | place: Hong Kong | collected 2016-03-17 ... | reverse complement strand
TGCCCTCTGCAGAATACCGGGCGCCCCTGGATTTGAAACACCGATCAGAAATTATATAGTTGATCAATTGAAGCCGTTGGCTGATGACACACGGATCGATCCCATGGGTAATGTTATTTCTGTGTTGAAGGGCCAGGGAGGACCGAAGTTGCTTCTGACAGCACACATGGATGAGATCGGGTTCATAGTACAACATATTGATGATGAGGGTTTTATACGTGTTCTTCCCCTTGGCGGATTTGATCCGAAAACCCTGACGGCCCAGCGTGTTCTGATCCATGGCCGCAATGATGTGTTGGGGGTTATGGGTTCCAAGCCCATCCATCTGATGGGTCCCGAGGAAAGGAACAAAGTGCCGGTGATTAAAGATTATTTTATTGATACGGGATTAAGCAAAACAGAGTTGGATGAACTGGTTTGTGTTGGAGATTCGGTAACCAGAGAGCGAGATCTTGTCGTCATGGGTCGTTGTGTCAATGCCAAATCACTGGATAACCGGATCTCTGTTTACACCCTTCTTCAGGTGCTTGAACGCCTGAAAGCAGAGCAGCCTCACTGTGAAATTATTGCAGTGTTTACGGTTCAGGAGGAACTTGGACTTCGTGGGGCCAAGACTTTGGCCAATCAGCTAGATCCTGTTTTTGCGATTAACATTGACACTACGATCGCGTTTGATGTACCCGGAGCGCAACCCCATGAAATGGTTACAAGGCTGGGGCAGGGGGCCGGTATTAAGATCATGGACAGCAGTGTCATCTGCGATGTCCGGATGGTAAAGTTTCTTCGGCTACTTGCAGAGAAACAAAATATCCGCTGGCAGCCGGAACTTTTGCCTGCCGGAGGAACGGATGCAGGGGCTGTTCAGACCAGCGGTTCAGGATGTATCACAGGCGCTGTATCTATTCCAACGCGGCATATTCACCAGGTGATCGAAATGGTCAATATGGATGATGTGGCTTGCTCTATTGACCTCCTTACAGCAGCCTGCACACAGATCCATTCACATGACTGGAGTCATTGAATAAATACAACCAAGCAGGATTGGTCCCTGATTTTCAACCTTCTTCTTCGCAGAACTAACTTTAGTCTTTTAATCTATTGCGGTATTCTGATGCACATATGATACACGCGGTCATTGGCATAGATGTAATTGGTTACAGGGTCGATAATGATGCCCGATGGACCAAAAGATACATTTAGGTGTTGTGCATAATTGCTTGAAAAATAAGTCCAGTCTTCCTGGCCATCACTTATTTTCAATCTTCGAAGGACGCCTAATCCATGTTGCCCTGTCTCATAATATAGATGATCTTTATAAAATATCATATTGGAAGAGGACGTTCCGGCAGTGGGGTTCTCCCAGACGGTTGTTCCAGTGGCCTCATCCAGTGCAATCATCAGTTTGGTCTCGCTTTTCAATACATATAACCCTTTTTCCAGAATTGCATTTGTAATGAAAAAACTTTCTCCAGGAAAGTACCTGTTCCAAACCAGACTACCATCGTTGCAGTTAAAACAGAATGCTTCATTGCTTCCCTGAAAAAACAATTTGTCGCCTTTGATGATGATCGGGTGTATACTGGTATTGCCCGTGATGGTAAATGAATCCACCTTCCACGCCATCCGGCGATCGGACATATTATAGGCATAGAGATCTATTCTTCGGTTGCGGTTCGGAAAATCATATTGCCGGTTCTGAAAAATCATCAGTGTATCTCCGTCCGGCCTGATCCAGAATGCGAGCGATTCAAATCCGGCGGTAAATGAACCTTTGTCTCGAATCGTCATCACTTCACTAATTTCGTACGTATTGATATTGATTCTGATCCAGGTATTCGAATAACTTTGATTGGGCTCACCGATTTTTTCAACCGGTATATAGACATATTCGCCAAATCCACCGATCCGTGGCTGACCATCATAATAATAGTCTCTCAGATTGATTTTATTCAGAAAAGTATTGTTTTCAAGATCCAGGAAATAGATGTTATACCAGTCGGTAATTACACAAATGTTTTTATATTGGTATCTTGCTCCTGATATCCAATCAGGATTTGATGGATCTGAATAAGAATTAATCAATTTTCCGGTCATTTTATCAAACAATAATATTTCATCTACACCTTCAAATCTTTTGCTGAATACAATCGTATTATTATACAAAATTGGTTCCATTGAACCACAAGCATTGGTTAACGTATCAGGATTATATTGCCATATAATATTTGTATCAATACCCTTGCTTTTCTTATCCAGAGGAACACAGGGAGGGTCTGTACATTTTGTACCAAGTGGATCGCAATTGAAATTTAATATTGCAATTAAAATCAGTGTAGTGATAAAGTGCGCTTTTTCCATAATGTTGTTATAAGACGGAGGACATTTTAAGTCCTCCGTTTATTAGAAAATATTTTATTTTCGATTGGTTTTAAAAAATATGTCTGTGCCGCCTTCGTAAAGTAGGTATAACGCATCTCTCAACCTTAAATCATTTCTGGCCTGCATATGGGAAGAATTTTTCATTTCCTGTGGAGGAAAAGTTGCTCCGGGAAGATTGGACGCAGATTCTGCCAATACAACACCATCCGAATCTTTTTCAATGCGCTCGATCTCTAGTTCGCCCTCTACCGCACACAGATCTGACTTAATGCATTCTGATGGTTGCGCGATTTCTTTTTTTGATTTTCGACCGGTAATCGGATCTTCACAAATGCAGTAGTATTTTTTATTTAGTTTGATAACCAATGCGCCGATGATCAGTTTGTACTTGTCATCCAGTCCCTGCATGAATTGAATGCCTTCCAGCCAGTAGTTGCTCATTTTGGCTGCCTCATTTGCAAGTACGAAATACTGTAAGCAATTATTATTCATTTTTTTGCAGGCGTTGTAGAGATTCAGATAATTCATCTCTTTATTTTTCCATTCCGTATACTTAGCATAGTATTTATTGAAATTCTCCTGAAAGGCATCGATCAGGTATTGATCGTCATTGGCTTCAAAATAAGTTGGAATTTGTGAAGACTTAAAAAACCAAAGGAGTGTTCTGGCCATCAGGTTATTCTTAGGCTCAACGCCATAAAAAGCCACCTTGGGGAATTTTGACAAGTCATTGTTTGCATCCGTACACTGATTCATTTCATTCAGGAGCCTGGCGCCAACTTCATAGTCTGTTGTAATTCCTGGTGTCTCTGCATTCTGGATCAACGGATATATATATTTGCTAAAACCATTACAAAACTCATCGATTAATCCCTGACTGAGTGAAAGGAATGATTTACCGCTGATGGTGATTTTAATAAAACTAAGGACTGTAAACTTGAATTTTAAATTATTGATCTTCTCCTGAACCGGCCCCTTGGCCATTGATTCACACATTTCCTGGGTTAAATCGTCAAACATTGACTTGTTGTTGAGAACGAGGGCGCCCTGATGCGGAGAGCAAAAAGTTACGAGACCTCCAAAACTTGGTGGTGTCTGTGGCTTTGTACAGTAGTTAAGATACAACAGGCCCCTGCTGACCATTCCTCCCTGACTGTGCGCAATGATAAAATCTTTGGAAGGATCGTTGTCTTTGGTATTTCGGATGACTTCATTGACCTGTCTGCCGGCATCCAGTAATCCTCCAGTTTGGCCATATGTGAAGTTGCTCACAGACTTAAGTTTTCTTGCCGGAAAATTAGTAGCAACCTGAAACTCAGAAGCTGTAGATGCCCTGATCCATGATCCGATATCTCCGTTGAGTCCGTGTACCCAGAAGACATTTCGGGTTCCCTCTGTGGACGATTTTCCTGAAGGGTTATTTACGGGTCCTGGCACGAAATTTTGTTGGACTGTACCCCCCAATCCGATATTAACGCCATATCCGGTGCCCGAAGTGCCGCCATTTCCGGAATTGATTATCTGGGCCGAAATCGCTGGCAAAACCAGGATCGCCGCAATGCAAATATTCATAAGTGTTTTCATAATTTGATTGTGTTATAGGTGTTCAATTAATTTTTGATGATTCGCGCATGGTGCGTAGACTGATTATTGGTAATGACCAGTTGATAACTTCCGCTGCTTAATGAGGATATGAGGATCTGTCCTGCAGAGGCCTCACAAATTCCTTTCATGACCTGCGCACCCGTCATATCATAAATCGCATAGCGACAGGGAAATTGTTCATTATCAGCGTCGACATGATAATTAATAATATCTGATGAAGGGACCGGATAAACACTTAAGATATGCCGATAATCCAGGTCGTGAAAATCAAAGCTTGTCAATGAAGATTGTCCTGTAGCGCCTGAGGAGAGTTGCGAAGTGAAGGCATCTTCAATAATGATTCTGGTTCCGTTGATGACATAATCAGAATATTCTGTCCTCATGGTCACTTCCATCATACCACTGTGGCGAAGAGGTTTGTAGTATTTGTGGACAGAAAGTGTCAGAATGTTTTTGCCGTTCGGCAATGTAAAATACTTCTCTAATGTGCTGGAAGATTTTGTATTGTTTTCAAAGTTTTCTGTCAGTATGCTCTGTCCTTTGACATCGTAAGTAATCCTGCGGTCTCCGTTGCTAATCACAGTGCGGTAGTCTGATTGTTCCGTGATGACATAACCTTCAGAGATCCATGACGCGATCTGTATCTCATTCATTTTTTCTATTCGGGGTGAGTATCCCATTTCTGAAAGATTAATCGCAGTGGGATCAATGCGAACCGGTGCCTCTCCTTCTCCGAATGGGGTAAACTGCATCAGTCTGCCATCCTGGTCATACAGACTTACGCCGTCTCTGTTGCTCAGTGTCCTTGCAGGTTCTGTATAAGTCTTCATGATAGCCGGATCCGCCTGGATGGAGCGGTCAACGGTGACATATCCTTCATTGTCAACCGTGGTTGCGACATGGGCTAGTACATGAACAGGGCGGGCATTGAGCAGATCAAAATCATGTACGGATCCCGGATCGACATCGTTGGACAAGGCATAATTGCTTGTCAGGTTTTCAAAATAACTTATTTTGTGCAGGACAGACTGGGCAATCATATTTCCCGTCAGAATGAGAAAGTAAATCAGCATAACAGGCGCCGTTCTGCACGTCCGGAGCTTCCTGCAGCTTTCATGGAATTGGTTAAGTGTTAACATAGTAATTAATTTAGTGTGTTAAAAAGAGTATCGGGAGACAAAATAATCGGGTACTGCAATAGCGTCAATGGACGATTTGTATAATGCGAGAAGATTCTTTATAAAAAATCGATAATTTTATTTGTGTTGGTTTTTGGCACACGATCTTCTTGCATTGCATCAAAGAAAAGTGAGCCTTAAAAATTAGCATTGGACATTTTGATTAGACTGATCCAATGCGCCGCACAAATAAAATGAGTCGTTTCGCTATTTATAAAGCATTGAATTTGATTGAAATGCGAAGATGGGTCAATTTCCCAAACGCATTTGTTCAGCGCTTATCCGCAAGCTGTTCGGTAATCAGACCAAATCTTCTCTCTCTTGATTGATAGTCGAGGATGGCCTGGTAAAGATGCTCCTCACGGAACTCAGGCCACAATACATCGGTAAAATAGAATTCGCTGTAGGCACACTGCCAGAGAAGGAAATTGGAAATCCGTCGCTCGCCGCTTGTTCTGATCAGCAATTCGGGATCGGGGATATCTCCCGTGAACAGGTATTTCGAAAATAAATGTTCGTCTTCGTGCCATGTCAGTTGGCCATTTCTGACTTCTTCCGTGATGCGCGTGATGGCGTTGAGAATTTCCTGCCGGCCACTGTAATTGATGGCCAACACGAGAGTCATACGCTGATTGTCCCTGGTCTTCTCCATGGCCTGACGCAAGGCATTCTGCGTAGAGCCTGGCAGGTGACTGAGATCACCGATAATCTGCAATCTGATGTTGTTCTTCAGCAGCGTATCTAATTCTTTGCCTACAGTCTGAATGAGAAGGTTCATTAATCCGCTGACTTCCTCCTGAGGCCTGCTCCAGTTTTCTGTAGAAAAAGTATACAGCGTAAGGTATTTTACGCCAAGCCGGGCACAGGACTCCGTGACCTCCCGTACAGATTTGACACCGTTGTGATGCCCAAAAAGACGTGTCATGCTGCGTGCTTTGGCCCAGCGACCATTGCCATCCATAATGATTGCAATATGGTTTGGAATCTTGTCCTTTTGAATTCTGTCGCGGAGCGATGGCATGGGGCAAATTTACGATATTTTGGTTTTTTATTTCCGATGTGGTCACTTCTGAGACCTGTACGTTGAATACCTAGAACTCATCTGTCCGGGCAAAGTCATTCTGGCGAACCATCCACTGTCCTGAAGTGAAGTCTGGAAATTCAACGGTCTCATTGCCCAGTGCGATAGATTGTTCGCTCAACGGACTGACAGCGCTCCAGCAGGCAGCATCATACACGTCCAGCGGCGTTGCAATACCCCTGCGCACGGATTCAACAAATGCATGAAGCACAAAAAAATCCATGCCCCCGTGACCTGCGCCTTCGGTATCCTTACTCCAGCGCTTCCACAACGGATGGTCGTATTGGTCAAGCCACGCATTGGCCTGTTCCCAGCGGTGTTTCTGCGGCGAAGATCCTTCTACATAGATGCTGTTGTTGACATCCATCCAAAGTCCTTTGGTGCCTTGCACACGAAAGCCCAGGGAATAAGGGCGCGGAAGGCTGGTATCGTGCTGTAGGAGTATCGTTTCGCCATTGGCACACTTCAACTGTGTGGTGACTACATCGCCGAGTCTGAATTCAACACCGGCATTGGGATGGTCCTTGCCGCCAACATTGACGATATGCTCGTGGAGCCCTCTGGTTTTGGAAGAAAATGAATTGAGGGATACAAATCTGTTGCCGCGGTTGATGTTGAGCATCTGTGCAATGGGCCCGAGTCCATGGGTCGGATAAAGATCACCGTTGCGGTGTACGCTGTGGGCTGTGCGCCAGCGCGCTTCTGAAAAAGCTGAAGGTCCGAATTCAGCACCATGGCCGTAAGGATGTTGTCCGTCATTGAATTTAACTTCCCGCAGGTCGTGCTGGTATCCTCCCTGACAATGAAGCAATTCGCCAAATACATTCTGTCGAACCATATTCAATATGGCCAGTATATCGCGGCGATAACATACATTCTCGAGCATCATCACATGGGCGTTATGTTGCTCTGCAGCGCGCACGACATTCCAGTGGTCTTCGAGGCTTATTCCCAGGATCACTTCCGTGCCAACGTATTGGATTCCTGCACTGATGGCGTGAAGAATCATTGGACAATGCCATTCCCAGGGTGTGGCGATGATCACCGCATCAATATCACGCAGTTCGCAGAGTTTTTTCCAGCTTTGGTCATTGCCGGTAAAAATCTTTGGTTCTTTTTTACCGGATTTGGCAATGATCTCACCGGCCATCTTCAGCATGCGTTGATCGACATCACAGATGGCAATGACTTCTACATCGGGCCTCTTCAATAATAATTCGAGATGGTCCTGCCCCCTTAGGCCGGTCCCGATGATTCCAATTTTAACTTTATTGTCCGTCCATTCTCTTAAGAATGATCTTTCTGTACCCAGCGCCAGCGATGCAGCAGCGATACCTGTCGTTCTGATAAATTCCTTACGGTTCATAAACTGTTACTGATTTGAGGGTGAATGTAGTAAAAGATAATTTCATCAAAAGCAAGGCAGTTGCCGCGAAATTCAGAGGAAAAGCATTGTAAATCCATCCCTGCCTATTCTTAAAAGGGAAGGTCGGGATGGTTTTACTACCCGTTAATTATTTCGGTTCGTAATTCTTTTTAAAGAATGCCTGGTATTCTCGGATGGATCTTAGTCTTAAGACTTCCTTGTAATTATTTTGCGTGATGGGGTAGACTTCAAAATTGGTCAGACCCGGAAGATACTCCTCGCGGTTTTTCTGAATGCTGTTATAGTATTTCATGGCCTGTGACTTGTCATCATATTTGCGTATGATGATGGCGCTGGTGTTTTGTTCGGTATTGATTTCCAGACTGGTCATTTTGTAATTATCCAGTTTGTGGTATTTATTATGATAATCCGAAATTTTAATTTTCGCTTTATCGATTTGCTGCGGTGCCGGATTAAAAAATACGACCATCATCAGATGCATCTGATCATCTTCCGACTTGAAGTTGATGGACTCCAGTTCTGTAACCTGCACCACTTCGAAAGCATCCTGATCGCCGCGCAGGAATCTGAGAATCTCCTTCGCCTTGGTCTCCTGGGCGGAGCCCGGATAATTGGCAATCACATCCTTGAGTGCCGCCATGTACGGTTCTTTACCTGAGGTCTTGCCGATGCAAAAAGCGGAAAGCAGTGCGATCTTCGGATGAAGCGGGTCGCTGGCTTTGACTTTGGTGGCAAGCGCCTGTAAGATTTTGTGACATTCTTCATATTGCTGCTGCTGATACAAACCAAAGGCTTTTTCATAACCGGTTTGCAATTCATCCTTTTTATTCATCAGACTCTTTGCATACTCCGGATCATTGATGAGTTTGGTGTAGTATGAATCGGCGTAGCGGGTTTTCAGCAGTTCATTATTGCGGTCCGCACAGACTTTGTCCTTCAAATCCAGACAGTCGAGATACAGATAATACAGTACATCCGCATAGCGTTGTGTCTCGGGATAGCGTGTCATGAGATTTTCCAGCGTCTCTCTTGAACGATCGTAGGCATCAATCCTGTCGCGGTAGGCCACCCCCAACTGAAACATCGCTTCTTCAATTTTGTGATTCGCCTCCTTGATTTCTTCATCCGAACTGGGGATTCCCGCCAGAATCTCTGCCAGGTCATTCTCCAGTTCATCTTTGACCGTGCTGTCTTTGGTCTCGGCCTGTTGATCTTCTATGCCGGTACTAAAACTTGTTTTTTTGGAACGGCGCCAGTTGTCTTCCAATGGCCTTTCGCCCCAGTATTGTTCAAAATTGGATCTTCCGCGGTTTGTGGCTTTGATGTCGTAAGCAAAAAAAGTGCTTTTAGCGCCTGCCACCGGCGTTTTGTTGTCTGGATTCGAGCGATCGGCTCCGAGGGTTGAGCTTCTGATCAGGTCTGTCGCACGAAAGACCCTGTTCTCACCAGCATTTCCGCGCATATCCTTGCTGTCTGGTAGATCTGGAATAATCCTCTTGCGATTCTTGATCGAGATGGCCAGATTTCGCTTCTCCTTGACGGATAATTTGGAAATCCTGATCAAGCTGTCCTGGAGGTTGATGATCTCAATTTGCTCAGCAATATCCTTTAGGTTTGTAATCATTTTATTGACGACAGGTCTGCGCTTATCCGACTTGCCAATAAAATTGAGTGTACTGTCAAAATAGTACTTGGATTGCTGATACATCCTTTGGTCGAAGTGCATATTCGCCAGCATATAGTATGCATCCGCTTTGGTATTATTATTGGCATTGGGTGACCATACCGCCTTGTTCAAATAAGTGATCGCCTCGTTATTTTTCTTCTTGTTGAAATAAATTTTTCCGATCGAAAAATAAATCTCCGATTCATAATCACTGTTCTTGCTGTCTTTGGCCAGTTTTTCCAGTGACTGGATGAGTTGTTCTTCGCTCTCGCCCTGCAATGACTGATTGATCAGCAGATTCATTCTGGCGTGAAAAGTCATATCATAGGAAGGATGCTGTCTGAGCGCAAGCGTGAAGTATTCATCCGAGCTCACCGGTCTGTTGGCCATCTGGTACAGTTGGCCGAGAATAAAAGCGTAACGCGCTTTTTGCCTGCGCGGGCTGGTGAATTGAATAGCTTCTTTTAACTCCGGGATCGCTTCTTCATAACGGTCCTGAATAAGGTAGACGTTGGCGCGTGTGGCATACAGCTCTCCCCGCAACTCGCTGGCCAGGGCGGGATCCTCTTTCATTTGATCCAGCCTGTACATGGCTTCATAAAACTTGCCCCGTTTGATCAGGTTCTTGGCACTCCAGATGGTTGCCTCCCAGAAAACCGGACGATGTGGCATCAACCTGGTTCCTACATTGGTCAATGGCTTACTTGTTGTCGTTGTTGTGCGAACCGTACTGTTGGCCGGCACGGTCTCCTCTTCTTTGACAGGAGCGCTTGATCTGGCGGGTTCTTTTTTGCCTTTGGAGGTCTTCGCTTTGGCCCTTGCTTTGGCTTTGGCCTTCGCTTTCTTTTTGGCCTCTTTCTTCGCGTCTTCTTTTTTGCGTTCGCGTTCTTTTTTGACGCTTTTGGCATTTTTTTCCTTCAGCGACTTGCTGTTTTGCAAAATCCGTGAAGGCTGGTATTCGTTCAGGAGGAAATCATAGGAAGCTTCAGCTGTCTCGTAATCCTTCTTGACATACTGGGCTTTGGCCAGCAGGAAGTAACAGTCGTCGGCCCAGCGGCTGTATTTGTGAATGCTGATATCCGTGGCTACTTTTTCAATGGCCTTGTCCAGATTGGCTTTTTCTCCACCCACATCTTCCGTCGCCTCATAGGGAAACACCGCCAGCACCTTGCTGTAATCTTCCTTAAAACCAGCCTCAATGCGCGACAGACTGAGATTCATGAGCTCCCGGGCGTTGAAGTATGCATTATATTTGGCTGAAGTATTGTGGTAGAATTTGCTGAGGCCTTTATATTCGCCTTTCTTTTTCTGGCTGACACAGGACAGCACAACAAGCAGTAGCAGGATAAAAACGGATTTTGGCGAATAAAAGCGCTTCATGGATGACTTCTTCCTTATAGAACTACCTATAACAGAAGAAGGCGCAAATTTATTTTAATATCAGCAAGGTAATATGGCTTTTGACTTTAAAAAAACTCAAAAAAAACTCAGGGAGCATCTAGCCAAGGCTTTTCTGTTTGTTATCCGGGATGAAAACACATTTGAGGAAATTGCCACATACAGGCTGACCTTCCTGAATGTTTACATCCTGCTGAGCACGGTCTTCTGTATTGCCGGCCTGCTGACCTTTCTGTTGATCACCCTCACCCCCCTCAGAAACCTCGTACCGGGATACGGTGATATCCGCTTCAGCGGCGAGTACCAGCAGCTGACTTCAAGGCTACAAAAGATTGAACAGGAAGTTGCTGCGCGGGATGTCTATATCGAGAGTCTCAGACGATTATTGTCAGGGAAGCCGGAGACCGTCAAGGATATCACCAAGGATGTGCACTTCAAACTCGAGAGTCCCGATCCGGTACAAAAAATCCGGGAGGATAGCCTGCTCAGAGAAGCTTTCGAATCCAGTAAAAAACAAAATGCCAGAGCGCCCGACAGGCCCAAGACACAAGCAGACAAAGGCACTGCGCCTGTCTTAAGGAGGCAGCTTGAAGACATTGATTTTACCTGCCCTCTGCGCGGACCTATCGGTGCGGCATTCAAACCGGATAAGGATCATTATGGAATCGATATCATCGGACCGGAACACAGTCCGATTAAGGCCGTTTTGCCGGGCAGTGTTATTCAATCTGACTGGTCGATGGAAAATGGACACACGATCGCCATACAACATGCCGATAATCTGGTATCCGTGTACAAACACAATTCTGCATTGCTACGCAAACTCGGTGCACAGGTCAAAGCCGGTGAGGCTATTGCAATTATTGGTAATACCGGCACACTGACTCAGGGTCCCCACCTTCACTTTGAACTTTGGTATCAGGGACGATGCATTAATCCGCAGGAATACATTCGATTTAACTAACGATTTTCATAAAACAGGATTATAACAAGCTTGAAATTGGTTAATGGATTTGATGAAGATTGACATGTGTTCATTAAAATGTCCAATCATCATGGGAATTATGTCGTAACTTTAAGAACAAAGTAATTTATATTTCATCATCCAGAACCCCAACCAAAATGAAATCAGGAATAACATATTTATTCATTTTAATAATTTTTTCTATGATGACCTGTACATCCAAAGCCCAGCCGGTACGAACAGTATCTAACGTAGACCTGAGCCGATATGTAGGCAAATGGTATGAGATTGCATCCTATCCTCAGCGCTTCCAGAAAGGCTGTCATTGCACTACCGCTGAATACACCATGTCTGATGAAGGATATGTCATAGTTGAAAACCGTTGCAGAAAAGACAGTATCCACGGCAAGAAGTCTTACATCAAAGGAAAAGCTTTTGTCGAACCTAATTCGGGTAATGCCAAACTGAAAGTGCAGTTTTTCTGGCCAGTCAAACCCGGATTTTGCAGTCAGAAGCCTATTCCGAGACAAACTGTCTTCAAAATCAAGACTTTGCACTTCGTTTGATTCGTCAGCATAGCTCCACTATTCCTCCTCATCAAAAGCCCTGATTTTATTGCCATTTTGCCTCTCACTACGACTCCTAACTGCAAAATCCGGGTTAAAGGCAAATACTGGATCATAGACCTCGCTCCGGATTACTGCTACGCCGTGGTAGGTCATCCGAACAGGAAATACCTGTGGATTCTATCGAGAACGCCACAAATGGATCAATCCGTTTATAATGGAATATTAAAGCGGCTGGAAGAGCAATCCTTCGATCTGTCAAAACTCCGCACTACGGTTCAGACCTGCGAATAAACACATTCGAAGTCAAGAAATAGATCGACCCGTTTGGATAAATAAATTATTCATGGAAGAGAATAAACCACTTTAGAGTTTGAATTAGGCTAGGTATTGATTAAATTATTGATGAATAATTAATCTCTGAAAAATTTTAGAGATTGAAAACCACACGACTTTGAATAACCAGTAAGAAAGAATAATCCTTTCTGATCGAAATCCAGATTAATTTCAAACGAAGTATCTGATATTTGGCTTTTGTTGAAATGGATATTCTGTCCAAAGGAATTAGTAATAAAAAATTTCAAATCTTTAGACATATCCATTGCTTCTGTACTTACTATAATCCTGTTATTCAATTGATGTACTGTAATACCACAATCCCTCTCATTGGGATTGATAACACCATTGGGAAAACAAATACTGGAATCGGCTCCCAGATTGTAATTGGGATAACTTGGAATGTAATAGTAATAATAAGTAGGAAGGGTGATGGCACGTTGTTCGAATTCACAATCCTTACCTTTTTTCTCAGGATGATTTATTACATGATAATATACCGACGTACCCCTACTTGCGACATAAATTTTTCCATCTGGTGCCCGCTGCATTGATCCAAACCGAGATCGAGGTATGGCCTGATCCCAGGTATCGATGAGAAGTTTGCTCGAGCTGATCGGTGAAGCACTTAGATCTAACTGCCACAAACTATCAATGTTGGATACATACAGAAATCTTGAATCACTAGAAAATTCACATTCTGAACTCAAGGTATTAATTTCATCAAAAGTAACATTCTCGCGATAACTGAACTTACCGCTACATCGATTTGGACTAAATTTTTTCACTCCGGAACCAAATGCCCATAAATTATCGGAAGTAATGCATTGATGCCTATAATTATAGAAAGAATCATTTCTAAATAAAACAAGGTTTAAACAATTGAATCCATAATCTGGTATGACAATCCACCAATCCCTACCATTGGCATGCCTACACATATCAATACCATAACCTTCAAAGGCGCCTTGAATTATACTCTTCCCTTTCTTGTGAACTATTCCATCCAAATGTTCCGGGTCAAAATCAATTTCTGAATAATAATATTCAGTTACGCCAAAGGAAAGCTCACCATTGATGGTAAAAATGCCAGTGTTTGGATGAATAAGAAAATACTTATCATCATGCAGACTGGAAGGAATGACCAACATTCCTTGCGAGAATGGTAAACTAAGATTTTTTTCGCAGTATTGTCCCCAGCCGTTAACGATAAGACTGTCACCATTAGTCATTAACCTATGCTTGTTATTGAAGATCTGACATCCGTTGGTATAGAATAATAGATTACCATCCTTATCGCTCATAGCAAGATTCTCGTCTATTTCCATCCTGCTGTTGAAGACATCGATGTTCAGATTATTTTGCTTAAAGTTAAACCTCGTATGACCATCACTGCCATCATAGCCTATTAACCAATTGTCATCGTACCGTAGTTCCTGACCGAATATTATATAATTATAGCTTAATAAGCAAAAAACTAAAGTAAGCTTCAAAGTCATGTTGAATGGAGCATTCATTGGACTATTCAGATTTTATCAGCTTAACGGACTTAACTAATTCATTGTTAGAATTATAGAATCTTACCAGGTATAATCCATTAGGAATATTCAGCGATTCTATTTGGAGTTTACGGAATGGATACCGAATATATGCTATGCGGTTGCATGTATTATTTAAATCCTTCATGCGAAAATTCTAACTTTATTATAATCTTTATTTTTACAAAAATAGTTAAGTTGCTTAGATTGCAAAATTCTAATGAGCTAAGGTTCTAGATCAATTGGTAACTGGTATTGAAAATATAAGAAGAATCAGCCGGTGGGGCAGTTCCCAACTTGGATCTCAACCGATACGCCGGCAAATGGTATGAAATTGCCTCATATCCCCAGCGCTTCCAGAAAGGTTGTCATTGTACTACTGCTGAATACACCTTGTCTGAGGAGGGATACGTCATCGTTGAAAACCGCTGCCGCAAAGACAGTATGCACAGCAAGATGTCCTATATTAAAGGAAAAACTTTTTTCGAACCCAATTCGGGCAATGCCAAAGTGAAAGTGCAGTTTTTCTGGCCATTTAAACCCGGATTTTGCAGTCAGAAGCCTATTCCGAGACAAACTGTCTTCAAAATCAAGACTTTGCACTTCGTTTGATTCGTCAGCATAGCTCCACTATTCCTCCTCATCAAAAGCCCTGATTTTATTGCCATTTTGCCTCTCACTACGACTCCTAACTGCAAAATCCGGGTTAAAGGCAAATACTGGATCATAGACCTCGCTCCGGATTACTGCTACGCCGTGGTAGGTCATCCGAACAGGAAATACCTGTGGATCCTATCGAGAACGCCACAGATAGATCAATCTGTTTACCAGGGTATTTTACAGCGACTGGAAGAACAATCCTTTGATGTGTCAAAGCTCCGGACGACCGTTCAGAACTGCGAATGAGCTTAACAAAAATCAACCTGACACAAAACCGATTTGAGCAATTCGGATTTTGTCGTGAATCCATACTGATTCAAGGTGTTTTGAGTGTTTATTTATGTGGTGACATGGTATTGTTCTATCGCAATGGTTTATACGTTTGTGCTGGTATTCTTGGTTGAGTTTTTTCCACATCAGAGGGAATATCTGTCTTGTCCCCAGCGACAGTTACTGACTCACCCATATTTTTTGTCGAAAGCCGGTCTGTCCGCGGTGCGTAAGTACAGACAGACGCTTTCGCAGAACTCTAATTCTTGCGTTGGCTTCCCGCTGAATCAGGAAAAGTATTGCGGCTGACAAAAGTTTATCTTTAGAGGATGCATTTTACAATCGGAACAATGCAACGATAATGATTCTGTTTTCTGATTTGACTAAGTCAGGTCGCCAATTTGGGTCAAGTGTTGTGGTGGAATATCCTGTCTGTGAGGTAACGCCTCCTGCACCTGCAAAGTAGGGAACGCTGCTTTCACGGTGCACAAACTCTATTCTAAATGTCAAACTTTGATTTGGCATATAGTCAAAGTTGGTAGACCAATCCCAACCAGAAAATTGATCTCCTGGGTTTGCACTAAACCGAGTGAGATTGGGATTTAGACTGTTTCTTTCA
>ERZ724526.956-NODE-956-length-15652-cov-6.429442_pt1 | contig 15652 bp, 10 predicted proteins | sample MGYA00376059_ERZ724526 | MGnify/ENA primary metagenome ERZ724526 (study PRJEB28724, sample SAMN07190883) | activated sludge metagenome | isolation source: activated sludge of sewage treatment plant in Hong Hong | place: Hong Kong | collected 2016-03-17 ... | reverse complement strand
GCGTCTGCGGCTCCGCGTGCGTCTGCGGCTCCGAAAGCCTCAGCATCACAGACGGCATCGGCATCTCCGCTTGCGTCTGCGATCGGGTCCGATGCGCCCACGGCGTCCGCAGCTCCGTTTGCATCTGCAGATCCCTTTGCGTCCGCGCAAGATCCCAATGAGGAGGAAGCAAAGAAGCCGCTTCCGCGTGGCTTTGCGGTGCTCGATGCAGAGCGACGTCGCGAGATTGCACGGCTCGGCGGACAGACTGCGCACAAGAACGGAAACGCGCACCGCTTCAATCCCGAAGAAGCCAGCCTGGCCGGAAAAAAGGGCGGCGCCACCGTCAGTGAAAATCGTGGCTACATGGCAGACATCGGACGCCGAGGAGGACTGGCCAAGCGCGGCTACAAGCAGCGGCGCGCGATGGAACAGGGCGAATCCGATTCACAGCCAGCGTCTCTGTAGTCCATCTGGGACTCCCAAGACGCGACAACCGGAATCAGAACGGATTCCGAAGCGCGGAAGGGAGTCCTTCCTTTGGCTCCTCTTGAGGCCTCTCTTTTGGCTTTTCGCCACCGTCGCTGGGCTTGTCTGAAGCCTTGTCTGCTTTCGACTTCCGCTTCTTCGTCTTTACCGGCTCAGTCGGCTCTGCACTCGCAACCACTTCTCGCTTTTCAGCCTTCGCCACTTTGGCTGTCTTTTCGCTGCGCGCGACCCGCTCTTCTGTGTCGTCCTTTTCTTTGACGGACTCTTTCACAGAGACAGGCTCGCCTCCTTTTTCGCTCTTGCACTTCCCGAGCAGTCGCTGTCCTTGCTGTAGTGCAGAGTCTGTCGCACTGTCGGAAATGAAGTAGAGCTTTTCGATCTGCTCGCGAATCTGTTCACACTGCGCAGCAGACAGAGCCGCCGTTGCGACCGCAAGTCTCCTTCGGACAAAGGAGTTGCGCACGTTCATAAACGGATCCCAAGCCTGTGTCCGAAACGGAGAGCCGGGAGGAAGCTCTCGATACAGCGCCACTGCAAGGTCTGCTTGGTCGCGATCTGCGGCGCGCAGAAAGGCTCCGTAGACTGCGCTCACACGGAGCTGTTCGCTCGACTGCTCGATGATCAGCTTGGCCTGTGGATGCTGCGGATGAACGCGCAGGATCAGATCGGCGTACGCGGACGCGCTGCTGTAGTTGTGCTGAAACGACTCTGCTTCCGCTTGATGAAGCAGTGCATCGACATCGCCAACCGAAACCACGGACGGACGAACCGCCGTGAGCGAAGCGCGGGATGCATACTGCACCGCGATCATCGATCCACCGACGACAAGACCGCCCACAGTGGCCCAAAACAGCGGCGCCATCGTCGCAAAGCGAGAAGGCGGAGCCGGTGCCGGACGCAGCCGAAACGATGGATCGGTCGGGAGGATTTGCTGTGGATCGGGACGGCTCGGTCGCGGTGTGATCGGATCACCAGCAGGCCCCGACGAGGCAGGAAGTCCCGCGACCGCGCGATGACGACCGGCGGGCGCATGAGAGCCCGGCTGTGGCACTGCGGGATTGCGCACCGTCGGAACCGCAGAAGCTGGCGGCGCTTTCGCTTCACTGACTGCCGACGCGCGAGCCGCAGACGAACCACGCTGAGAGTCCGGCGGCGGAGGCAGTGGCTCAGGCTGCTTGGGCGACGCTGCGGCAGGTTTTGCGGCGGACTTTCCTGCGGGCTGCGGCGGTCCAGGCGCAACCACTTGTTCGATCTCTTCTTCGATCTGCAGCGTCGGCATTTCCTGGACGTTGCGCGACGGCGGATTCGACGGCTCTTTCTTGCGCGGAGGTGGCGGCGGAAACGACCGCTCGGTCGTACGCGGCTGCGGCGGATTGGAAGCCCCCGACTTGGTCGGCTGCGGTGGTCTGGAGCCATGGCGATTCGCCGTCGGAGCCATGCCTCGCGTCAGGTTGTTGGCCAAGCTCGCTGGCAGATCGAGCAGCGCCGACTGAAGCGCACGCCACAGCGCGTGGACCGTCGCAAAGCGGGCATCTGGATCGGCAGATGCAGCCATCTCCAACACGGCGTCGAGGTGCGCATACGACGGATGGCGAATCGTCATCTTCGGCGGCGTGCCCACCATCGCCAGATACGCAGCCAGCGACTTGGCGTCGAACATCGGCTGACCGATGAGGCACTCATAGACCAGCGTACCGAGCGAAAACACATCGCCGCGCGCCGTCGCAGGAACCGCCCCCGACTCCAGACACTCGGGCGCAATCGAGTGCAGCGGACCGTCCCACTTGACCCCCGGCGTCGTCCGCAGCTGCGCCATTCCGAAGTCACACAGCAGCACGCCGCCCGTCTGAGGCAGCAGGATGTTCGTCGGACTCAGTGAGCCATGCGCCAGATCGCGCTCCGCCGCCGCTTGCAGCGCCGAACAGAGCGGCTCCAGAAGCTCCAGCGTATCGGTCAGCGACAGCGCACCGCGTGAAAGCCGCGCACGCAGCGACTCCCCTTGAACATACGGCGACACCAGATAGAGCGCGCCCGACGGCTCGTAGCCCGTATACAGCACGCCGAGCACCGCCGGATGCATCATGTCCGCCGCCGCGTGGCAGACCGACTGAACCCGATCGAGCACGGTGCGGTTGGCAAACTTGGGATGGATCCGCTTGACCACACACTCGCTGCCGCCGTTTAGGTCGGTCGCAAGATGCACCACGCCCGAGGGGCCGCGCCCCAGAACCTTCCCCACCTGGAAGCGCTTATCGAGAACAACCGACTCGGTAGCCATCGTTACTTAACCGAAAATCATACCAAACCACGCGAGCGCGCTGGCGGTCTTTGATCTCTGACGGTGATGCGGGCAAATGGGCCCGTGATACGCTTCGCCCATGTCGAACGCTGAGCAGACCCAAAGCCCGAGCCCCCTTCCAACTGACCAGGCCTCGCCGAACGCTTCGCTGCGCCCGACGCTTCCCGGTCAAAGCCGTGCGCCACAAGAAGTTCTCGCCGAGATGCAAGCGATGCGCAGTCGAGACGCACGCTGGCACGATGGCCGCACGTTCAGCCTTGTCTATCACGACACCGACGAGCACCTTCAGCTTCTGCGCGACGCGTATTCGCTGTTTTTGGCCGAAAATGCGCTCAATCCGATGGCGTTCCCGAGCCTGCGACGCATGGAAACGGAAGTGGTCGCGATGGTCGCCGGGCTGCTCGGTGGCGACGATCAGGTTGTGGGGTCGATGACCTCGGGCGGCACCGAGAGCTTGTTTTTGGCGACGAAGACCTATCGCGATCAAGCGCGCAAAGAGCGACCGCACATCACCGCGCCGGAGATGCTCTTACCGACGACGGCACATCCCGCGCTGCTCAAGTCCGCGCACTATCTGGGCGTCAGGCCGGTGCTGATTCCGCCCGGTCCAGACTTTCGCGCTGACGTCGCTGCGATGGAACGAGCGATCACGCCGCAGACGCTGTTTTTGGTGGGTTCAGCGCCAGCCTATCCGCACGGTGTCGTCGATCCCATCGAGTCGCTGTCGGCGCTGGCGCAAAAGCACTCGCTGCCGCTTCACGTCGACGCCTGTGTAGGTGGGTTTACCCTGCCGTTTGTGCGCAAAGCAGGCCATCCGGTGCCGCCGTTTGACTTCACGGTGCCTGGTGTGACCTCGATCTCGGCGGATCTGCACAAATACGGCTTTGCGGCCAAGGGTGCGTCGACGGTGCTGTATCGAACGCCCGCGCTGCGTCGCCACCAGTTCTATGTGTACTCAGGCTGGCCCGGCGGGCTGTTTGGCTCTGCGACGGTCCTCGGAACGCGACCCGGTGGCGCCATTGCCGCTGCGTGGGCAAGCCTCCAGTCGCTCGGGGAAGAAGGATTTCTGCGCATCGCCAAGACGATCATGGCGACGACGCAGAAGCTGATGGACGGCATTTCCGCGATTCCCGAGCTGTTCGTCCTCGGGAAGCCGGACTGCGGCGTGTTTGCCTTCGCGTCCCACGGCCCCGATTTGATGGCCATCGCCGATCAGATGGAAGAGCGCGGCTGGCACATCGATCGTCAGCAGTTTCCGACGGCGATTCACCTGACCATCACGCCCGCGCATGCGCCAGTCGCGGATCGCTATCTGTCTGATCTTCGCGAGTGCGTCGCCCACATCGTCGCGCATCCCGAGCTTGCAGCCCAAGGCGTCGCCGCGATGTACGGAATGCTGATGCACATTCCCGATCCGTCGATGGTGGACGAGTTCATCCTGTCCAACTTCGACTCGATGTATCGCTAACGACGCTACGAGCCCGTCGGCAAGCTGATTCGGAAGATGGTTCCGCCCTGCGGTCTGTCTTCGATCCAGACCTTGCCGCCGTGCGCGCTGATGTAGCGACGAACCAGCAGCAGTCCAAGCCCCGATCCTTCGTGCTGCCGCGTCGACGAGTTATCCACTTGATAAAACGCGTCGAACACCTTGTCGTGCAGATGCGCCGGAATCCCAATTCCGTTGTCGCAGACCGAGATAAGCACCCGCCCATCGCCCGCTTCGGACAGACAAGGCTCGACGCTGATCTGCACTTCACCTTCGTCGCGCGTGAACTTGATGGCGTTGCCGATCAGGTTTTCCAGCACTTGCCGCAGCTTGTCACGATCGGCCTGTAGCGACGGCTGCGCATCCGACAACAGCAGCTGTATCCGCGTTCGCTTCCGTCGCAGCTGTGGACCCAGCGCACGCACCACATCTTGAATCAGCCCGTTTAGATCCACGCAGGCACGAACCAGCTGAACGCTCGACACTTCCAGTCGCGACACGTCGAGCAGCTTCGAGATCAGCTGATGAAGCTGATCGCTCTTGGCCAAGATCGTGTCGAGGTATTCGCGCTGCTCGTCGCTGATCGGACCGGCCATGCCTTCCAGCACCATCTCGGTATAGCCAATCACCGACGTCAGCGGTGTCCGCAGCTCGTGCGAGACCGTCGCCAAAAACGACGTCTTGATCCGCTCCGAGTCCTTCATCCGCGCAACGGCCTGCTCCAGTCGCTGGCTCTTTTGCAGAAGCTCTAGATACGACTCTTCGACCTGTAGATGATGAAGCCGTGTCGCAAGCTCTCGTCGGACAGCCGACTGAAGCAGCGTCTCGGACAGTCGAATCAGATAGTGCGCCGAGCGAAGGCTATGCGCCCTGCCCTGCTTGCCGTCGGACATCCGACAGACAATGCGACACAGCTCATCGCCATCGTGGAAAAACGTCGCCCCAAGATAGCTGTGACCTTCCGACTCAATCACGCTGGGTGCGCCCGTCTTGACCGCAGAAAGCACCGCGTCGGGAGGACGCTGACCGACAACCGCAACGCCGTCGAGATCGACCAGGGACAGCTCACAGCCCACGTCACTCGCGGCATGCAAAAGTCCCAGCTCGTCTTGCGATAGCAGCTTCGACAGCGACACCGAGAGAAGATCATGTCCACTGACGGCCAAAGATGCGCTCATGGAGTGTCACCTCCCAGCAGCTCATCGTCACGAACCTGAAGTCGCAGACGCAGCCGACCCAGCATCTGCGGAAGATCAAGTCCCAGCGACGCAAGCGACTCATGTTCATGCAGCGCCGTCGGCCAGACCATTCGCATCAGGTGCAGCACCGTCTGAGCAACGCCAGTTCCCCGCTCGGCACAGGCAGGAATCACAGCCACGTCGCTGCGCTCACAGCAAAGAGCCTGCGCCTGTTCGACGCTGGTCTTGGGCGCACTCGCATCGCTCTTGTTGAGCTGAATCACCAGCGGCATCGAGTCCGGCGCTCGACCGTTTTCCCGCAAGCTGGTGCGCAGCTCCGCAAAGCTCTTCTGGTTTTCTTCCTGCGGCAATGTTCCGTCTGCAACAAACACCACACCGTCGGCACCGCGCAGCAGCAGCCGTCGCACCGGCTCGTACATTCGGTTGCCCGGAACCGAAATCAGCCGCAGCTTCAGTCGTCCCTGGTCGGTGTCGAGCACGATCGGCAACAGATCGAAACACTGCGTCGACGAATCGTCCCCCGCCGTGCGTCGCACCGGACTATCAACCGTCAGCAAGCGACTGCGAAAGCGATCAGGCAGCCACGCTGCGAGCCGACGCAGGTTGGTGGTTTTTCCCGATCCGAGCGGCCCGCAGTACACGAGCTGGATCGTATGGTTACGATTTGCGAGAAGTGCCATGGCGAAGCGTCGTGGACTTGGCGTTGGAGTCGGTCAGGCCGACGTGGTCACTAGTATGTGCCTTGCTTGGCAAGCTCACCAGGGCTTCGGTGAGCAGTTCATCCATATCAGCGACTAGCACAACGCGCAGACCTCTGCGAACGCTGGCTGGAAGTGTACGAACGTGGGGCTCGCAGTCGCGCGGCACAATCACGGTCTTGATTCCCGCGCGCCGTGCTGCCAGCAGTTTTTCACCGATACCACCGACGGGAAGAACTCGACCATGAAGCGTCAGCTCTCCCGTCATCGCCACGCCTGGCTTCACGGCAATGCCCGACAGCAAGCTGGTCAGCGCCACCGCCACCGTCACACCCGCAGACGGACCATCTTTCGGAATCGCACCTTGCGGGACGTGAACGTGGATCTCACACGGGTCCGTCGCAACGCCGCGATCGCGAAGCCAGGCCCGCGCAAAGCTTAGCGCCGTCTGTCCTGACTCTCGCATCACGTCGCCGAGCTGTCCGGTCAGATGCAGTCCGGCGGAACCCGACAGTCGCTGCGTTTCCACCGTCAGGATCTCGCCGCCCACCGGCGTCCAGGCCAGACCCAGCGCCGCCCCGACCCGACTGGCTGTTACCGCCCGAAGCTGAGGCAGCCCCGGCACACCCAGCAGCCGCACAAGCTCGCGACGACTGACCAAAAGCGGCGTCGGTCCCGATCGCTGCGGCAGCTTCATCCCTGTGAGCGGAAGCTGCGCCTCGGGCTTTTGATGACTGGCCACCTGCGGATCAAACGGAAGCTGAGGCTCCGTCAGATCTTCCTGCTCAACGATGCGCTTGGCCAGCCTGCGACAGATCGTCTCGACCTGTCTCGTCAGATCGCGCACGCCCGCTTCCCGCGTGTATTCCGTCGCCAGCGAGCGCAGCGCCTGATCGGTAAATCGCACCGAATACGTCGGCACAAGCCCCGCATCCGACAGCGCACGCGGCAAGATGTGCTGTCCCAAAATCCCCAGTTTTTCGTCGTCGCTATAGCCGGACAGCTGCACCAGTTCCAAGCGATCGCGCAGCGCTTCGGGGATCTTTTCCGGGTTGTTCGCCGTCGCAATGAACAGCACTTCCGACAGATCGAACGGCACGCCCAAATAGTGATCGCGAAACGCTGCGTTCTGTTCTGGATCGAGCGCTTCGAGCAGCGCCGCCGACGGATCCCCGTGCGCGTCGACACACAGCTTGTCTAGCTCGTCGAGCAGCATCACCGGATTGCGCGAACCGGCTTGACGAATGCCAGCGATCAGACGACCCGGCATTGCACCGACGTAGGTCCGACGATGACCACGAATCTCCGCTTCGTCTCGAATGCCACCCAGCGCAACCCGCACAAAGCGTCGTCCCAGCGCCCTCGCCAGCGAGCGAGCCAGCGTCGTCTTGCCCACACCCGGCGGTCCGCACAGACACAGCACCGTCCCCAGCCGACGAGGCAGCCCGATCGCATGCCGTCTTAGCTTGAGCACACTCACAAACTCCAGCAGACGCTGCTTCACCACCTCCAAGCCGAAGTGTTCTTCATCGAGCAGCCTCGCAACCGCCGCCAAGTCCAGTCGATCAGAGGTCAGCGACTGCCACGGTAGCTCGACGAGCCATGCCAGGTGCGCACGAATCACTTGTCCTTCGGCACTGTGCGCTTGCATCGTCGCCAGTCGTCGCAGCTGAAGATCCGCTTCCGACTGAACTTCGCCGGGCAGCGATGCCTGCTGAAGCTGCCGACGTAGCTCGCCCAGCTCATCGTCGGAACCATCCAGCTCCGAGTGAATCTGCCGAAGCTGCTCACGAAGAAAGTGCTCTCGCTGCGCCCGACTCAGGGAGTCCTTGGTCCGCGCCCGAATTCCTTCTTGAATCTGAAGCAGCTCGACTTCTCGACGAAGCTGCGTCGCCAGCTTTTGCAGCCGCAGCAGCCCACTTTGCAGACCCAAAAGCGCCTGTGCGTCCGGCGGCGGCAGATGAATGCTCCCGGCGAGCAGATCCGAAAAGCGTCCCGGCTCACTGTCGTCGCACTCCTCAAGCAGCGGCAGCAGATCCTGGCTACGCAGCTTTCCTTCGCGCAGCATCCGCTCGACGTCTTCCCGACACTGACGCTGTAGCGCCGCCGTTTCCACCTGCCAAGCCAGCTGCGTCCCAGGCGGCAGAGATCCCGCGCCCACTTGCGCACTACGATCTTCGTCATCGCCACGCAGCAGCACCTGCGCGCGCAGCCCGTCAGAGTCCTCCGCACCACGAAGCACCGTCTGAAGCTCGGCGCGCTGAAGCCCTTGGACCCACACCTTCAGCCGTCCATCTTGAAGCGGAACCGAGCGCACAATCGACGCCACCGCTCCAACGTCCCACAGCGAGTCCTTGCGGATCGGCTGATCATCATCCGCTCGTCGCTGCAAACAGACAAACAGTAGCTTTTCCGGCGTCGCGTCTGCCTGCGTCACCGCTTGCATCGACAGTGCACGACTGACGATCAGCGGCGCTTGCATCAGCGGAAACAGCACCAGATCTCGCGTCGGCAGCACCGGAAGCTCCAGCAGCTCGGGCAGCGAGTCCTGACCATCGGCTCGCCGCTCGTTGTCCTCCGCAGCGGCCAACGCATCTGCCGAAGCGGTTGCCAAAACATTCGGGGGCCGATCGGTGTCTTCTGTCGCAAGCGATTTGGGCATGTAGGTTCTCTACGTTTGTCGCGGACACGGTGCGAAAGCAGGCGTTTTGACCGCTAGTGGAGATGCTAGCGGCTGCTCGTACATCCGCAAAATCTCTGACGTTTTTCTTCGTTACACGGTGTCACGATTCCCGCGCACAGCCCGCCCTTCCTACATCACCCACACCGAGCGCAGCCGACCCACAAGTAGCGCCGTTTCTAGGCAGGAAAAGGCTTTAACGAAGCGCAAAAGATGTGCGAAAATGATCTCATGCAAGTCGGTTCGTCCGCTTCGCTGGACGGTCTGTGTGACCGGCTTCTGCGTTCCACAGCAGCGTGCAAAGTGCTGGTCTGCACGATTGAGGGCGCAGTAGTTGCTCATGCTGGCGAGAGAAACATTTTGCGCGGTCTGCTCTCGAATGAAATCGCAGAGCTGGCTGCCGATATGATCATCGAAACGCAGCAAGCCAGTCATCTAGAGATTCCGGTTGAGGATCGCTATGTGACGCTCGCGGTGCCCAAAGACAATCAGCGGCTGGGTGCGCTTCAGCGCGTAGCCGCTCAGCTCGGACACAGAGCGCTGCTTCTGGTGCTGTTTCCCGAGCATGTCGACGCCGGTCAGGTTCGCGTTCGCGTTCGTCGCGCACGTCCCCAGATCCTGCGCCTGCTGAGCAGCCAAGCCGCCACGCCCAGCTAGCGCACATCGCAGCGCTGCGGATGGGCTTAGTGCAAAGGAATTGCAACAAAATTCCCTGCGTTTACTTTCCGCTCGACGATGGTGGCAGACCACTGTGCTGCGTCAGTGCAGTTCCTTTGCGAATACGCGGAGCATACGGAGTCGGTCCACGCTTTCCTTCTCGCTCCAGTCCAGTTCCTGCGGGCTGCCAGCTTGGCACCAAGTGATGCTTGCCGTTGCCAATCAAGTCTTCTCGCCCCATCCGTCGCAGCGCATCGCGTAAGATCGGCCAGTTGTTCGCATCGTGATAGCGCAGAAACGCTTTGTGAAGGCGTCTCTGTTCCAGGCTCTTTACCACCGGAACTGACTTGTCCATCTTGAGCGGACTCAGTGGATTTTTTCCGCTGTGATACATCGCCGTTGCCGTCGCCATCGGAGACGGAAGGAACGCCTGCACTTGATCGGGACGGAAGCCATTTCGCTTCAGCCACAGCGCCAAGTTCAGCATGTCTTCATCGGTCGTTCCTGGATGCGCCGCGATGAAGTACGGAATCAGATACTGCTCTTTCCCTGCTTCTTGGGAATAGCGATCAAACAGCGCTTTGAAGCGATCGTAGCTTCCGATTCCCGGCTTCATCATGTGGGAAAGCGGACCGGATTCCGTGTGCTCTGGCGCGATCTTTAGGTAGCCGCCGGTGTGATGCTGGGCCAGCTCCTTGATCCATTCTGGCGAGCGCACCGCGAGATCATACCGGACGCCCGATGCGACGAAGATTCGCTTGATTCCAGGAATCGCGCGCGCTTTGCGATAGAGCCGAACCAGCGGTCCGTGATCCGTTCCCAAGTTGTTGCAGATGTCGGGATACACACACGAAGGGAGCCGACACGCAGCCTCGATCTCACGGCTCTTGCAAGCCAAGCGATACATGTTCGCGGTCGGTCCGCCCAAGTCGCTGATGATGCCGGTGAAGCCCGGAGTCTTGTCGCGAATGTGCTCGATCTCGCGCAGGATCGAAGTCTCGGATCGACTCTGGATGATGCGTCCTTCGTGCTCGGTGATCGAACAGAAGCTACAGCCCCCAAAGCAGCCACGCATGATCGTCACCGAAAACTTGATCATCTCATATGCAGGAATCCGTTTTCCTTCGTAGGAAGGGTGCGGAATGCGCTGAAACGGAAGCTCGTACAGCGTGTCCATTTCCGTCGAAGTCAGCGGAATCGGAGGCGGATTCACCCAGACCTCGATCGCACCGTGACGCTGAATCAGCGCGCGTGCATTTCCGGGGTTCGCTTCGCGATGCAAGATGCGCGATGCATGGGCATACAGCGTGGGATCACGACTCACTTGCTCGAAGCTGGGAAGGCGAATCACTTGCTGGGCGCGCGTCGGCTTCGTCAGCGAAATCTGATGCAGGGGCGTCTCGGAAGGACTCTGTCCGGTCTCACAAGGAGCCTCTTTCCGTTCCTCTTCCATCGCGTAGGGATTCGGCTTCGGATCGACGCGTCCGGGCTTGTCAATGCGCGTGGAGTCGATCTCTGTAAAGCCCATGGGAATCGACTGAACAAACGCTGTTCCGCGCAGATCACGAATCTCTGAGATGTCCTTTCCGGCTCCCAAGCGATGCGCGATCTCGACGATGGCACGCTCTGCATTTCCGAACACGAGCAGATCCGCACCGGATTCCACAAGGACCGATCGACGGACTTTGTCTGACCAGTAGTCGTAGTGCGCAATCCGTCGCAGGCTTGCTTCGATTCCGCCAATCACAACCGGAACACCGGGATACGCTTCGCGACAGCGCTTGGTATAGACAGACACGGATCGATCGGGACGCAGTCCACCGATTCCGTTCGGAGAGTACGCATCATCGGAACGCATGCGGCGATCGCTCGTGTAGCGATTCACCATCGAGTCCATGTTGCCGCCGGTGACGCCCCAAAACAGATTGGGAGGCCCCAGCTCTTGGAACGACGCGACGGAATCCCACGCGGGCTGATCCAAGATTCCTACGCGAAATCCATGCGCTTCCAGCAGTCGTCCAATCAGCGCCATGCCGAAGCTGGGATGATCGATGTACGCATCACCTGTCACCAAGATGACGTCGCAGCTTTCCCAGCCTAGCTCGTCCATCTCGGCACGACTTCGCGGCAAAAACGGAGCCACGCCAAAGCGATGCGCCCAGTAGGGGCGGTAGGAAAACAGAGGGCGTGGTCCCTCGGACGATCTGTCGACGCGCATGCCGCCCGCGTAGCACGACGAGCGGTCGCAGGTCAAAGGTGATTACGCTGCTTCTGCGCTCGGAATCGACATCGCCACGACGCTGCGCGAAGGAAGCAGCAGACGAACCGCCCACGCGAGCAGACACAGGTTCCGCACCAGCAGGACAGAGCCAAACAGCGGATGCATCGTGCCCGCCAAAGACAGGTGATAGGAAATCGGGAAGATGAAAAACGTCAGCGCCATCGTCGCAAACAGCAGCCAGCGTCCCGCCTGATCTTGGATGAGCGAAGCGAGCATTCCGATGGGAATCAGCCACGTCAGGTACTGCGGACTGAACACTTTCCCGAGCGTCATCTGTCCAACCAAGACCAGACAGATCGACAGCGTCAGCGCTCGATCACGCGCCGACTGATCGGGTGCACGACGGAACGAAACAAAGGACCACAGCCACACACCCAGCAGAGACAGAAGCGGCAGAATCGACGCGAAGACGCGAAGCAGCGGCTCTCCTGTTCCGACGATGTTCATCGATCCGTAGGTATGCGCAATCGCGAGCTTGGTTCCAAACAGCGCATGCGACAAGACGAGCAGCGCGGCGAAGGTGCTTTCCACCTGAAGGGGCCGCATGCCGTGATAGCTGAACATGTCAAACAGATGTCGTCCTGCCGCCAGTGCAAACGGGAGCCCGACCAGCAGCCCGACCAGCACTCCGCTTGCGGTGGCCAGCGCCAGATCCCGAAACCGCTTCATGGATAGAAAGTAAAAGACCACCAGCGGAGCGACCAAAATCGGCATTCCTTTGGTGACAATCCCGAGCGCCAGGGCGGCTCCTGCCAGGATCGGACGCTGCGTTACACAGCCAAACAGAAGCAAGGACAAAGAAAACGACAGCGCCGCGTCATACCGTCGCAGAGAAATGGTTCCAAGCACCAGCAGACAGGCCGCCGTAAAGCGCACCAGTCGATCGGAAGGAAGCTGCGGAGCCACTCTCTTTGCAACCTGTATGTTCAGCCACAGCGACGATAGGAGCAAGACTCCCATCAGGGTTCCGAACCAAAAGGAATAGCGATCGAGCCCGTTGTCTCCCGTTAGCAGCGTCGGAGGCAGCGCAAACAGAAAAAATCCGGGCGGATATTCAACCAGATAGTCTTTGTACGGAGTGAGCGCACGCGACGGAGTGACCGGCGGACTCTGCTCGGGATCATCGGGATCTTTGCCGTTATCAAATGCATCGGTGTCCTTCATCCACTCATCGAGCGAGCGAATGTAATAGGACTGATACGACTGCCCGAGCATCGCGCGGCTGTATGCCTGATAGCGACTGATGTCTCCGTCGTCCGTTCCGAGCACGCGCAGCACACGAACAAAGAGCGGAGCAGACACCGTCCAGGTTCCTTTGGCCAGATACGCGCCCGTCTGTCGCTGCACGCGGTGCGTTGCACACGAATTGAAGAGCCCGAAGACGACCAGAATGAACGCGCTCCAGGCAAGCAGGAGCGACCGACGCTGAAACATGGGCCGCACTTGTATCACGGAGTGCGCGCACGATAGCAGCCACAAATTCCGCGCTGGCTCTTGCCCTCTGTTCCGAGTCAAGTACGATGGGCAAGGAGAACCGTCGCGTGGGCACGCCAGAGAGTAGACCGGAGTTTGGTGAGTTCATCTCACCCGTTTGGATGAAGACGCAGCTGTGTCGGCTGCTGCGCGACTACTTTCGGAGAACCCGACCCGACGCCAATGTCCGCGTCGGAACCGACCTACCGTTTTATTACAACCCGACCGATCGACTGGCGCGCGTCGTTCCTGATCTGTACGTGATGGAAGGCGTCGATTCCGACGAGCAGCTTCGGTATTGGAAGGTCTGGGAACGCGGTCCTGCGCCGCAGCTCGTCGTGCACCTGGTCGATAGTCCAGTGTCGACAGAAGACGGGCTGATGATGCACTTTCTGCGGCTCGGGGTAAAAGACGTGGTGCTCTACGATCCGCTGTGGTTTTTGCCAAACGATCGAGGCCTGCGCGGACGACGGCTCCTGTGGCATTACCAGCGACGACGAGAAGGCGATGGCATGCGGCTGGTTCCGCTCTCGCATCCAGGTCGCGTGCCGCTTCTGTCGTACGGACTGTGGCTGATTCATCGAGGCGGATCGGATCTGCGACTGTACGTAAGCGGTCAGGAAGATGTGCCGCCGGAGTCCGCGCTGTGGCAGCTGCCCGAAGAGCGCGCGCTTGCGACTCGCATGGCTTGACAAAGCGCCAAGCAAACGGGGTTAATCGTCGCCCAAGATGACGATCAAGCCCATTCGAAAGATCCTGATCGCCAACCGTGGCGAAATTGCGGTGCGAGTCATTCGCGCCTGTCGCGAGCTGGGAATCCGCAGCGTGGCCGTGTACTCGGATGCGGATCGCAACGCGCTTCATGTGCGAATGGCCGACGAGGCGTTTCACATCGGAGCGCCCCAGCCGAAGGAAAGCTATCTCGACATAGACAAGGTCGCGGACACGGCGGTCAAAGCGGGTGCCGACGCGGTTCATCCCGGCTACGGCTTTTTGTCCGAGCGCGCCGAGTTTGTCGAAGCCTGTGAAAAGCGCGGGCTCATCTTCATCGGTCCGCCCGCGTCGGCCATGCGTCAGATGGGTGAAAAGACCCGCGCCCGCATCAAGATGCAGCAAGCCGGTGTTCCGACGGTGCCGGGAGACAACGGTGAAGACGGTCGCGGCTTTCCCAGCGTCGAAACCGCACTGCAAGCCGCCGAGCGGATCGGCTTCCCGGTCATGCTCAAAGCGGCATCGGGTGGCGGTGGACGCGGCATGCGACTGTGCGATGCGGCAGACAAGTTTCCCGCTGCCTTTGAAAGCGCCAAGCGCGAAGCCAAAGCGGCATTTGGCGACGACACCGTGTATCTGGAAAAGGCGATCATTCGGCCTCGTCACGTCGAAATCCAGATCTTCGGCGATCGCCACGGCAACTACGTCTATCTGTTCGAGCGTGACTGCTCGGTCCAGCGTCGCAATCAAAAGGTCGTTGAAGAGTCGCCCTGCCCTGTTCTCGACGAAAACCTACGCAAGCAGATGGGCGAAGTCGCAGCGCGCGCAGCGGCGGCAGTCGATTACGTCGGTGCGGGCACCTGCGAGTTCCTGCTGTCCGAGGATCGCAACTTCTACTTCCTGGAGATGAACACGCGGCTTCAGGTCGAGCATCCTGTGACGGAGATGGTGACGGGGCTCGATCTGGTTCACTTGCAGATTCGCGTCGCAGAAGGTCATCCACTGCCGTTCCGTCAGCAAGACTTGCAGCTTCGCGGCGCCGCCATTGAGGTTCGTGTCTGCGCCGAAGACTCGCTGCGCTTTTTGCCGTCGCCAGGCAAGATCACGCGGCTGCGCAATCCGTCGGGACCGTGGGTACGCAATGACAGCGGCGTCTATGAAAACGCCGAGATCAGCATGTTCTACGACAACCTGATCTCGAAGCTGGTCGTCTGGGCTCCGACGCGAGCCGAAGCCATCGATCGAATGAGCCGCGCGCTCAGCGAATACCAGATCGGCGGAATCAAGACCAACCTGTCGTTTCACCGTCGCGTGATGCAGGAACCGGACTTCCGTGCGGGCAACTACAACACCGGCTACATCGAAGCGCACAAGCAGACGCTACTCACGGCGGCCCCGCTCGATGATGACACGGTGAAGACGGCAGCCATTGCGGCTGTAATTCACGCATCGTCGGCGCAAGCTGTGACGGCTGTCTCGACGGCAGGCGGAAACGGCAACGAGATCTCAGCGTGGCGAGCAGGCTGGCCAGCCCACGGCCTACGCGACGGAAAGTAGCGAGCGACGAGCGCGAGCGATAAACAGCTCGCGATCTAGCGCGTCTTTGCGACGGGCTTTTTCTTGCTGACCGCAGCTGGCGTCGCCGGGGCTGCCGCTGGGGCTGCCGGTGCCGTCGCTGCGGGAGCCGCCGCTGGGGCTGG
>ERZ724526.953-NODE-953-length-15658-cov-6.028136_pt1 | contig 15658 bp, 9 predicted proteins | sample MGYA00376059_ERZ724526 | MGnify/ENA primary metagenome ERZ724526 (study PRJEB28724, sample SAMN07190883) | activated sludge metagenome | isolation source: activated sludge of sewage treatment plant in Hong Hong | place: Hong Kong | collected 2016-03-17 ... | reverse complement strand
TACGGCTGCAAAATTTGCCTTATCTAAAATAAAATCTGCTCGCTTTCACCTCAGAATAAATTCCCGAACACGCTCTTAGTCAAACTAAAAGTTGAATTATGCAACCCATACAAACGCCGCTTAACGACGTACAATTGATGCTGCTGCGCTTGTTCAGCCGTCCGATGAGCGAGAGCGATACGGAGGCTATACGCAAGATGCTTTTGGACTATTACGATACATTGCTCCAACAGGAAGTTGACAGTGTAATTGAAAAGAAGGGCATTAAACGGGAGGATTTTGAACGTTTATTGAATCAAGATAAATGACCTAAGTGAGGGCTGTGATTGACACGAATTGCCTGATTGCGTCTATTCCCAGGCATAACCCGGAATACTGGCTCTATCGGGCGTTTAGGGAAGGCGTATTTGACTGGGTAATCAGCAATGAAATACTGACCGAATATGAAGAAAAACTTGCTGATTTTTATTCGACGCAGACAGCCAATATCGTTATCAACATTCTGCTTACATCATCCAACGTTATTTTAACAGAGCCATTTTTCAAATATGGCTTGATCGTGCATGACCCGGATGATAACAAGTTTGCCGACCTTGCCATAGCCGCCAATGTAGATTTTCTGGTCACCAACGATAGGCACTTCAGGGTTTTGAAGGAAATTCCGTTCCCTGCGATCAATTTGGTATCGCTTGACGAATTTCAACAATTATTGATGTACTGAACGGCTGCATCAGTATTGAGCGATTTTTTATACTTTTCGCCCATGCATCGCCCGACTGTTTCAAAAATTGTTTTTGCCGCCATCTCTGCGGCACTTGCTATTTTTCTCTTTGCATTTTTCGCTAAGCAGGAAGGCCGAAGCGCAGCGCAACTACCCGAAACCGTCAGTTTTAACTTCCATATCCGCCCAATCCTGTCCGACCGCTGTTTTAAATGCCACGGCCCCGACGAGAAACAGCGGCAGGCCGGCCTTCGATTCGATACACAGGAAGGCGCTTTTGCCGCCCTGGGCGAGAAGAAAGACCACTATGCCATTGTTCCGGGAAAACCAGATGAAAGCACCCTCGTCCATCGCATTTATTCCACCAATCCCGACAGTGTGATGCCCTCCCCGGACTCGCATCTGGAGTTGTCGGATTTCGAGAAAAAACTGCTGGAGCGCTGGATTCAGCAGGGCGCTCCCTGGGAAAAGCACTGGGCTCTGGTCGCACCGCAACGGCCCGCCCTGCCAACGGTGTCCAACAAAAAATGGGCGCTCAACGACATCGATCTTTTTATCCTGCAAAAACAGCAGGAGCACGGCCTGGAACCTTCCGGGGCGGCCGAAAAGGAGCGCCTGCTGCGCCGGGCAAGTTTCGACCTCACCGGACTGCCCCCCGATGCGGAACTGCTGGAGTCGTTCCTTGCCGACGACACGCCCGGCGCTTATGAAAAAGCGGTCGACGCCCTGCTCGCCAGTCCCGCCTTTGGCGAACGCTGGGCGGTGTATTGGCTCGACCTGGCCCGGTATTCCGATACCCACGGCTACCAGGACGACCTGCAGCGGGTGATGTGGCCCTGGCGCGACTGGGTCATCAAGGCGTTTAACGAAAACATGCCCTACGACCGCTTCGTGACCTGGCAACTCGCCGGCGACCTGCTGCCCGACGCCACCAAAGAAACCCTGCTTGCCTCCGCGTTCAACCGCAACCACAAGATTTCGCAGGAGGGCGGCATCATCGACGAAGAATACCGGGTGGAATACGTGGCCGATCGCACCAATACCTTCGGAAAGGCGTTTCTGGGCCTCACCCTGGAATGCGCGCGCTGCCATGATCACAAATACGACCCCATTTCACAACGGGACTACTATGCCACTTTTGCCTTTTTCAACAAGGTGCCCGAACGCGGTTTTGTGCCCAACCTGCAGGTGCCCAAACCCTATATGCCCATCACACAACCCGACCTGCAAGGCGTGCTGAAATTCCTGAATGCCAAGGAAGCGATCAAAAGAGAAAAAGACACCCTGCTGCAGATGGTCATGCAGGATTCGGTGGAAAAGGGCGGCCGCAAGGCGTATATTCTCAACCGGGGACAATACGACCAGCGCACGGTGGAGGTAGCACCTGATCTGCCGCCCGATATCCTGCCTTTTGATACCACGCAGCCGCGCAACCGCCTGGGGATGGCGCGCTGGCTGTTCGATCCGCAGCATCCGCTTACAGCCCGCGTGATGGTCAACCGCCTCTGGCAGGAAATATTCGGTCGCGGTATTGTCGCCACCAGCGACAACTTTGGCCTGCAGGGGAGCCTGCCCACACACCCGGAACTGCTCGACTGGCTGGCCTGCGAATTCCGCGACAAGGGCTGGGACGTCAAACACCTGCTGCGGCTGATGGTCACGTCGGCGACATACCGGCAATCGTCCGTCGCGGATGGCGACCTGCTGGAGCGCGACCCCGAGAACCTTTGGCTCGCCCGGGGACCGCGAAACCGGCTGAACTACGAGTTTATCCGCGACAACGCACTGGCTGCCAGCGGCCTGCTTGTCCGCGAGATCGGCGGGCCATCGGTAAAACCCTACCAGCCTGCGGGCATCTGGGAAGAGATCGGCACCGAAAAAACGGCGAATAATTTCCGGGGCGAGTTTTCCTACGTGCCCGACACGGCCGCCGATAAGCTTTACCGCCGCAGCCTGTACACCTATAATAAACGCACCATCCCGCCGCCCACCTCGCTGGCTTTCGATGTGGCTCCGCGCGACGTGTGTGAGGTGCGCCGCGCGCGCACCAGCACGCCCCTGCAGGCCCTGGTCATGCTCAACGACGTGCAGATTCTGGAGGCGTCCCGCGTACTGGCGGCCCGTGTCATGGAAGATGGCCGTCGGGCCGGTGCATCGCCGGATGATCAGATCGCGGAAGCATTCCGGCGGATCACGACGCGGAAACCCGAACGGGCGGAACTTCAAAAACTGACGGAACTGTTTCGCGACACGCAGGACCGTTACCGGCAGTCCCCGGAATCCGCACAGAAACTGTTGCACACCGGGCGTTTTCCACAGCAGCGCCAACTCGACCCGGCAACGCAGGCGGCAATGATGCTGGTGGTGAGCGCTATTTTTAATTTGGATGAGGCGATGAGCAAGACGTAGCCATACTGCGGACGTACTGTTCAGCGGACTTCCAGGTTCGGCCTCCGTTGCAGGACAGCCGTCCAGGCCCCCAAACAACAAAGGATTTGTAAATCCGGTCCATGTTGTAAAAATGTACAGGAATAAACCAATCTTTATCGCTGCTACTGAGTAGTTTAGCCCGAAAAACATTCCCTGCCTGACAACCTTGCCTTTTGCTATATGCCTGATTTTCAGATCAAAACGCCCCCCGATACCTATGATGTCATCATTGTCGGCTCCGGGGCGGGCGGCGGTATGGCCGCATATGTGCTCGCCAAAGCCGGCGCTAAAGTTTGCCTGCTCGAGGCCGGCCAGCACTACGATCCTGCCGATCCCAAATACATCACCCAACTGAAATGGCCCTGGCAATCGCCACGCCGCGGCGCCAGCACACGCTACCGCCCTTTCGGCGATTTTGATGCGGCATACGGCGGCTGGGATATTGAAGGGGAGCCGTACACAACAGTGCCGGGCACCACTTTTCGGTGGTTCCGCTCGCGGATGCTGGGGGGGCGTACCAACCACTGGGGGCGTATTTCCCTGCGTTTCGGGCCCGACGATTTTCGCCGGCGCAGCATCGACGGGCTCGGCGTGGACTGGCCCATCGGCTATGAAGATGTGGCGCCGTTTTACGACAAGGTGGACCGGCTCATCGGCGTGTTCGGTTCGAAAGAAAACCTGCCCAACGACCCGGATTCTATATTTCTGGCACCGCCCAAGCCGCGCCTGCACGAACTGCTGCTGAAAAAGACCAACAAACGCCTCGGCATTACCACCATACCTTCCCGGCTCAGCATCCTCACGGAGCCCGTCAACGACGAGCGCGGCGTGTGCTTTTATTGCAGCCAGTGCAACCGGGCCTGTATTGCATATGCCGACTTTTCCTCTTCATCCTGTCTGTGCAAACCGGCGTCGAAGACGGGTAACCTCGATACGGTCTACTTCGCCATGGCGCGCGAGGTGCTGACGGATGCCAAAACGGGTCTTTGTACCGGCGTATCCTATGTGGATACCCAAACGCTGGAGGAAAAAACCGTGCGCGGCAAGATCGTTGTGCTGGCGGCGAGCGCCTGTGAATCGGCGCGACTGCTCCTGAACTCCAAATCCCCGAGGTTCCCGGAAGGACTGGCCAACTCATCCGGCGTGATCGGCAAATACCTGCACGACAGTACGGGCGCTTCGCGTTCGGCTATCGTGCCCATGCTGTTCGACCGCAAACGCTACAACGAAGACGGCGTGGGAGGGCTGCACGTGTACAGCCCCTGGTGGCTCGACAACAAAAAACTCGATTTCCCGCGCGGCTACCACATTGAGTACTGGGGTGGCATGGGTATGCCTGCCTACGGCTTCGGATGGGGCATCGAAAAACAAAACGGTATGTTCCCCGACCGCAATGGCAACAAACGGGAGGCCGGTGGATACGGGGTTTCCCTGAAAGACGACTACCGCCGCTTTTACGGCGCCTATATAGGCATGGCAGGGCGCGGCGAGGCCGTGCCGCGGGAAGACAACTACTGCGAGATCGACCCGGAAAAGGTTGACAAGTTTGGTATCCCGGTGCTGCGGTTCCATTATAAATGGTCCGAATACGAGCGTTTACAGGCCAAACACATGCACCAGACCTTTGAGCAGATCATTTCCGAACTCGGCGGTATTCCGCTGAGCGATACGCCCGGACCCGACCAGGACTATGGGTTGAATGCGCCGGGCGAGATCATCCACGAAGTAGGGACCGTGCGCATGGGCAAGGACCCTAAAAGTTCGGCGCTCAACGGATGGCAGCAGGCCCACGACGTGAAAAATCTTTTCGTCGTGGATGGCGCGCCGTTCCCTTCCCAGGGCGACAAGAATTGCACCTGGACGATTCTGGCGCTGTCGATGCGGGCCTCCGAATACATCGTGCAGGAACGCAAGGCGGGGAATTTGTGAGCCCGGATCATCACATACCACTTCAACACTTATCTCGCTACTACATGAAAAACTGGCAAATCAAAGCATCCCTTTTCCTCAATTACTTCGTGTTCGCCATTCTGCTGAACAGCGTGGGCACGGTCATCCTGCAGGTGCAGAACAACTACGGCGTGACGGAAGGCGCAGCGTCGGTGCTGGAAGCATTCAAAGACCTGAGCATCGCGATTGTTTCCTTCCTGATATCGTCGTACATCACCCGCATCGGCTATAAGAGGGCTATGCTGATTGCCCTGGGTTTTGTTACCCTGGTATGTTTCATGATGCCCGTGTCGCCGGGTTTTTGGGCGGCCAAGTTGCTGTTCGCTGCCGTAGGTTCGGGTTTTGCCCTGATCAAGATGTCGGTGTACAGCACCATCGGGCTGGTCACCAGCGACAAAAAAGAGCACATCAGCCTGATGAGTTTTATCGAGTCGTTTTTCATGGTGGGCATCCTGACGGGCTATTTCGTTTTCAGTTATTTCGTCGACGACAGTAATCCGCAGTCAACCGAGTGGCTGAAGGTGTATTATCTGCTCGGTGCTATCTCGCTGGCGGCCTTTGTATTGCTGCTGAGCGCAAAACTCGATGAGTCGTCGGTCAAGAACCAGGCAAACGATTCGATGGTGCAGGATTTCGGGAAGATGTTCCAACTGATGGTTACGCCGCTGGTGCTGGTGTTTGTCCTGTGCGCCTTTTTCTATGTGCTGATCGAGCAGAGTATCATGAGCTGGCTGCCGACGTTCAACAGCAAGGTGTTGCAGCTGCCCACCGCCCTTAGTATAGAAATGGCGAGTATCCTGGCCGGCGCCACCGCCCTGGGGCGTTTTCTGGCTGGTATTGTGATGAAAAAACTGAACTGGCACGTCGTGCTGACGGGCTGCCTCCTGCTGGCTGCCGTGCTGGTGCTGATCGCCATTCCCCTGGCGAAGGGCGCCGAAGGACGCGTCGTAACCGGCTGGGGCGATGCCCCGCTGGGCGCTTTTGTATTCCCATTGATCGGGCTGTTCCTGGCTCCTGTTTACCCGGCTATCAATTCGCTGATCCTGAGCGCGTTGCCTGTTCAAAAACACGGACTGATGTCTGGTCTGATCATTATTTTTTCCGCACTGGGCGGCACGACCGGCTCCATCATCACCGGCAATATTTTTGGTAAATTCGGCGGCCAGACGGCGTTTTACTTCTCGCTGGTACCCATCGGGATTTTGCTCATCGGGTTATATTTTTTCAAAAAACTGCAAGCGAAGGCATGAAACAGGATGTACCTTTTTTCCGAATCGAACAACTCCGCCCGCTGTACGAAGACGTGCAGACCAGCGGCATCTTTCCCGATTCCAAATATTTCCCGGATTGCACCCCTACTGCCAGCCCGGCAGACATATTGAAAGCCTACGAAAGCGCCAAAACGCAACCGGGTTTTGACCTTAAATCCTTTGTGGAAACCCATTTTTCCGCACCGGAAGCGCCGGAAACAACATATCAGTCTGCCGAAAAACCCATCCTCCAACACCTCGAAAGTCTCTGGCCGACGCTGCTCCGTACCCCCGATTCCTCATCCATTATTCATCCTTCATCATTGATCCCCTTGCCGCACCCCTATATCGTACCGGGCGGTCGTTTTCGGGAGATATACTACTGGGACAGTTATTTCACCATGCTCGGCCTCCGGGCGTCGGACCGCACCGATATCATTCAGCACATGGTCGACAACTTTGCCTATCTGATCGATACCGTGGGCTTTATCCCCAATGGAAACAGAACCTATTACCTGGGGCGCTCACAACCGCCGTTTTTTGCCCTGATGGTCAATCTCCTGGCCGAAATAAAAGGTGAAGCAGTGCTGCTTGAATACCGCCACCAACTGGAAAAAGAGTATGACTTCTGGATGGCGGGCGAGTACACCCTGACCGATAAACTTCCGGCAGCACGGCGCGTCGTGCGCCTGCCCGACGGCAGCATCCTGAACCGGTATTGGGACGATAACGCGACCCCGCGTCCGGAAGCCTATATCGAAGACCTGCACGTGGCGACGCAATCCGGACGAGATGCCGAGACCGTTTACCGCCACATCCGGGCCGCCGCCGAATCGGGCTGGGATTTCAGCAGCCGCTGGTTTGCCGACGGACAGCACATGGAAAGCATCCGTACAACCGATTTGATACCCGTCGACCTGAACTGCCTGTTGTATTATCTGGAAAAAACATTGCTCCATATTTACCGGCAGTTGCCCGACCGCGTGCCCGTCGATGTATTCAAGGAAAGGTCAAGAAAACGCAGGAACGCCATTCAGCAATATTGCTGGAGCGAAAAGGACGGTTTCTTTTTCGACTATGACCATACGACCGGCCAGCTGTCGACCCAATGGACGCTGGCAGCGGCCTTTCCCCTCTTCTTCCAGATCGCTACTCCTGAACAGGCGCAACAGGTGGCACAACACCTGGAGTCGAAATTCCTGCATGCCGGCGGACTGGCCACCACGCTCGTGCGCTCCGGCCAGCAGTGGGATGCACCCAACGGATGGGCGCCTTTGCAATGGATCTGCTACCGGGGGTTGCTGAATTACGGGTTTGACAAACTGGCCGGCGAAATACGCAGCCGCTGGATGAGCCTTGGTGAAAAAACATACGCTGCCACGGGCAAAATGATGGAAAAATACAACGTCATGGATACTGCCGCCAAAGCGGGCGGCGGCGAATACCCCAATCAGGACGGATTTGGCTGGACGAACGGAGTGTTCCTGGGGCTGCAAGGAGACAGCCTGTAAAAAGTAATCCCGTCAAAAAAACTAACCCTGTCAATCCTGTCGATCCTGTCAAAAAGACCTAACCCTGTCAATCATATCAATCCTGTCAAAAAAACAATAAAGCCTGTCACATGAAACGCCGCGACTTACTCAAAAACGCCGGACTTACCACCCTCGGCCTCGCCGGCCTCAGCCCTCAGGTCAAAGCCGCCGAATGGCTCGACCCCGTCATCGATACCGAAAACGCGCCCGCCGGTGATAAAGGCGGTAAGGATTTTGAACAATTCGGTCGCACCGAATATGAAAAACAGCGCGACGCCAAACTGTTCAAGGAAGTGTTCTTCAACAAACACGAGATGAAAACCATCGCCGTGCTGGTTGACATCATCATTCCGAAAGACGAGCGTTCGGGCAGCGCCACCGACGCCGGCGTGCCGGACTTCATTGAGTTCATGGCCAAAGACAAACCCGAACTGCAGACCCCCCTGCGCGGCGGCCTGACCTGGCTCGACACACAGGCCAGCCGGCGCTTTGGCAGGCAATTTATCGAATGTGTCGCCGCACAGCGCATCGAGATCGTGGAAGACATCGCCTATCCGGAGCGCAAAAAACCGGGCATGAGCCAGGGGATTGCCTTTTTCAGCCTGATGCGCAACCTTACTGCCAGCGGATTCTGGTCGAGCAAGATCGGCATAGAAGATATTGGTTACCAGGGCAACGTAGCCAATGTATGGAACGGCGTGCCGGAAGATGTGAAGCGGCAGTATGGGGTGGAGGAGGAATAAAGGAAGCGTTCGTGTATCCGTTTTTTCCTTTTTTTGCATCATAATGGACCAATATGACTGACCCGCTGCTTGAACATCACCTGACCCTCAACCGCCGCACCTTCCTGCACCGCGCCGCCATCGGCATCGGCAGCGTGGCGCTGGGGTCTTTGTTCAGTTGCGAAAACCGCGACATGTCGACCGTTGGACAATTGGCCGACTTGGGGCTGCCGCATTTCGCGCCCAAGGCCAAGCGCGTCATTTACCTGTTCCAAAGCGGCGCGCCTTCCCAACTGGAACTGTTCGACTGGAAACCCCTGCTCCGGAAAATGGACGGTCAGGAACTGCCCGAATCGGTGCGGCAGGGACAGCGCCTGACAGGTATGACGGCCAACCAAAAAAAATTTCCGCTCAAGGGGGCGCTCATTGACTTCAAACAATACGGCCAGAGCGGAGCCTGGTTCAGCGACCTGCTGCCCTACACCTCCCGGGTAGTCGACGACCTGTGCATCATCAGGTCGATGCATACCGAAGCCATCAACCACGACCCTGCCGTCACTTTTTTCCAGACGGGCAACCAGCAGCCCGGCCGGCCCAGCGTCGGCTCCTGGCTGAGTTATGGCCTGGGCAGCGAAAACGCCAACCTGCCCGCTTATATCGTGTTGCTGTCGCGCGGAAAAGGGAACATCCAGCCGCTGGCCTCCCGCGTCTGGGGCAGCGCCTTCCTGCCCAGTGTGCACCAGGGTGTGCAGTTCCGTATGGGCAAAGACCCGGTGCTGTACCTCCGCGACCCCGACGGACTGGACTCGCTCAGCCGCCGGGCCATGCTCGACAAGATCGCCGAGCTCAACCACATGCACCTGGAGGCATTTGGCGATCCGGAGATCAGCACGCGCATCAGCCAGTATGAAATGGCCTACCGCATGCAGAGCTCGGTGCCGGATTTGCTCGATATGTCCGACGAGCCGGAATCCACCTTCCGTCTTTACGGCGCCGACGCGATGGTGCCCGGTACCTTTGCCGCCAATGCACTCATGGCGCGCCGCCTGTCGGAACGCGGTGTGCGTTTCGTGCAACTCTACCACATGGGCTGGGACGCGCATTTCGACGTCAAAGGCATGACTTCCCGCCTGGCAAAGGATGTGGACCAGGCCAGTGCGGCGCTCATCACCGACCTGAAGCAGCGCGGCCTGCTCGACGAAACGCTGGTGATCTGGGGCGGCGAATTCGGGCGCACCAATTATTCACAGGGGCTCGACGCGGGCTTCGGACGCGACCACCACCCGCGCTGCTTCACTATCTGGATGGCTGGCGGTGGCGTCAAACCCGGCATGGTGTATGGCGAAACGGACGAATTCGGGTATAACATCGTGCAAAACCCGGTGCACGTACACGACTTCCAGGCCACCCTCCTGCACCTGATGGGCATCGACCACGAGCGGTTTACCTTTACCTACCAGGGCAGGCGTTTCCGTCTGACAGATGTGTCGGGAGAGGTGGTCAGGGATATTTTAGCCTGAATTTATCCTGATAAATGGAAGTATGTTTCCCGCAGGTCTTCACAACATTGCGTGTTTGATCTGCGATGATCTGCGCAATTTTTCTGCGAAAATCTGCGGGAAATCTGCTTGAAACAGTTTCTTACTCTTTCCAGTCCGGCCAGCGCCCCGGCGTAGCCGGTGCCCCGTTCAGTTCCAGTTGTTTTTCCAGGGCCTCGATCTCCTTTGCCACGGCTTTCATCTCGTCGAGCAGGGGACCGAACTGTTTGGCGGCGATGGCGTAGTTTTCCTTAAACGTTTCCGTTGGCGCAGCGGTGCTGTTCCACATGCCGTCTTCTATCAACCCTATGCGGCCGAAAAGGGAGGGCGGCGTTTCGAATTCGCGGCGGGCCAGTGTGGCGTCGCCGCTGAACTGTATTTGAAGCGCGCTCAAACGGCGGGAAAGATCGTAAACCTGTTTCAGCATCTCTTTCGGAGCGGCAGGCATATCCATCAGCGCCGACTGAATATTGCCGAGTTTGCCGTTCATTTCAGCGCGAATATTTCCGGCAGCACTGACCGCCTTTCGGAGGCGGCTGATCTTTTTGCAAAAATCGAGGTAGGCCTGCCGGTCGGTGGCGGGCAGGCTGGCGTTGTTCAGTGATTTGGCGGTGAACGACACCGGTCCGGCGATGGGCGTCAGTACACCGTCTTCATACTTGCTGATGCTGACACTGTACTGTCCGGGCAGGGCCAGGTGCCCTTTCTCCGCCTCGCCGAACAACTGGTCGGGCGCCGGGGTGAAACGCCCCACTACAGGCGCCGGGTTGTTATACCGGAAATCCCAGACGAGGCGCTTCAGCCCTTTGGTGGCTGATGTTTTGATGTGTCGCACCACATCGCCGGAAGCGTCTGTAATGGTGAAGAGGATATACGGTTCCGGCTGCTCGTCTTCCTTGCGCAGCGCCTCGATGTCCGGGTAATACACCACTTCTTTTTTGTCTGCCTTTGCTTTTTCCGCTTCCTGGCGCTGTTTTTTCAGTGTTTTAATGTCCTCCTTCAGCCACCAGGTAAACACGGCGCCGACGGCGGGATTATCGGCTGCGTAGTAGCTGCTGCCCATGTGTCCTTTGTCGCGAAGACCCAGGGGCAGGCTGGGAATAAACATCCAGGCGTCTTTGACGGCAAACAGTTGCGCGTCCTTTTCAAAGGTCTCCTTGCCGAGTCCGCGCAAGGGGCTGTAATCGTCGAGGATATAAAACCCGCGGCCAAAGGTGGCGAGTACCAGGTCGTTTTCCCGGCGCTGTATCTCGATGTCGCGCACGGCGACGGTGGGCAGGCCGCTTTTGAGTTGTACCCAGTTTTCGCCGCCGTCGGGACTGAAAAAGACCCCGAATTCGGTGCCGCAGAATAAAAGGTTGCGGTCGACATGGTCTTCGGCGATGCTGTACACGCTGCCGCGTTCGGGCAGGGTGGCCGCCAGCGACTTCCAGTTTTTTCCGCCGTCGGTTGTTTTCAACAGATAGGGTTTGAAATCGCCGTAGCGGTGGTGGTTGAAACACACATAGGCGGTGTTTTTGTCAAATTGCGATGCGATAACCTGGTGTACGTAGGAACGTTCCGGAACGCCCGGCAGGTTATCCATCCTGTCCCAGTTGCGGCCACCGTCGCGGGTGACCCACAGCAGGCCGTCGTCGGTGCCGACCCACAGCATGTTTTCGTCGAGGCTGCTTTCGGCAATGCTGGTGGTTTGGCCGTAGATGTCGGTGGAGCCGTTTTTGGCGACCGCGTCGACGCTCCAAACCTTGCCCATCACCTCGAGTTTATTGCGGTCGATGCCGCGAGAGAGGTCCGGGCTGATCGCGCCCCATGAACTGCCGCGGTCGTTGGTGCGGAACACCTTGTTGGCGCCGAAGTACAGGCGGGTGGGGGAGTGGGAGGAAATAGTGAGCGGGGCATCCCAGTTCCAGCGCAGGGCAGGTTCGTTTTCACCTTCCTGGGGCTTTATGGGCAGGTACTCGCCGCTTTTCCGGTCGAAGCGGACGAGGCCGCCGTACTGACTCTGGGCATAAATAATATCGGGATTGGTCGGGTCGACCTGTGTCTCAAATCCGTCGCCGATGCTGGTCACATACCAGTCGGAATTGGGTATGCCGTTCGCGCTTATGGTTCGGCCCGGACCGCCCAGGCTGAGGTTGTCCTGCGTACCGCCGTGGACGTGGTAAAAGGGAGCGGCGTTGTCTGTGGCCACTTTGTAAAACTGCGTCACAGGCAGGTTTGACTTGAACTCCCATGTTTTGGCAAAGTCCCAGGTTTCATATACCCCGCCGTCGCAACCGACGAGCAGGTGATCGGTATTGCTGGGGTCGATCCAGATGCAGTGGTTATCGATATGTTTGTTGATCTCTCCCAGGTTGCGCACGGTTTTACCGCCGTCGTCGCTCATTTTGTAATACGTATCGGTGATAAAGATGCGGTTGGCATTTTTCGGGTCGCAGGTGAGTTCCTGGTAGTAGTTGCCGCTGGTGTAGGTATCGCTCATCTTATCCCAACTCGCACCCTGGTCGACAGAGCGGTAAATGCCGCCTTTTTTATCGCCCGCCTCTACTACGGCGTACACATAATCCGGGTTTACCGGCGAAACATCGATACCAATCCGCCCCACATCGCCGGAAGGCAGTCCTTCCATCTTTTTCCAGGTGGCGCCGCCGTCGGTCGTTTTGTAAACCGCCGATTCGGGTCCGCCGCCGATATAGGTAAACACCTTGCGCTGGCGCTGGTGGAATGCGGCATACAACACCTTTGGATTGCGCGGGTCCATAACGAGGTTGTTGCAGCCGGTGTAGGCGCTTACGGATTTTACACAGGTCCAGGTTGCGCCGCCATCCGTGCTTTTATACACGCCGCGGTCGCCGCCGTCGCTCCACACCGGACCGTATGCGGCTACGTATACCGTATTGGGGTCGGAAGGGTCGACCACGACGTTGGCAATGTGTTCCGAGTTTTTCAGCCCCATATTTTTCCACGATTTTCCACCGTTTTCGCTCTTGTACACGCCGTCGCCGTAGGATACCGAACGCTGGTTGTTGTTTTCCCCGGAGCCCACCCACACCACACTGGAATTGGTGGGGTCGATCGTCACACACCCTATGGAGTAGGAGCCTTCGCCGTCGAAAACCGGTGTGTAGGTCGTCCCCGCGTTGACGGTTTTCCATACACCGCCTGCTGCGGAGGCGACATAATACTCTGCCGGATTGCGCGGGTTTACAGCGAAGTCGCTGATCCTTCCGGAGGTCACCGCCGGGCCTATGCTTCGGAAGGATAGTCCGCTATAGGTAGACGATTGCAGCAGGGCCGGTTTTTCCGGTTTTTTCGCCGTGTCGTCCTTCTTTTGAGATAACAGTAACAAGGGAAACAGACAGCAGAGCAATGGTGTAAGGATGGTACGCATGGTCAGGTTGATTTTATGTGCGAAGAAAGGAAGATTACATTTGAAAATATTCAACATCGGCTCCATCACTCATTTCACCCGGAAACGGTACAACTTCAGATCGTCGAACCAGACGCGTTGCTCCGATGAAGGGTTCCAGAGGTAAAACCTGCCGGGGCGCCCGGTCGCCGCTTCGGGAAAGATCAGCGCCATCTCGATGCGGCCCCATCCGGCACTGTCGCGTTCCATCACATTTGCGGGTTCAAAATAATAGGCTCGTGTGGCATCGTCAGACGTCACCACAATGCCCGCTTCCGCATCGGCCGGGTACCGCCAAACACTGACAACCAAGCGGTCGAAAGGCCGGATAGTATCGAGCGCTATGGTAGCGCCAAACTGTGCGGCAGCATCCGTTTTGATCGAATATTGCCCCGAATGTGCGCGTTCGTGTGACATCGTTTCGCCATTTCCGGGTGTCAATCGGCCGGCCAGGGGTTCAAAGGCAGAACTGTCGGCCGTCAGCCGTTCCATATCGCACCAGACGGAGTCGGGCGTCGCGTAGGTCATCCGGCGCAGGGCAAAAATGCTGTCGCGACCCGGCGGAAGCCAGCGCCGGTAAGGCACGACAAAGTCCGTTTCATATCCGTAGACCGGGCCGAAGGATATGACCCGTTCATCGTCGCGCACAAACCACCAGCTTTTTAGTCCCTGCAACTTTTGTGAAGTGGGGCCGGTGCCATACCACCCGTTGTACTCGAAGCCGCCATCGATCTGCCCGGGGGCGAACGTCTGCTCCAGTTGTCTTGCTGCCGTCCATCGCGCGCGGTTCCAGGCCAGGTAATCGTGTGTGGCGGTTATGCCGAACAAGGTCCACAACCCGAGCATTACCAGCCCTGTTTTTCCGATCTGCTTGATCTCCGGGGCAGTGTAGAGCAATAGAAATGGCACAAACGGAAAGAGATAGCGATCGATCAGCAGGGAATTGGCACAAATAAAGCCGAGGTAGCAGACGGCAAACAGGAGGGTGAACAGGCGCAGCATTTCACGGCGTACCGAAATAGACCTGATGATCCGGAACGTGAGCACCAAATACAAGGCCCCGGCCACTGCCAGTCCTTTCAGGGCTCCGAGGGCAGCCCGGGGGAGTTCCGGGTCGGCGTTTAGCCCCCAGTAGGCATCTTTCAACAGTTTCGGCCCAAGCCCGATGTTGTACAAAACGTTGCCTTTGGGAAACATGGACCAGCCCATCCAGATACAATAGGCGCTGATGGGAAGCAAGAGCCATTTCAGCCAGCCCCGCCGCGCTTTTTTAAGATCGATACCCGTCAATACCGGAAACAGAAAAAGCCCGGTAGTCAGCAGCGCAATACCGATCCGTTCCAAAGCAACGTCGATCGCTTTGGGGTTGCTGGCAAATGAAGCCCACAAGTGCGACAGGCCGGTGTAGGCGTGGGGCAGTCTTCCACTGCTTTTCAGCCAGGCAGTAAAACCTTCCACGGCGGTAAAGCAAAATATCAGGGGAAGAAAGGCGTAGGAGAGGTTGCGCAGGGTGGGGGGCCTGGAGTACAACACCAGCAGCATAAAAACCCCGGGGACAATCAGACCCAACTGGCGAATAAAACAGGCCCAGACTGCGAAAAGCGTTGCGAGCGCCAGGTATTTGGTTGTCGGCCGTTCCAGGGCCTTCAGAAAATACAGTACGCTCCAGAACAGTATGGCCAGAAACGGCACATCGGTCATGAAACTGTTCGACAATACCAGCCAGAACGGGTTGAACAGTAGCGCCATTGAAAAGAACAGGGTCATCCTGCGGTCGAGATGCGCCCAGGCCAGCAGGCGATAGAACCCGACCATGCCGAAGGCGCCCATCAGCAGGGTTGAAAAGCGCAATACGGTAAACGAAAAGCCGAAAACCTTGCAGAACAAGGCGCCCCAAAGGGTATGCGCGATCAGGGTCATGGCCGGCCAGTCGCTGAAAAAGAGCCGGTTTTCCTGCGCGAGTGCCCGTACGTTCAATCCGTAGGCCCAGTCGTCGTTGAGCGGAAAATCGCCCATGGGGTTCACCAATGCAATTGCCGTACACCAGAGAAGGAGCAGCAACAGCAGATCACGACGGGATGTGGGTGTTGTTTTGAAAAGCACCAG
>ERZ724526.950-NODE-950-length-15672-cov-3.437472_pt1 | contig 15672 bp, 12 predicted proteins | sample MGYA00376059_ERZ724526 | MGnify/ENA primary metagenome ERZ724526 (study PRJEB28724, sample SAMN07190883) | activated sludge metagenome | isolation source: activated sludge of sewage treatment plant in Hong Hong | place: Hong Kong | collected 2016-03-17 ... | reverse complement strand
CATCGCACAGAAGAAATGGCTCGCTGGTCTTCAGCAGAATAAAAACAAAAAAACAGTAGATCTTGAAGATCAGGTGCTTGACTGGCGTGATGTGGAGGAATCCTACACTTCAGAGGACCGCGAAATACAATACGGCAGAATGGAACGTGCACTCGATCAAATTGGAATGGAATGCCGGGAAATCATCCTGAGTTACTATTACAACCACGTTCCACTGAATCGTATTGCCGGTATTATGGGTTATACCCAGGCCTTCGTACGTGTCAAGAAGAACAGGTGCATGAACCGTCTTCGTGAACTGATAACAATTGAACACTAATTCTAATATATTAAAAATTTATCTAAACTAATTAAATAAAATAATATGAATCATACTTGGGAAAATCTTGACCGGATCGAAGCCTGGAAAAATGGTGAAATGTCAAAAGAAGAAAAAGAAAAATTTGAATTCGATCTCATGCATAATGAAGAACTTTCAAAAGAAGTAGAGCTCTATGACCGCTTGTCGGAACACATTGATTCCTACGGCGATCTGCGGACGCGAAGGCTGATCAGTCGTGTTGAGTCCAAACTTGAAAAAGAAGGATTTTTTAAAGATGCGGCCATCGTACAACCTGTGGAGCCAATTGCTGAAGAGACTAAAGCAGATGTGCAGAAGTTCAATTGGTCCTGGTACAAGATCGCGGCAAGCCTTGTTGTGCTACTTGTCGCTGGCGGAATTTATCTCGCTGTAGAAAATTATCAGCCCAGGTTGCCGGAGATGGCTCTGATAAGAATGGACCTGAAACATATTGACGCCAACTTAGAAAGACTGGAGGCTCCAGGATTTGGTGACGAATCCAAAGGTAAAAACGACTCCGTTGCAGATGCTTTGAAATTCTATAAGGAGTTTGAATTTTCAAAAGCAAGAATCCTCCTTTTGCAAGTCCTTCAAAATTATCCTCATGATCCGCTTGCACAGCTTTATCTGGGACTATCTTATTTTCAGGATGAAGAATATGCCAAAGCAGCCAAGTATCTGACACCGCTGACCCGTGAGAATGATTTCAACGAACGCGATCTGGCCAAATGGTATTCAGCCTGGTGTTACTTTATGTTTAAGACAGCCAAGGATGAACAAACTGCGGTTGTCCTTTTAACTGAGCTTGCGAATGATCCTGCATCTGATTTTCAGGAATACGCCAAAGGCTATCTTGATATACTTAAAAAGTAGCTTGAATAACAAATATCATGGGACCTGCCAAAATTTTAAAAATGCTTAGACACTTTATCATTCCGGCGCTAATCCTTGCAGCGCCGGATTTTTCGAATGGTCAAATTCTGAAAGATGCGCAGGAGATAATAGGCAAACTGTACAAGGCCAACGGTAATATGATCATCCCGCGTCCAATTGTTAAGCTTAGCCCTGGTCAGGGGCGCGCAGCTTGTTATCTTCGCAGTGCGAATACCATCGAGCTAAGTCCTTTGATCTTCGATGTGTGCCGCAGTATGGGCAAGGATTCACTTGCTGCACTGGCCTTTGTGTTGGGTCATGAATTTTCACACGCTTTTCAAAATGATCTCAAGGCTTCGGAGACCAATTTTCTGGCCTATCACCGCACTGATAACAGTGATGTGGGACATGAAGAAGCGGCCGATGTGAGTGGTGCATTTATGGCATATCTCGCAGGATATCGAACCCTGGATCTGATGGATCCATTCCTTGATCGTATTTATGATAAGTTTAACCTTAATCATGATCTCAGAGGATACCCGAGTCTTGCCGAAAGAAAACAGACTTCGCAGAAAGTTCGAAAGATGGTGGATCAGTTGATCAGCACTTATGAAGCGGCCAATATGCTCAGTGCCATTGGGCAATACGATTTGGCCGTCAGCTGTTATGAATATATTCTCGGTTGGTACCATGGCCGCGAGATCTACAATAACCTGGGTGTGACGTATAGCAGGCTTGCGCTCAACTTTACAGGTCAGAATACCGAATCATATGTCTATCCATTAGAAATGGAGTGGGGTACAAGGATGAAGAAACCTTTGGTTAGCCGGGGTGCCGGATTGCCGGCGGAAATGGCAATGTTGAAGGATCACTATTTGCAGCGCTCACAGGATAATATGGTCCAGGCAGCGCGAATGGATAAAACTTCCTTCACCGCGGATCTCAATATTTTCTGTATTTATCTCTTAAAAGGTGCTTACAAAGAAGCTATGGAATTCTATGAACGCAACAGTCTTCAAAAGACCAGTGACCTGCTTGGCAGTGAAGATCATCGTAATAAGCTTCGCATGTCCTATGCTATTGCCAAGGCCAGAATGGGAGAAATAGAACAGGCCCGTAGAATCTGGACTGATTTGTCACATGTACAAAATTCAGCGATCGCAGCGCAGGCGCTTATAAATCTAGCCGTACTCGATGGTGAGAAGGCCCCCACAAAAGAAAATTCATGTGTGACGTTTAAGCCTGCAAGCAAGGACTATGATGGGATCAGACTTTATAGAGAATATCCGAGAGGTGATACCATCATGCTCAATGCTGAAAAAGGAATGCTGATGACGGTCCGCGATTTGCCCGGCAGCAAAGTCTATGTGCTTCGTCAGGGCAAGGGATATCTAAGGATGCAAAGGGTGCGCGGTCAGTGGAACATGAACCGCCATGATCTTCAGGATCCAGGCAAGATCCAGCAAGCGGATAATGGCTTCCTCTACCATTGCGATGACGGCAGATATCTGCTGAAGGTGGATAAGGATCTCAAGATCAGGGAGTGGGTGAAGTATGATTAATATCTAAATCAATTAAGTCGCTTGTATTCTAGACAAAAAGTTATTTTAACCTGGAAAGTTATCCTTAAGGTTAATGGCAATGTTCTGCAAATACTTTAATAATGCCGAATCGGATTCAAAAGACTTGATTTTTGGGCTTTCCGGCAAGCCTACTTCCGGTGCAGAAATTGGTTGCCAGGAATATAATATTTGCCTTATGGTGTCTTTCGAAACAGGATCTTCAAACATAATAAATTCCATATTCAGTGCTGGAAGCTCGACCAGGATTAGATTGTTTGAGGTGTTACCTATTCCGGACAAAGCCAATTTACGGAATGACGGCGAAAGACCAAATCCTACAGCTTCCCAGTTATCATTGGTGTTTTTGCTAAATTCCATTGAAGTAATAATCTTCTTTGATGCATTAAGCAAAGGAACCTCGACTGAAAAGTGCGGGTTCAGGAGTGCGTTAATAGGATCGCTGCCATTGTAATTTTTCAGTCTTTGGAGTTCAATAAAATATTTTCTAAATTTATTTCCAGGTTCTAAAGAATTAATCTGCTCTGGATTCTCCAGGCCAAAACTGTGATAGTTAGAACTGTTCATTAGTTTGGCAAATGTAGCTCTGGACTCCTCAATTGTATAATTTGATGGAAGTTCCGGTTTTCTCCAATATGCCATTGCCAATATGGTGATCAAGATCAATAAAAAGGCAGTTAAAAATGGCCCTCTGTTTCTGCTGACGTTAGTTTCTGGCATCTTCCAAAATTTAATATGAATGTAATTTATAGAATTAACTAGTTGGTGGTTGCAATTCCAATATTGAAATAACATCTTCCCAATGTATGTCTTGGGTCTGATCTGTTGTACTGATGTCTAACAATTCGGACTGGCGCATAGGGATAATTTTCATCTGAGTTGTTCAATTGAAGAAATCCTGGGTACGGATCCATGACATAATCCCAAAGCTGTCTGTCTTCGATCTGATAACCATTCATTATGATCATGTGGGCTCCGCCTCCTGTCCAGTTATAGGTCAGGCAAAGCGGTCTGTTGTTGTCAATTTCTTGAAGCATATTTTGCCAGGTCAAATAGACTTGATTATCATCGGTGTTGAAGACTCTAAAACCTAATTGGTCAAAGATTGGCCAATGTGGAAAATTGCAGGTATCATGAATCGGGTATAAACAACACTTACAATTATCAAGGGTGTCTTCCAAGCAAATCCTAGCCTGGAGACATTGTTTGTAAAAACTACCATTTTGTGGATGTATATACTTCAACACCATCTCAGAACTGGCTGCCCAGCACCAGTACTGTTGTTTTTGGGGGATGTATTTAACATCAAGATACTTAAACTCATTGGGGTAATCGTAGGTAGGACAACAGGAGGAGTGCAAAATTACTATCCAAATAAGGGCAAATAAATATTTACCAACTTTGAAGAAGACCTTCATGGAAAATGGGTTTGGTTGCATCAAAAATACACAATCTTTTGAATTAACTAATTATTTCAAAATTAATTTTCAGCAGAAATGGCATTTCAGTCAATACTATTTTAAAACAGCTGACTTAGTATCAACGCAAAGCCCACTAACTTTGAGGTGCGCTGGATGAATGTCATAATTGTTTGAAAAACAACGTTTAATAATTAGTATTCGCAATTTTATTCAAACTGATAACAAGATATCGGCAAGTGAATATATTCATTGGGAGATATTGCCAAACGAGATAAACGTGGTAAAGTATTGTAGTATTTTCTTATTTTTATTGAAGGTAAAGAATGAATCATGAAGTGGTATATACTTTGTATGGTGCTTTTGGAGTCAGTAATGGCTTTTTCACAGCAAAATGACACAGGTAAGTTAGGTAACATAGAGCGTATATTAGATTCGGCAAATACGCTTTGTAAGAATAATAAAGAATTATTACTGGCTAATCATTTGGCTGATTCAGCAATTACTTTAAGTTCAGAGTTAGGTAAAGATAGGCTTAGACTGTTGGTTTATGGACTTCACATAAAGGGCAGAATTAGGGAGAAAAATGGTGATTTCCAAACGGAGTATACGCTTCTTGATTCTGCGATCCGGCTGTGCCGCCTGGCTCATATAGATACCGGTCATGTCTACGCAAGGACTTTACTTCATTTCTCAATTGCCTGTAAATATACCGATCATGAAGGCGTAATTGTTGATGCATTGTCTGAAAGCATGAATGTCTTTCAAAAAATACATGATCCTGATTTTCTTGTTTCTTCTTCTCTGCTGCTATCTTATTTTAGTGGTCGTGGGCAAATAGAAGAAGGTGATCAGCTGATACTTCATTCAGAACTAGACATTAATAACTCATGGCCAGTCGACCGTATCAACTATTTTTACTTTGGTGCTTATCAATATTATTGGAAATATAAAATTATCAATAAAGCAAGATATTACCTTTCCAAGGTAAATGAATCAGGGATAAAAGATCATTGGGAAAAATGTAATTTGTTTCGGAGTAAGTTATTGTTTATATTGGAGGAATCTTCGGATTTCAATCATAAAGAATATACTGATTTGCTTGGTCAATGTTTGGATTGTTTTCACAACGATCCGGATATTCAAGGCATGGAGCTCGTTGACTACCACTTTAACTGTGCTGAGGTGATTATAAGAAGCGGCCTGGCGCAAATGGCACTTGCAGACAGCTTACTTCTAAAAGCAGATTCAATCATGAATCAATTTGCGAACAATTTAAGCTCAATGAATGAATCCTCACTTTTGGACCAGCTGTCAACACTCTGGATTCTTCAGGGAATGTCAGCGTGTAAAAAGTCAGACACCGGCGCTTTGGAAAAAGTCGTAACTAAATTAGATAGCGTCACCAATGGATTCATAGACTTTAAAAATTTCGATACAGCCAGGATTGGTCAATTTCTAAGCATTGCCGGGAAATATTATTCAATGACCAGAAATCAACATCTTGCCTCCATTCTTGAAGCATATAAGGCAATTAATGGTAGTAGTTTTTTTCAGGCATTAAACTTCATGACAGGTGCAGAACTAAATCAGTTTATTCAGGTTAAGCTTAATTCCAGTTTTGATATTTATTTTGAACTGTATCAAGAGGGAATCTTGCCAGAAGATTACACAGACTTTTTATATGAGCAAGCACTATACTCCAAAGGCCTTCTTTACAGACAGAGTATCGGTTTAAAACGATTTCTTGGTAGTAACAATGCTCCTGAAATCGTTCAGATTAAAAATGGAATTGAAGTACTTGAACAGAAACTGGACCAAAATCAGAGTAGCTCAGTGGACCTTCTTTTCAAGGAAAGAGAGCTTCTTGAGAAAAAGGCATTGAATGCGTTTCATAAGAATGTCAATCCGGATAGCTTTAGTGTAAGGAAAATTCGTTCCAAACTTCGCAATGGGGAAATTTCGGTTGAATTCGTAAAATATCGTGAATTATTAGGAGCTGCTCATTCGGATAAGTATGCAGCCCTTATCCTTGATCTTGAACATGAACATGTCCACTTTATTAGTCTATTTTCAGAGGCAGAATATCAAGCTTCACATAGAGGTGTTCATGAAATAAGTCAAATTAATTCAGATTCAGGGAGCGTAAGCCGCGGTTTAAAAAAAATAATTGCAGACTCGGCAGGTTCCAAAAAATTTAAACTGATTTGGGAGCCGATACTCGCGCAATATCCTCATGTCAAGACGATATATTACTCTTCAACCGGAAGTCTTAATCTTTGCAACCTGTCATGCCTTCCAATCTCCGATACTGAGTTGATGATTAACAGATTCGACATGGTGCAATTAAGCAGTACCAATAATTTACTTTCTGATCAGTCTAATACTTTTTTTCCAAAATCTGCCATGCTCGTTGGGGGGATAAATTATGGGCAGATTGGGAGTGATGTATCTGGTTCAGAGATATATAGCTGGAATTACCTCAAAGGAACATTAGAAGAAGTAATCGATATTAATACCATGATTGAAGAAGTCGGTATGAAGGCATTACTTCTAAAGGATACAGCAGCAGACAAAAAAGGAATTAAAAAAGCTTTAAGCATTCCGGCAGAAATTATTCATTTTGCCACGCACGGATATTATTTCAATCAACAGAATGAAACAAGAATAGCTATCTATCAAGAAAATGAACCTTTGAAGAAGTCAAGACTTGTATTAGCGGGTGTAAATAGTCTAAATGATAAAGGTCATGATGTTTCGGATGGTTACCTGAGCGCTTATGAAATAAGCAAAATGGACTTATCGGGAACTTGGCTCGTTGTTTTATCGGCCTGTGAAACGGCGATGGGTGATCTGGTCAATCAGTATGAATCAAGTTACAGTCTCATGCGCGGATTTAAAATAGCTGGTGCAAAATATATTCTTTCTTCGCTGCGCCCGGTAAGTGATCAGGAAACATTGCAATTTATGCATTTGTTTTATGAGAACTTGTTGAATAGTGGTGTTAGTTTACAGCAAGCATTCACATTGACTCAGCGAGCTATGCAGAAACAAAACGCTCAAAATCTGAATTGGACTGCTTTTGTTTTGTTAAACTAACTCGTTAGCAACAACATAACTGCCAGTAACAGCACAAATCCCGAATCAATAGTCCAAGATATAAAATAGCGCGGGCACCAATAAAAGCAAAAATCATCGTGAATAAAAAAGCGTTGGAAGAAGAATTCCGAGTTAAATATCTGAAAGCCACTGAACCAGTGATCCATGCGCCAATAATTGATAGCAATACAAAATACCAGTTGATAAAAGATATCATCGATACTCCTGATTCATTGCCACCCGGCAAGCCCATTCTGCCTCCATTTGATACTGCAGCACCATCGCCCGGCAAGCCCATTCTGCCTCCATTCGATACTGCAGCACCATCACCAGGCATTCCCAAAGGAGATGTTCTTGAGACCGCAGCACCATCGCCCGGATAATATGCATATGGCGAATTATAATTATTCAATAAATTTAATGAGGCCAGGCCAATAATGAGAAAGAGAAAATTTAATCTCCAATCCATTGTCAATAATCTCCAAAGTTCATTGAAAAATCTAATAATACCTGTCATTAGAATAAAATTATTCTGGTTAAATCCGGGATAAAAATAGAAATAGTTTTGAAATTTCCAAATCTCAAAAAATAATTTTAGTCAAAACGCCTTTTTAACAGCTCTTTCGTATTCATCCAGGTCAGCAGAATGGCACCTAATGTCACCCCGCCTCCAGCCAGTACAGAGGCTACTGTACCTAGTAACCTTGCGGCAAGACCGGATTCAAAAGCCCCGAGCTCATTGGAGGAGGATACAAATATATTATTGACCGCAAGCACTCTTCCACGAAGGTGATCTGGAGGTATCAATTGAAGCAGAGTGCCGCGTATGACGACGCTGATACTGTCAAATGCTCCCGTGAAAAAGAGCATCAGGAGCGATAAGATGAAATTATCCGACAGTCCGAAGATGACTGTGGCGAGACCAAATCCTGTGACTGCAATGATCATGTTGCGCCAGGCATTTTTCATCGGCGAGTATTTCGTCATGAGCAGCAAACCCAGCGAGGCACCGATGGATGGAGCGGCCCTCAGATAACCAAGTCCCTGGGCACCTACCTGCAATATGTCCTGAGCGAAGATGGGAAGAATTGCCACGACACCCGCAAATAATACTGCCACGAGATCAAGGGTGATGGAGTAGAGGAGTATCTTGTTTTGCAAGACAAATCCGAAACCTTCCCGGATACTGAGGAGAATATTTTCTTTGACCAGTTCATGAACATTGTAGGTTTTTTCAAAGACGCTAATTGCCGCCAAAAGACCCATTGCCAAAGCCATCATGAGCAAAGAAATGAGAAGACTGGCCTGTAGACCAAGTCCTGCATAGGCAAATCCCGCTACGAGAGATCCACTGATAGACCCGAGCTGCCAGGCCGTGCTGTTCCATGTACTGCCATTGCCGTATAGACTTCGTGGGATCAGGAGTGGTCTCAGACTGCTTGCTGCGGGCTGATAAAATCCTCTGGCAAGTCCTGATAGACCGAAAAAGACATAAATCAATAGAATTTTGTTCGGTAGCGTAAAGAAGTGTTCGTTGCGCGGCATGAATATGATGACAAACAATGTTCCTGCAAGCATCATACATCCAATAGCCAGCAACATGATGCGTTTTTTTCTGCTGCGGTCCGCGTAATGACCACCGAGAAGTGTAACTGAAATGTAGGGAATAGCCACAGCAATGCCTATCAAGCCAAGGCTCATCGGATCACGGGTGACCCGGTATAATTCGTAGGAGACCAGAACTTCCTGCATCATCAGCGACAATGTGAGGAAGAAGTTCATCCCGATCAGCTTGGTGAAATTAGGGTACGCCAGCGCGCTTTTTTTATCGTGGGTCATAACTAATATCTGGGCAATAGCACCTGTTTACTTATGATAGGGCATGAACATAAAAGTCAAAAACAATAACAGAACAATCCATAGAAAATCCAGAAAGTGCCAATAGGTTCTTAAAAGCCTGAATTTTCTTCGGTCTTTTTCTCTGATCGCTGTTTTTTGGTTGGAACTCATCCTGGACCGAAACCAGGCCACAGCGAGAAAGGGTAGTCCTCCCAGTACATGGGCAAAATGCAGTCCGGACAAGAGATAAAGAAATGAAACTGCCCGCATGGTCTGTGGTATAAGAATCAGTTGACGCCAGGCCAGGGTCTGCAAGATCAAAAAAAACAGGCTCAGCGCAAAAATCAAGGAATATCTGCGGTACAAATCAACCACTCCAATCGTTAATATATTGACCGAGTGAAATACCCATGAGGCCAGAAGCAGAAGTACTGTGTTGCAATAAAACAACCACGGTAGTTTGATATGACCGATACTATGAAATACATCCAGATAAATCATTGCGGCGATTGCAGCTGCAAAAAGCATCACCATGCCTGAAATAGCAAGTGTCAGTATGATCCATGACCGATGGATGCCGAATGACTGTTCATGCATAGCCAGCAAAGGAAATACAAGTTTGGGATATCGTATTAATTTTACAACCAGATCAAAATTAATGATGACAAAACCTTTGCTTTTCATGATTGTGCTTGCGGGTTTCACTATGGAGGCGCAATCTTTAACACCTAAAAATTTTCCTTTTATCGTCAATGGTCAGGTTGTACGTAATGCGTTAAGCGGAGGTGTAAACAATGCTCAGATCAGCAGTGCAGATCTTAATCTGGATGGTTCGGATGATCTTGTAATCTTTGACCGTGAGGGCAATGTGATTCTTCCCATGATCTATAATACGAAGACAGGTCAATACGATTATGACCGGAGTTTTGTGCAATATTTCCCGGTTGTCAGGGACTGGCTGATCATCCGTGATTTCAACCACGACAAGATTCCGGATCTTTTTGCGGAATCATCCAATACGCAAGGTGTGGATGGTATAGAAGTGTACAAAGGTGTTGTGCAAGGAGGACATATTGCATTTGTCAAGACCACGAATGGCAAGGGTAATACGGTACTGCACTGGCCCATTGGTTCCGGCGAATCCCAGATCTATGTCAGTCCCTATGATATTCCGGCGATCGATGATATTGACAATGACGGTGATTTGGATATACTGACTTATGGTATCGGCGCTGTCCATGTCGAATGGTACCGTAATATTGCCTTTGAACGGGGATGGAGCTTTGATTCGCTTCAGTATGTACAAGGCAGTGATTGTTACGGCGGTTTCAGAGAAGGAGGATTTACGGGTGACATTTTTCTGAGTTCGCAACCCGGAGAATGTAATATGCTGAAGGCTAATCAGTCGCGGCATTCCGGATCTACATTGATGAGCGCGGACCTTGATGGCAACGGATTGCATGATCTGCTCATCGGCGATATCTCTAGTAATCGTCTTGTCTCCGTCTTAAATCATGGCAGCAAATCACAGGCATGGATGTCGATACAGGTGCCGACCTGGCCTTCGGCCAGTCCGGTGAATATGCAGGTCTTTCCGTGCGCATTTTCTTTGTCTTCGGTTAGCAATGCTATCCCATCCGAGATCGCAGTGTGTCCGAATACGCGCATCGTGTCGGCCAATTACAATAATATTCACCTTTACCGATATGATTCTGCCCTTCAAGATTATCGCTTTGTTCAAAACAATTATCTGGTCAATGAAATGCTTGATTTCGGAGCAGGTACGCATCCGTGTTTTGTAGATTACAATCAGGATGGGCTGACCGATCTGCTGCTTGGCACGGAAGGTTTTTATTACACCAACAATACACGCGACGCGCGATTGATACTTTTTGAGAACCAAGGGACAAAGACGGCTCCTGTATTTGTACTTGTGGACAGTAATTACCTTAACTTCAAAATCTACAGTGAGGGGATCAATGCAGTTTATCATTTTACCCCGGCATTTGGAGATTTGGATGGTGATGGTGATCTGGATTTGCTGGTTGGTGAGACTTACGGTTCACTTTTCTACTGTGAAAATATTGCAGGACCCGGCAAAAAGTTTCAATTCAAATCTCCGATTTATCCCTATCAGGATCTCACCGTATATGCCAACAGTGTCCCTTGCATCGTTGATCTGAACCGTGATGGTTTGCCAGACATTTTGTGCGGAGGCAGACAGAACAACAACGATAGTAACAGCGCACTGTGCAGCAGCTATACCTATTTTCAAAATCAGGGTTCGCGGTCGCAGCCAATTTTCAATGCGGATGCGACAATGCTTCCCAATACACAATGTGTCGGCAATGCAGTGATCGAAGGGGTTTACAAGGTCTATAGTGCACCAGTAGTGATGGATTTCAACGGAAAGTATGTGATTTTCTCCGGAGGGTCGCAAGGCCAAATCAATATTTTCAAAAACATAGAAGGAAATATTTATGGCAATTTTACCAAAACCAATCCCGACTATGGTCACTTGCTGGAAGGGGAGAATGTACACCTTTCAATTGCCGATATTGACAATGACGGGTTGCTGGATTTTGCTGTCGGCAACAGCAGGGGAGGCCTGAGCCTTTTTGGATCCGATCTGCGAACAGATGGCACTCGCAGTTGAGAATCATTCTGAAGAAAAAATCGAAGTGTTTCCTAATCCTTTTACCAATGGATTTACTATTACGGAGAAATCAGGATTACCCTTTGATCTTCAGATTACAGATCTGTTTGGAAAACTAGTTTGCGAAGAAAAAAATATTTTCCAACACAATGAGCATTTTGGAGAAGATCTTTTGCCGGGAATTTATTTTGTTATGATTCGTTTGAAAAATCAACGAACCTATTGTAGTAAAATCTTAAAGTTATGAATATTATTAACACAATGCAAAAAGGTCTCCTGATTCTTGTCAATCTGACAGTCGTTCACTGCATCAATGCACAGGAAAGTTTCAGGATCATCCCGGAGACTACAGGGCCGAATGCCCAAAGAATAGTTGGCGCAGTAAGCAGTAGCGGCACAGGTTCTGTCAGCTCAGATCTGGCTATTATGACTTCGGTTTATGAAGCAGGGACAAATAATGTCTGGGGCGAACTTAATCGCCTCAACAGCCGCGAACAACTCACCGGTTCATGGCGAATTGACGGATCGCAGAATTGCCTGGATTTAGTTAAGGTAGTTGAATTTGAAAATAAATTGTATGCCCTTGCCTTCAGTTATAATGTTGGTGAGCAAGGTAAGAGTGACCTTGTGGCAATTTGCTTCGACCCGGGTATCGGAAGTGTAAGCTGGTCAAGAATTCTCGAACAAAAAAATCAGTTTATTGTGGGGAGGACTTTTCTGGTGGTATCTGGTAATGATTTATTTGCAAGCTACACGATATCAGATACGCTCAATATTTCAAAAAATATTCTCTGCCGTTTTAAACAGGGAAATATGATTTGGAAGAGCCAGTGGTCAGTTAACGGGCATTCATCATATCCATTAGGTATGACCTTGAATTCCAATCATCATTTATTCATATCCGCTGTGGTGAAAGAAAGTTCGACTTTCAGGAATTTGATCTTACGTGTGGAAGAGGACGGTCAGTTGTCAAAAGCGTCATCTTATCGCTTCTTTGATGCAACAGGAGCAGATTATAACAATGGCTTGCGTTTTGCAGGACTGGAAGCTAACAAAGACCTTTTGCATTTATGTATTCAGCCATCGGGGTCAGGACTTTCAATCGATGAATTGGGTCCGGTCTATATTACAATGATTGATGAGGATCTGGCTCTCAAGACCTGGAGGAATTATTTTTCAACAATGTTGGTCACAGATTTTAAAATTTCGACCGGTAGGTTTCTACTTGGAGGTCCTCAGGATGTTTTATCCGGTAAAGATGGATATACGCTGGTTGCCATCAGTAACACCAATGCCATTCCAGAGATTACAGCAATCTATAAAGATGGATTTCCAATTACGAGTAGAAGCATGGGCAATAATGGTGCAATTACCGGAATGGGAGCGCGCGGAATAGCACTTGCAGCGACGAATACAAGTGATTTGAGCAAGATCAATGTGATTACCCAATCCGACAATACGTTAAGAGGTTGCAATGAAACTTTTACATTTAAAGTCGCCAAGGATCCGATTCAAACTGCAGAATTTTCGGACATAGAATTCAAACAGACAGCGACGATGACGCCACTGGTTTCTGCAAATATCAGTATGACTCCGATCAAGGCGGGGCTGGAAGTTATTTGCAAGGCCACCGGAATTGAAGAGGTTTCACGATTAGAAAATATCACCATAGTTTCTCAAAGTCATGAGCAACTTGTTGTGCGAATTCCTCAAAGTATCAACCGTACTTTGCATCTTGATTTAGTTGATTGTGCCGGAAAAAATATCTTGCTGAAAAAATCCATACCGAACGACAGGGAAGTTGTCATAGACATCAGTCAGCTAGTACCTGGGTACTATTTCCTGCAGGCAGGAGTCGGTAAAGGCCTTCCTTTTGTACAGTTCTGATGAAATGTAAAGTTTGGAGTTAACCACAATAGCTCACTATCGAAGTATCATGTAGCAATTGCATGATCCAAGGCATGTTCACAGCATCAGACAAATTGAACTGGTTGAAATGATGTATGGATGCATCCCCAGAAAATAAGTCTAAACACTGTAAATATTGCGTTGAGCTACCTGTAGCGTTCTTCCATTCGTTGGATACGCTTTCTGCGGTTGGCTGAATTTCTGAAGAAAGCATAACCCAGTACGAGGCCGATTGGCAGTAGAAAGTTCAAGTACTTAATGGAAGTGCGAGAGGATTCATCCAATTCCTTGATGGGACGCGTCAGTACCGCCTTGGTCCTTAATTCAATCAGGCCAGTATCATCGCTGAGAAAATCCACAGCATTGACAAGCAATGATACATTGTCCTCGTTAATCTGCTGATTGCGTCCCCTTCCGACAGGAAAATCTCCATCGCCGAAGATGATCAATTTACCACCGGTGGAGCCATCAGCTTTCTCTAGCAGACCGCCGACACAGATATTTTTTTCCGTAAATTCTCCTTCCGTCCAACGTTTCTGGATATCGATATTGATAGGGTATTTATCTGTGGCTGAGTGGTCGGAAGTATACACCAGTGGTGTAAACTTTGTTCCGGGCACACCCTGAAATAATACCGGGCTGGCAAACTGGAGGATCACTCTTTCCAGTCCTTTCGTCACGGGATGGAGCGGGAATCGCTGAATCAATGGCAAATAGGGCAGCTGTACCGGTGTGTTGAAAGTAAAAAATCCGTTTTGTTGCTGGACCTGCACAGAGCCACAGGCAACGTCACGCACCAGCGCCGTGTCGACAGTTACACCATGCGTCTGAAGCCATTGATCAGTCCAGGAATGATTGACTGAGGAAGCACCAGATTGAAGTTCATAGTCTATTTCATTGAGACCAATAATGAGATTGCCGCCATTGTGAAGATACTCATCAATCTTGCCCCAGTGCGCCGGTGAGATGGTATCCTCAGGTCTCATCATGACGAGCGTGCGATAGTCCGAAAGTCTGGTGGTATCGGTTATGTATACGGATTGAACATCGTACAGAATGTCGAGTGATTCATAGACCTGTGCCATCTCCTGCAATGAGGCCTCACGATGGCCTTGAATAAACCCGATTTTGGCCTTGTTGGTGGCACTCAGTTTTTTTATGTTGGTGGTCAAGGCATATTCCATTGCGGTGCCAGGCTGGATGAGCGGAATAATTTCTTTCTTATTGTTGTATTCGAGTGTTGCCCCAAGGAATGCCTTTAATTGTTTTGCCTGATCTTTTTCCCTGACATTGATCATAACGGGTTGAATGCCCTGCTGCATTGCCTCCTGTTCTTTTTCAGGGCTTTCGTTGGGAGAGATGAATTCGAATTCCAGATTGCCTTTGGCGAGACTTGCATATTCGCTCAGCATGTTTCTGAAGTCTTCGCGCGTCTTGGCGATGTCTACCGGAATATCATCCGAAAAGTACGCCTTGATTTTCATTTTGTCATTTAGCCCCCGTACCACATCCCGTGTAGCCTGGCTCAGCGTATATTCATGGTTGGCGGTTAAGTCGAGCCTTAAAAACAATTTGCGTGCAACGAAATTAACGGCCACAAAAGCGAGCACTGCAATCAGTATTTTGAATTGAGTATTTTTGATCATGGCGTTAGAGCTTATTTATTTTTAGAAATAAAAGTTTCTGACAGAAACAGTCCGAGTAGGGTCAGGCCGGCAAAGAATAAAATATCTTTGGTGTCAATGACACCGCGTGACATTGAATCAAAATGCTTGCCGACACTGAGATCACTCAGCAGGTTGCCAGCCCATCCGCGCATACCAGAACTGATCACGTCCAGAATAAAGTGAAACACTATGCCGATCAGCAGGGCCAGCAGGAATGCAACAATCTGGTTGTTGGTGATGCTGCTTGCAAATAATCCGATGGCGATGTATGCTGAACTCATGAGAATCAGTC
>ERZ724526.946-NODE-946-length-15702-cov-4.911357_pt1 | contig 15702 bp, 17 predicted proteins | sample MGYA00376059_ERZ724526 | MGnify/ENA primary metagenome ERZ724526 (study PRJEB28724, sample SAMN07190883) | activated sludge metagenome | isolation source: activated sludge of sewage treatment plant in Hong Hong | place: Hong Kong | collected 2016-03-17 ... | reverse complement strand
TTGGCGCGCAGCCGCACTTCGAGGTCGTTGGGTGACACGATGACTTTCTCGACCAGCAATTTCACAATCCGGGTCTGCTCCGCCGGGAACAGTTGATCCCAAATCGCGTCGAGCCGGGTCATGGCCACGGTGATCTTGGCTTCGTCGAGCGTTGGGTCGAGTTTGATTGCCTGCGGCAGCATGTCACCGAGTAAATTCGGGGCGCGCAAGATGGCACGCAGCTGGTCGAGCACCGCCGATTCCAGCTCTGCGGCTGGCAATCGCGGCAGACCCGAGGCACCCGCGTGTTCCTTGGCGTCGCGTTGAGGCAAGTAGTAACGATAACGGCGCCCATTCTTCTTGGTCGTGTGCCACGGCGACAGTGCCCTGCCGTCGTTGCCAAACACGATCCCCTTGAGCAGATAAGGAACCTTGGCACGCGTCGCGTTGCCACGCACCCGGCCATTGCTGGCCAGAATCGCATGGACGCTGTCCCACAGTTCGCGACTAATGATGGGTGGATGTTCCGCCTGGTACCACTGCTCCTTGTGTCTCAATTCACCGAGGTAGGTTCGGTTGCTGAGGAGTTTGTAAATATGACTCTTGTCGATCGGTTTGCCATCGCGGGTTTTGCCGTCCTGCGTGGTCCACGCCTTGGACGTTGCGCCATCCAGCTTCAGCTCTTTGACCAGTGTGGTACTGGAGCCGAGTTCCACGAAGCGCTGGAAGATGTGCCGGATCAGTTTGGCCTCGGACTCATTGGGCACCAACCGCCGGTTCTCGACGTCGTAACCCAGTGGCGGCACACCGCCCATCCATATGCCCTTGCGCTTGCTGGCGGCGATCTTGTCGCGGATGCGTTCGCCGGTGACTTCGCGCTCGAACTGCGCGAAGGAAAGCAGAATATTCAACATCAGCCGCCCCATCGACGTGGTGGTGTTGAACTGCTGGGTGACCGACACGAACGACACCCCATAGCGTTCGAACACTTCGACCATCTTGGAGAAGTCCACCAAGCTGCGCGTCAGTCGGTCGATCTTGTAGATGACGACCACGTCGATCTTGCCCGCTTCGATGTCCGCCATCATGCGGCGCAGCGCCGGGCGCTCCATGTTGCCGCCCGAGAAAGCGGGATCATCGTAGTCGTCGGCCACTGGAATCCAGCCCTCCGCCCGTTGGCTGGCGATGTAGGCATGTCCAGCGTCACGCTGAGCATCGATGGAATTGTATTCCTGATCCAGGCCTTCTTCGGTGGATTTGCGCGTGTACACCGCACAGCGCATGCGGCGCTTCAAGGCTTCGCTCATCGCCCACCTCTTTTCTTGGTGGATGGCTTGGTCTTCGCGTTGGATGGCTGCCTGAGCCCGAAGAACAACGGCCCCGACCAGCGCACGCCGGTGATCTCGCGGGCGATCATCGAGAGGCTCGGGTACACGCGGCCCTGGAACTCATATTGGCCATCAGCAGTTGCGATCACGCGGTGTGCGACCCCTTTGTATTCCCGGACCAGCACCGTGCCCGCCGCAGGGCGGTAATCACGGTCGCGCTGCTTGACCTTGCCGGTTTTCACGAGGGATGCGATGCGACGCTGGTTGCGCTCCAGCAGGTTGGCATTGACCTTGCGGAATTCAACTTCCTGCAGTCGGTATGCAATCCGGCGTTCGAGGAACTGGCGATTGTGGGTGGGCGTATCGCCCCCGACCAGTTTTTGCCAGAGCGCTTTGATGTCGGCCATCGGCAGATCCGGCAATTCAGCGATTTGCGCTGCCAACGAGGGTGACGTTGAAGGTGTTGCTGTTCGTGTGCTCATTTCGACTCCGTGGTTGTCTTGTTGACGGGGTCTTTATGAACGCGCTGGTTGCCAGAGAAGCCAAGCTCAAACTCGCCCTCTGCGGCGGTGTTTGTGGACTTTTCAGCACCGCTGATTCGCAGGCGCGCCAGGCCGTTGGCCAGCAGTGACGCGATCTCGTGGCGACGCTGCTCCGGCGTCATCCGCTCGGGTGGAAAATGGTTTATTTGGTGCATGGGTAGCGATCCTCTTCGTCAAACTCACATGCAGTGAAATTGTCCGGATGGAGCGCCAGCAAAGCCATGAGGGCGTTTCGAAGCCGCGCGAACCCGTGCGGGCCATTTCAAAAAGGGGGCACGTTCAGTTCGACAAATATCGGGCCAGAATGGTCTGCAAAAACCTGCCACCCGGTGCAGCGCACATCTCACTGATCCGCGCATTGACGTCTTCGGTGGCGATGCCCGCCTGCGAGGCAGCGTGCATCACAGCAGCATGCGCATCGAGAACATCCCCGCCGGTGATCTCATAACCATGGCCGCGAGATATCCAATCCAACGCGGCCAGCCCTGCCGCTAGCGCGAACTCGGGCTGTTTCTCGGCAAAGTCGCGGGCGGCGCGCGTCAGCGTGCGCGGGTCGGTGGGACTGCGCGTGGCTAATTCAATCGCCATGTCGAACAAGCCCATGTCCTTCGCGACAGCGAACCACTTGCCCTCTGATCCTGGCGCGCTCGCCACCAAGTCATGCAGGATTTGCTCCGGTGGCACGCTGGGGTATTTCTTGGCGATGGCGCGAAAGGTGGCGAGATTCGTGGTGCACTGATTGGCCTCGATGGCATAGCGCCGGTAGGCATCAGCTGCCAAGCCTGAAGACAACAGGATAGCTTCGCAGGCTTCAGCGATCTGCCAGCCCGGGTCGTTGAGCCCGCGCGAATCTTCGGCATAACGAATCGCTTCGGCCTTCTTGCCCATTGCTGCCAGCGCCTTCACTCCCCAGCGTCGGTCGTGCCACCACTTGACCCGCGCCTTGTTGATCAGGGCCAACAGATCGTCATAACGACCCGCCGCGTACAGTGCGGACAGACAGGCGCTGGTGCCTTTGAAGAATCCATGCCCCGATGCAGACGGGCCCCACACGCTTTCAACAACGGGCATGAACTCGTCGGCCCAGTGTGATGCCATCTCCGGCGTCACGCACAATTCGCCCCAGTAATCGCCCAGCCGTTCAATGTAGGGCATTTCATCATCCTGCAGCGCCTGCCACAATCGCTCCAGCCAGCGTTGGCGCAGCTTCGGCTCGACGTCGGCCTTGACGATGATGGGCACAAGCGTCTCGATAGCCTTGTTGAGGGCGGATCCCAATGCCCCCGATGAACTGTCCACCTGCTCCAATGCTGGCGAGAGTTTTTCCAGTAAGGTAATGGCCCCCTCGGCGGCCAGTACCGGCTCTTTGCGGGTGAATTGTTTGATTTCGGTCAGCGCTTCCTTGATGCGCTGAATGGGCGTGTCAGAGCGCCAGCCGAAGGCGTGACGGCGGAAACGGGAGGTGAATTGCCATTTATGCGCTGTCATGACCGACTCCTTCCTCAGCGTACTGGATACTGGCCGTTGCGGATGAACCGATCGTAGGTATCTTCCTCCGGCTCTTCGTCGTGGTGATGCGCTCCCCGCCTCTCGCTGTCAGGCAGCAGTAACAGTGTCAGCGTGTAGTCGTACTGCCCCGCGACTCTTGTCATTTCCGTAATCGGCATGCTTGCAGGCTCTTTCGCGAACCAGGACTGGGCGCGGCCAGTCCGGCTGTCAGCGATGGAAAGGGTGTTGTAGCTGTGCGCCAGCGCGTCGTGAGGCAACTCGAAGGTGTTCTTGCGGGTCGCAAAGTATGCGCCGGACCTGAGTGCGGCCTCGTTCGACTTAGCCCACAGCATGTGATCGTCGCGACTGGCCACCAGTACGGCGCGCCTGGGTGCGATCTCAGTCCAGCGCAGGGCGGCGGCCGTGAGTGATACCCCGTAGCGGTCAGCACAGTGGCTCAGCAAATCAAAGCTGATCGACTGGCCATCCACTTGTCGTCGAAAGTCGTCCAGCGGCATCAGCAGCGTCGAGGCAAACAAATCCGCCTCGGTTTCAATGTCGCGCCCGTTGTTGTCGCCCGTTTCGATGTCTCCGTCGCTGCACTCGAAGAGATCCTGCTGATGGCGGTGCAGGATGTAGTGGCCAAACTCATGCGCGATGGTGAAGCGCTTTCTCCCTTCCGACGTTGTGGCACTGTTGTAGAGGATCAGCCACTTCGACCGTGATTTGTTGGCCTTCAACAGACCATCGAAACCGTCGAGATCTTCGCCCTGGATCCTGTCGATCGGCGAGTCTGCGAAGCACTGGCGGGAATACTCAAGTGCCAGTTCGTCAACCTTGACCGGGAACCGATCTGCGCCAAGAACAATATTCAGCATGGATGAGAGGCTGTTGGCGCAGGCCTGTGGCTTTTTCGCCTCTGTCATTCATCTTCCCAGGCATCGAGGATCTTGCGGATCTTCTTTTTGTCCGGCTCGGACATGTTCTTGTACTTACGGAAGAAGGCCTCGTCGAGCACAGCCTCATCAGGCGTGGCTGCGGACTCAGTCAGCAGGAATTCGGTCGTAACTTGTAATGCCGCTGCAATCTTGGCCAACTTATCCATCGTGGGGTTGGCGCCATCCTTATTTTCCAACTCCCACAGATAGCTCTTACTCATTTCTGCAGCGGCAGCTAATGCATCAAGACTCATTTTTAGATCCTGCCGCTGTTTGCGGATTTTGTCTCCCAGTGGCGTTGCCATGAGCGTCTCCTTACGCTGATACACACATGCTTTTGCATGGGGTGCAACGGTTTTGCACTGAGCGAAAGATACATTATTTCGAACAAAATTGCACTGGTTTGACAAACCACTCGGCAGGCGATAATGTTCGAACAACTCCCGTTATAACGAACAATATTTTATTTCCGTTCTGTTACTTCCGCGACGGGAAGGAATCTACCACCGACAGCGAAAGGAACAAGATGACCGCTTTCAATTACCGCCAGTTAATTCGCCAAGTTCCGCCTACGACCTGGCAATACTACTTCCAGACCAGAAAAATAGAGCTTCCAGCGGATCTTGATTGGAGTTCAACCTCGGAAAAGATTACGGACGCACTCGTAGAAGTTGCCGAAGCACTTGATCCTACTCCTGCACGAATCGTGTACGGAGAGCTTCGCAGAGTATGGGCGCTAGGTAATCGCCGTGGAGTTGATGCATTACGTAATATGGCTCAGCTGGACTCACCCATCCACGACGACTTTCCGAAATTAACGAGTGATGCTGAGCGTGCTCTTTGGGTTATGGCGAACTGGCCTGACTTGTTTGAAACAGCGGAATCGATTTTTTCAGTTAATCAGCGTGTTGGCGGGCGTGGTTGGAAACGATTAAAAATCACTGGCGAAAGCACACTTTTTCGCGGACAAGATGATCTGCGAGCGTTGGAGCAAGCTCTGGCCACTGAATTCACTCCCAAAAAAGGCTCGCCACGAGCGTGCCAGATCGAGTCGTTCGATAGGCATCTAGACGGTGGTGTCCAGCTCGGGATTCTGATTGAAGATAATGCACAGCGGCAATTAGAGTTTGGTGAAGACAACCGAACGCATTGGCGAGATGTTCGTCCGCCACTAAACATGGATCTGGTGCTTTACCCGGATAGCGGCATTATTGACGTGTTGGTACCAGGAGGTGCAAAGGCACAACAGAGAGTACTCAAGCATGTCGGCACGCATATTTTTCGGCGGCCTTTAACTCCACAGAATATTGAGCACCCGCCGTTTTTCCTCAACCGGCTGCGTGACGGTTTCGAGCTGTTTGATGACAGCGAGGTTGATCTGGCTGCTCACCGTGTTGGTCATATCCGACTGTCACAGGCCCGGGTTCGCACCATGCACAGCACTCCATGTGATTACACCATCAAACCTCCGGCAGGCTTGAACTCCCCGGATGTGCTGGCATGCGTCAAAGCAAATGGTCTTAGCAGCTTGATGGGTAGCTGCTTCAACATCGTAGAAGCTACGGTCTCACTGCATTTTCTTCCTGATCTGCCAGGCAAATCCGGACGCACTCTCCATGCAGAACTCCGGCAAAATGGGATTAGCAACCTCCGGGATCTAGAGGAGAATGACGTCAAGTTAGTGGAGGCATTGCTTTGCGCCTGGGGCGTCATGCAAAAGCTTGATACCAAGAAATCCGACAACGTCGATGACGAGTTGGCTTTGGAGGTTCGCTCATGATGTCTGCGATCCATGCTGAGTCTGTCAGTATTCAGCCACCAACGGCTGCCATCGTGGATCGTTCAATGACTGAGGTTTGCAGATTACTCGAACAGCCGCTACCGCAGCTTTCCCCTGATGCCATTTGGCTCAGCGGCGATATACCACTGTATGCCCATATGCGCGACATCGGTTTGTTGAGCCTTGCCAACGAACTTGCTGACAGTGTGCTCTGTCACGAATGTTGTCAGGAATCGAGTAAACCTGAGGCTGCGCCACCAAATGCCGAATTCGCCGAACCATACCAGGTGTACTGCTCAACATGTGGATGGGTTTCGCTATCCGCAGGCCAGGCTCGAATGTGGAATGTGTCTCCTGTGAAAGTGGCCCGCACATTAGCCAGTGCGCTGGGATTGCAAGCGCACTACGCATCGACCGTTCTTGTCCCTGATGCCCTGTGGCGTTTGGGTGAAATTGAAATACGCCGTAAGCGACACACCGTATTTTTCGGGCGGAGGTTACCTGATAACGCGACAGATGTTCGGTCAGCGATCCGTAACCTCGCCGCGCCAGGCGCGGAAATTGTAATCACATCCGGTGATGTGACGTCGGCTCTAAACGCTGCGCTGGCAGATATGACCCTTGTCCCCCTGCGTGCGATTGCCCACATCCGCAAAACTCAGCTCGTACTGGAAAATCTCGAGGCATTCGTTACTGGGGTGCTCGACGTACCTGTATCTAACGAAACATCACTCCGTCTACTGCACACGAAACGAGTGGTGCTGATTGCAGGTGTCCCTCATAAAATTTCACCACAAATCTATGACTTCCTGAGCCTCTTGCAAAAGCATGACGGCGATGAGGTCCATAAGCGTCGTATCGCCGAAGCCCTTGGTTTCGAAGAAGGATTCCGACGCGCTGACATTTTCAAACGACACAAACTCGTCCTTCAAACATTCATCGGAACAGATGACCGTAACGGCTATTACTGGCTCAACCCGGAATTCGCCGGTCAGGAAGGAGGTGACGAATCGACATAGCGGTAGTTCTTCAACTACTTCCGCGCATTACCCCACTGCCCGACCTCTGCGTCGGGCTTTTTTTCGCCTGCATATCTCGATTTACCAATATTGCCCACGCTCTTTGTCCACTCTGCCCACCCATTTGCCCACCCTCGGTTTTTAACAATCTCCTCACCTTTTGCAACAACCCGAAGGAGCTAACCGTGAGTATCAAACACCTGAATCAAGTCGAGCTGGCTGATCGCTGGGGTCTCAGCGAAGCCTGTCTCGAGCGCTGGCGCTGTGAAGGCATCGGCCCTGTATTTCTGAAATTGCAGGGTCGGGTTTTGTATCGCGTAGAAGACATCGAATCCTTTGAGGCCGATAGTCTGCGCAAGAGCACCTCTGAACGCGTGAATGCGGGAGGTGCACTGTGAACCGCATCTCCCCCGATGAGGCGCTGACTACCCCAGCCGGCGAACTCGCCGCACATTGCAGCGAATCGCTATTTCAGCTCAAAAGCGACGCTACAGATCTACTGGCCGCAGCCAAGGCCATCGTCGAGCACATCGACTGCGCGCTGGACATCAAGTACGCGGATCAAGCCCGGCAGCTGCGCTTGGCGGCCAACAAGGACACCGGCGTCGTTCATTTTGACGACGGGCGCGTCCGCATCACCGCCGACCTTCCCAAGAAAGTTGAGTGGGACCAGGCACGGCTCGCCGACATCACCCGGCGCATTGCCGCCAATGGCGACGACCCGTCCGAGTACGTGGACGTCAGCTACCGGATATCGGAAACCAAGTTCAACGCGTGGCCTGAAGCATTCAAAGCCCCGTTCATCACCGCACGCACCGTCAAGACCGGCAAGCCGAACTTTCGCCTCGCGCTGCTTCAGGAGTAATCACCATGGAAAAGAAAAACACGCTACTCGAACTGCTGCGCAAACAGCCTGAGATGTATCTCCGCGATCTGCCGGAAACCATCCGTATCCCAGCCTCGGAGGGTAGCCGTCCTGATGAGGTCGTACGCTGCCTCGAAGATGCAACCATTGATGATGTGGCATTCGCGATCCAAGGGCTGGAGACGGAATCCCGACTGATCCACCGCCGCTTGGGTGGTTTGCGCGAACTCTACGAAATGGCCCGCCAGCGTGGCGCGCTGGGCGTGACCACCGTCGCAGGCGCATTCATCGACCTCAGCACCAAGGAGGCCGTGAAATGAGCCTCCCCATCATTACCGCAGACCAGCGCCTGGCCGAGCGCCGTGGCGTGAAAGGTGTTCTCGTCGGCAAGAGTGGCATCGGCAAAACCTCGCAACTCTGGACAATGAAACCGTCGGCTACGCTGTTCTTTGATCTCGAGGCCGGAGATCTGGCCGTAGAGGGCTGGGCTGGGGACACGATCCGCCCCCGTACCTGGCAGGAGTGCCGCGATTTCGCCGTTTTCATCGGCGGTCCGAATCCCGCGCTGCGCGACGACCAGCCCTATAGCCAAGCTCACTTCGATGCCGTGTGCGCACGCTTCGGTGCCCCGGCGGTGCTCGAAAAGTACGACACCGTATTCGTTGACTCCATCACCGTGGCCGGACGCTTGTGCCTGCAGTGGTGCAAGGGGCAGCCACAGGCGTATTCGGAGAAGACTGGCAAGCCTGACAGTCGTGGTGCGTATGGGCTGATGGGCCAGGAAATGATCGGCTGGCTCACTCATTTGCAGCACACACGCGGCAAGAACGTGTGGTTCGTCGGCATTCTCAATGAAGCCCTGGACGATTTCAATCGGCGCGTTTTTTCGCTGCAGATTGATGGCTCCAAAACTGGCCTTGAATTGCCAGGCATTGTCGATGAAGTCGTCACCCTTGCCGAATTGAAGGCTGATGACGGTACCAGCTACCGTGCCTTTGTCTGCCACACGCTGAACGCTTGGGGTTTCCCGGCCAAAGACCGCTCCGGGCGGCTCGATCCGATTGAGGAGCCACACCTCGGCCGCCTGATGGAAAAGATCGCCGGCCCAGCCAAGCCCCCGACAGATCGGCTCGATTTCGCGCGCCCTGCACCCGCAACCATCCCCGAATCCACCTCAACTCAGGAGTCCTGATCATGACCTACTTCGATTTCAATTCCGCATCCGAACAAACTTCCTTCGACCTGATCCCCAAGGGCACGCTGGTGCGCGTCCGCATGACCGTCAAGCCTGGCGGCTTCGATGACGCATCGCAGGGCTGGACTGGCGGCTATGCCACGCGTAACGACAATACCGGTTCGGTGTACCTGAACTGCGAGTTCGTCGTGATGGAGGGTGAATTTGCCCGGCGCAAGACGTGGTCGCTGATTGGTCTGTGCAGCCCCAAAGGGCCTGAGTGGGCCAACATGGGCCGTACCTTCATCAAGGCAATCCTCAATTCGGCGCGCGGCGTTCACCCCGGTGACAGCAGCCCGGCCGCACAGAACGCACGCCGCATCAGCGGTTTCGCGGATCTCGATGGCATCGAGTTCCTCGGCAAGGTCGACTGGGACAAGGATCAGAATGGCCAGGACAAGTGCGTCATCAAGTCTGCGATCACGCCTGACCACAAGGACTACGCTGCGCTGATGGGCGGCACTGCTCAGCCAGCATCGACAGCCAGTGCTCCCAACACCTACGCCCAAGCCACTGGCCGCGCCCCGATTCCGGGTCGTCCGAGCTGGGCTCAGTAACGGGGGACTACGCTCATGATGCTCCGCCCCCGCCAATCACTGCTGGTCGAACGCACCTTGTCTGCGCTCGATGAACACGGGAACACACTGGCCGTCGCACCGACGGGGTCGGGCAAGACCATCATGCTGTCGGCGGTAGCCGGCAGCTATCTGGTCGAACCCGACGCCAAGGCCTGCATTCTGGCGCATCGCACTGAACTCACTGGCCAGAATCGCGCCAAGTTCGAACGCGTGAACCCGTGCGTGCAAACGTCGGTGTTCGACGCGAACGAAAAGTCATGGCAAGGCCAGGCGACGTTTGCGATGGTCCAGACCTTGTCGCGTGTGCCACATCTTGAGCAGATACCAACGCTGGATCTGCTCGTGATCGACGAAGCCCATCACGCCTCGTCGCCAAGCTACCGCGCGATCATTGATACCGTGCTGGCTCGCAATCCGAAAGCAGGCATCTGTGGATTGACCGCCACGCCGAACCGGGGCGATGGCAAAGGGCTGCGCGATGTCTTTTCGAACGTGGCCGACCAGATCACTTTGGGCGAGATGATCGCTGCCGGACACCTGGTTTCACCGCGCACCTTTGTCATTGATGTTGGCGTACAGGAGGCACTGAAAAGCGTCCGCAAGACGGCGATGGACTTCGACATGGACGAGGTCGCGTCAATTCTCGACAAGCGCCTGATTACCGAAGCCGTGATCAAGCATTGGAAAGAGAAAGCCTCCATGCGCAAGACCATCATTTTCTGCTCGACGGTGGCCCATGCGCAAAACGTCTGTGATGCCTTCGTTGCCTCTGGCGTGCACGCGGTACTGATCCACGGCGATTTATCCGATGGTGAGCGCAAAGCTCGCTTGGCTGAGTATGAAACCGGGCGGGCTCAGGTGGTCGTCAACGTTGCTGTGCTGACGGAGGGTTACGACTACACGCCCACCGGCTGTGTGGTGTTGCTGCGCCCCAGTTCCTACAAGTCCACTTTCATCCAGATGGTAGGACGAGGCCTGCGCACTGTCGATCCACAGGAGTTTCCCGGCATCATCAAATCCGACTGCATCGTTTTGGATTTCGGAACGGCCAGCCTGATGCACGGCTCATTGGAGCAGGAGGTCAATCTCGACGGCCACCTGCACGACGGCGATGCGCCGACCAAGGATTGTCCCGACTGCGGCGCAATCGTACCGCTGGCCTGCATGGAGTGCCCATTGTGCGGCTACGTCTGGCAACGGCAGCCACAGGAATTCGGCGTGCTGTCCGATTTCATCATGAGCGAGATCGATCTGCTCAAACGGTCCAATTTCCGCTGGTGCGATTTGTTTGGCAGCGACGATGCGCTGATGGCGACGGGTTTCAATGCCTGGGGTGGAATCTTCTTTCTCAATGGTCGCTGGCACGCTGTGGGCGGGGCGAAAGACGTGCAACCGCACCTACTGGCGGTTGGTGAGCGCACCGTTTGCATGGCCAAGGCGGATGACTGGCTCAACGATCATGAGACTGCCGACTCCGCGCACAAGACCCGCCGCTGGTTAAACGAGCCGCCAACCCAGAGGCAGCTTCAATACCTGCCGCAGGCCATGCGTGCTGATTTCGGCATGACCCGCTACCAGGCATCGACCTTGCTGTCTTTTCATTTCAACAAGTCGTCGATCCAGCGCCTGGTCATGGCCGCCAACGACACCTATCGGGAGGCCGCGTGACATGTGCCGTCTGTTCACGAACCGCCAAAGGCTTCGGCTACTTCAATCCACGCCTGCCGCGCAGCGATCCACGGCGCTACTCGGATCGCTGGCTGTTCTGCTCTATGCGTTGCCAGAACGCCTTCTCTCTACTGATGGAAAAAAGCGGAGGCCACATGATCGATCCCAGTGACATGGAACTTGCCGCGATGGCGTCATGCCTGGCTCCGCTGGGTGAGTACGTGGCATCAATCGGTATGCAACGCCCACTGGCGGATTACCGCAAAGAGGAAGTGTTGATGCTCATTGAGGTGGTGATCTCTGCCTATCAGGAGCGCATGCTTGCCGAGCACGAACGCATGGCCGACAAGGAGCGCGCCTTTTTTGAGGTACGACTGTCTCGCCAGAGTCAACATGCTTCGACGGGGGTGCCATTCTGATGCTGGATTTCAACCACCGCCCCAAGATCCACGAGCAGATCGGTGAGCTGATTGATGCCGCACTGCGCCAGCAGCGTGACAGGCAAGCGCCGCGCAATTATCTCGGCGCATCAAGGTTGGGCGTTGCCTGCGAGCGCGCGCTGCAATACGAGTATCTCCAGACACCTGTCGATCCTGGTCGAGAACTTCCAGGCCGGGTGCTGCGTATCTTCGAGGTGGGCCACGCACTCGAAGATCTGGCCATCCGGTGGCTACGCATGGCCGGATTCGACCTCTACACGCAAAAAGCCAGCGGCGGCCAGTTTGGCTTTTCCGTCGCAGGCAGCCGCATCCAGGGGCACGTCGACGGAGTTTTGAATGGTGGCCCAACCCAGCTTGGCATGGCTTATCCCGCGCTGTGGGAGTGCAAAACCATGAACGACAAATCCTGGCGGGACACGGTCAAGCACGGCGTCAGCAAATCCAAGCCGGTTTATGCCGCACAGATGGCCATCTACCAAGCCTATATGGAAGCCAGCATTCCAGGCATTTCTGCGAACCCGGCGTTGTTTACCGCCATCAACAAGGATTCTGAAGAGATCTGGTTCGAGCTGGTGCCGTTCGACGGCGGCCTGGCGCAGCGGATGTCCGATCGAGCGGTTCGGGTGATCACGGCAACGGACAGCCGGGAACTGTTACCGCGCCATGCCACCACGCCAACGCATGTCGAGTGCAAGTTCTGCCCGTGGCAGGAGCGTTGCTGGAGTTCGACATGATGGCCGACAACATCATCTGGCTCGATTTCAACGACGCGCCCGAGCAACGCGACGAGCCGGTCTCCGACACCGATGCGCTGCGTGTGGGGCTATTGCATCGGCTTGAGGCGGTCCTTCATTACCTGTTTCCGCTGGGACACATCCGGGGGGGCAAGTTCTACGTCGGCGACGTCGACGGCAACGCTGGCAAGAGTTTGGTCGTTGAACTTGACGGTGCACGGCGCGGCCTGTGGAAAGACTTTTCCACCGATGAGGGGGGCGATGTCATTGATCTGTGGGCACGTTCGCAGGGACGCTCCGCTCGGCATGACTTCCCGAGGCTGGCCGCCGAAATCCGCCAGTGGCTGGGTGTCGTGTCGCACTCGCTATCCGTCGCCCGCCAACCCGTTCGTACCAATGCCGTCGACGAGCTCGGCCCCTACTCCGCGAAATGGGATTACCTGGCGCCGGATGGACAACTGATCGCCTGTGTCTATCGCTATGACCCGCCGTCGGGCAAAGAATACCGACCATGGGATGTCCGTGCCCGTATGTGGCGAGCGCCCGATCCGCGCCCCCTCTACAACTTGCCAGCCGTGTCCAAGGCCAGGCAGGTGATCTTGGTCGAAGGAGAAAAATGCGCTGATGCATTGATCGCAGCAGGCATCGTGGCGACTACCGCCATGAACGGTGCCAAGGCGCCTATCGACAAAACAGACTGGCTCCCCTTGGCCGGGAAGTCGATATTGATCTGGCCCGATCGGGATGCGCCAGGTTGGGACTACGCCGACAATGCTGCGCGAGCCTGTGTGGCAGCCGGATGCGCGTCGGTGGCGATCCTGGTGCCGCCCACGATCAAGCCAGAGAAATGGGACGCTGCAGATGCGGTCGCGGAAGGCTTCGATTGCGCGACGATGATCGCCCAAGGCGAACGCCGTGTGGTGAAGGCTGCGGCTCCATTGCTGCCAACGTTCACGCTGGGCGCGCTGCTCGATGATGACTCACCGCTGCCACCCGATCTGATCTCACCGCGCGTGCTGACCCCCGGCGGCATGCTGGTGTTTGGCGGGGCGCCGAAGGTTGGCAAGAGCGACTTCCTGTTGTCGTGGCTCACGCACATGGCGGCTGGCGCGACCTTTCTGGACATGCGTCCATCCCGGCCACTGCGGGTGTTCTATCTACAGGCCGAGGTGCAGTACCACTACCTGCGTGAGCGAGTGAAGGATGTGCGTCTGCCATCCCACCGATTGCTTGAAGCACGCGATAACTTCGTGGCCACCTCGCAATTGCACATGCTGCTGGATGATGCTGGCCTGGCCCAAATCATTCCGGCAATCGCTAACGCATTTGGTGGTTTGCCGCCCGACATCGTTGCCATCGATCCGATCCGAAACCTGTTCGATGGCGGGGATGCCGGCGGCGAAAACGATAACGGTGCGATGCTGTTTTTTCTGTCACAGCGGGTGGAAAGGATTCGTCAGGAGGTAAATCCGGATGCCGGCATCATCCTCGCCCACCACACCAAGAAGCTCGGCAAAAAGCAGTTCGAAGAAGACCCGTTTCAGGCATTAGCCGGTGCTGGCAGTCTGCGCGGTTACTACTCGAGCGGGATGGTGCTGTACCGCCCAGACGAGTCACGCAGCACTCGCCAACTCATCTTTGAGTTGCGCAACGGTCCCGGCATCCCCCTCAAACACGTGGACAAAATCCACGGCGAATGGCGCGAGGTGGATTCCAGCGAGCGGCTGGTCATGCAGGTATACGGGCAACGTCTGGACGCTGAACGTCGCCGCAAATGCGACGCGATCCTGCAGATTCTGTTCGACGAAGCAGCCAACGGGCGCTGCTACACCGCCAACCAGTTCGCAGAGGCCTTTGAGGGCAAAGCAGGTCTCGGTGGTGATAGGACCATCCGCGACCGCCTTTCTGCGCTCGCGACGCAGGGCTACATCAAATATTTCCGCAACGCATCGGATTACGGGCTGCCGCCTGCCCGCACCAAGTTCGGCTACCTGTGTGTCGAAGGCATGGTCCTGTGCTCGGTTGTTGGCGAATTTGATCCAGACACCGGCGAAGTACCGATGCGTGAAGTCGCGGTACTGCCCACCCATTTCAAATGCCCGCAGTCGGGGGCCGCATTGCCGGTCGAGAATCCCGAGGTGTGGGTTTACCAAGATGACATCAACGATTCGCAGGAGTCCGCATGAATACGCACAGACAAGTTGGCAAAACCATTGCCAACATCACCCCGATTTTGGGAGACGTTGGCAAGTTGGAAAGCGCCTGCCAACTTCAAACCCATACAGATCAATATGTTGTAGCGTTGTCGGCAAATTGGCAAGTTGGCAGCGTTGCCAATTTGCCAACTAGCCCAAACCCGCATGGTTGCTGGGTTTGCGGTTCTTTTGAAGTTGGCGAAAACTCCCCCTCCTACTACGTAGGAGAGGGAACTGACGTTCCCTCATCCCTACGCGGAGGGTTTGCCGGAAGCCCGATGGGAATGGATGCCCGCTTTGCTGGCGCATCCATCCTTGCGCTCGATCTGGGAACACAGACCGGATGGGCATTGCGCGGCAGGGACGACGACATCACCAGCGGCAGTGAGACTTTCAAGCCCCAACGATTCGAAGGTGGCGGTATGCGCTACCTGCGCTTCAAGCGGTGGCTGATTGAGATCAAACAATCAGTCGACGGGATCGATGCGATCTTTTTCGAAGAGGTCCGCCGCCACGCTGGTGTCGATGCCGCCCACGCTTACGGCGGGTTCCTGGCCACACTCACCGCGTGGTGCGAGCACCACCAGATTCCCTACCAAGGCGTACCGGTAGGCACGATCAAAAAGCATGCAACCGGCAAAGGCAATGCCAACAAGGAGCAAATGCTCGCTGCGGCACGTGCCAAGGGTTATGCGCCAGCGGACGACAACGAAGCGGACGCCCTAGCCATCCTGCACTGGGCACTTGAAACACAGGAGGTGTGACATGAAGATTCCGAATCACCCGTACCGCTGCCCTTTGGGGCGCCTGCAACCACAAATCACCGATCTGGATGCCATCAAGCAACAGGGGTGGCGTGACCAGCACATCCTTGTTGTCTCGGAATCCGATGATCGCTTGGACTTTGTCGAACG
>ERZ724526.941-NODE-941-length-15732-cov-7.096447_pt1 | contig 15732 bp, 16 predicted proteins | sample MGYA00376059_ERZ724526 | MGnify/ENA primary metagenome ERZ724526 (study PRJEB28724, sample SAMN07190883) | activated sludge metagenome | isolation source: activated sludge of sewage treatment plant in Hong Hong | place: Hong Kong | collected 2016-03-17 ... | reverse complement strand
CGCGTGAAGCTCTGCGGATCGACATTGACGTTGCCGCCCTGGGCGCGAGTGACGTAGCCGATCCGGTCATACATCGTGCGCCGGAAACTTTGCGTCTGTCCGCTGGCGTCGGTGATATCGATGACGACGAAAACGCCAGTGACCAGCGTATTGCCTAGCGGGAAGCTGGTCAGCAACTCAACGTAATCGGTGCCGCGAATGACTTCGTAGGCCGATATGTCGAGGCGGCTGTCACCCACCGTCAGATACGGCGTGTAGGTGTTCTGGGTGGCACCAATCGCGAGCGACGGCGGTGAAAACGCATTCACAAAGTGGCTGATGGATACCGGCTTGTCGACCAGATCGGCGCTGTCAAACGAGCGGTCAAGTACGGTTGTTGTCGCCAGGCCAAAACCGAACATCGCACTCGCCTGCGAGTAAGTCTCGGCCTCGACACGAATGCGTGTCTGGTGTCTGGCACTGGTAGCAATGGAGGTGAATGTCTGGGTCGCAGCCGCAAACGACTGGCCAGCGGCGGCAGTGGGGAATGCCGAATCCAGCGTCGTGAAACTGCCGGTCGACCCTACGCGGTATTCAACCCAGTAGTGCTGACTGATCTCGCCAAGCAACTCGCCGCCATTGACTCGTGGCGAAGGGTTGTCGCAGCCCAACACACGCTGCGGCGAGGCAAACATCCGCACCAGCAAGGTGGTCGAGTCGGTGCTCGATAGTGTGCCCTGCACGTAGCGCGCTTCGATCGCCGGACTGGCGGCCTTCAGCAGCGCAATCAGCAAACTGGCGCGGTCCAGTGCGTTGCCAGCCTTGCTGGCCAGCGTACCGCGCGCGCCGCGCAGGCTGCCGGTGTAGACCTCAATGCCAATGTTGTCGCGGACGTACTGGAAGATGGTCGTCGGGTTGTTGCCGAGGCTGGTAGCCAGGGCCCTGACTCGCGGATCGTTACTGTCAGCAGGATCCGCGTGCGCAAGGTTCACCGCCAACGAAATGACCACACACGCAACTGCCGCTATGGCGCTGACAACACTCCGGACGGTCGCCATCAGCGATACTCCAATCTGCAGGTCAACAACCCGATTATCAGCAGCGCGCGCAGGCGCAACAACGCGGAGGGGGTTACATCCAGGTGACATGCGAAACGAAACACTGATCAATACCGCAGGCGCTCCGGGGGCCCCGTCGATCGAGGAGGCGCTGAAAGCGTTGCACGCCATTGAGACGAGCGCGCTGTTCTCGCAGAGTACACGACACCGGAAATTCCTGCGTCACCTCATTGAGTGCTGGGCGCGGCATGATCTGGCACAGTTGCGGGAAATTTCGCTTGGCGTCACGGTATTTGGGCGGGCTTCAGCGACCTTTGACCCGGCGAGGGACAGTATCGTGCGCGTCGAAGCCCGGCGTTTGCGTGCGCGACTGGCGCGCTATTACGCCAACGAAGGTGCACACGACGCGGTTCGCATTACGCTTGCATCCGGTAGCTACATCCCGGGCGTTGAACATTCGAACGCAGCGACTGAGCGGGTTGGTGCTGGTATTGCTGATGTCGATCTGATCCTGCGGCCAGATGGCGATTCCGGCTGGCAGGAGGTGATGGACGAACTGCGCAGTTTCCTGGCGGGCGTTCGCGGAATCAATGTGGCCGCAGAGTCAACCGGTAACACGGTTGACGAACGACTGCGATACGTTGTGACACCGGAAAGGATACTGTCCGACGAGGCCGGAGAGGCAGCAATCGCGCTTCGGCTAGCGTCTCTCGGGGCGGATCTCCCGCTTGAAAAGCTGCCGGCGACGATCATGCTGCCAGTTCCGTGCACTGCACAGGATGCAGCGGCCTCTGTCGGCCACTGCCTGGGCTACTTGTTGCTCGGGGTCGGGCTTGCAGCAGGCTGGTGTCCGCAGGCCCCCGCTGTCACGCCCCGGTATCTTGATGATGAAGTAAGTCGCGACCGCTACCACCGCGCCGAACTGGCGTTTCGTCAGCGCTCAATTGCCGGCTATGACACGGCGATGAAGATCTATGAATCTCTGCTTGCCGACGGGGTCGAAGGCGCCGAGATTCATGCCGGCCTCGCCCGTTGTTGTGTCGCGTTGGCGGGCATGATCGCGATGCCGGTTCGCGAGGCAATGCCGCTTGCCCGCGAGCATGCCGAACTGGCGCTGGCGCTGGATGCCGGCTGCGGGGCTGCGTACTGCGTGGTGGCACAGGTGGCAAATTTGCACGACCGGCAATGGGATACTGCTCTGCGGCACTACCTGCTTGGCATCCAGCGTTGCCCACGACACGCACCACTGCATCATGGGTTTGCATTCGCTTTGATGTATCGGGGCGACTTCGATCTTGCCGATCGGGCCTTCCAGACGGCGATCATGCTCGACCCTTTCGACCTGCAAATGCGCATCCAGCGCTGGCTGGTGCCGTACTATCGCGGCCACTACGACGAGGCGATACGTGGCTGGCAAGACGTGCTTGCCGCTGCTCCGGAGAATCTGCTGGCGTCAACGCTGGTCGGTGCGGCGCATCTTGCTGCCGGCCGCCCGCAGCAAGCCCTCAGCTACTACCGCAGTGCCTGCGACCGTCAGCCGCAACACCCGATCGGCAATGCGGGTCTGGCCCAGGCTTTCGCGATGCTCGGCGACGAGGCTAGGGCGCGCGAACAATTGCTCGCGCTCGAACATAAAGCCAGCGGCGGATACGTGTCGCCGTACCTTTTCGCCATGGTTTACTGCCGGCTTGGCGATGTGGAATCGACATTTGCGTGGCTGCACCGCAGCGCCAGCGAACCCGACTTCAATTTCGTTTGCGCGGCGGTCGATCCCACATTCCGGAGGCTCCGTGCGGAGCCACGCTGGACCGAATTGTGCTCGGAAACCCGGTTGCCACTGTTGCCAGTGCCGTGATCCCCAGACGCTGGCAATCAGAGGTCAAGCGGCGGTTCGTCCGAGCAGAAAAAGAGTGGGGGCCTTGTCGGCAAACGGAGCACGTAGTGCGGGAGACCATTGGCCGGCGGCTGCGCGTGCGATGCGTTGTCCTGCGGACGCGAGATTTTGTGCGACACACAGCTGCGTTCCCGCAGCCAGCCCCCGCGCCAGCGCCTCAAGCATGACCGCGTTGCGGTAAGGTGTCTCGATGAACACCTGTGTCGCTCCAGTTGCGGCCAGCTGTCGTTCCAGTTGCTGCAAAGCCCGATCACGTTCTACTGGCTTGCTTGGCAAATACCCATGAAAAGCAAAGTGCTGGCCATCGAATCCGCTGGCCATCAGGCCGAGCAGCACTGAGGATGGGCCTACCAGCGGAACGACCGGCGCGCCAAGCTGGTGGGCGAGCGCGACGAATAGGGCACCGGGGTCTGCCATGCCGGGGCAGCCGGCGTCTGACACCACGCCCACGTCAATGCCCGCCTTGAGCCAGGCAGCGCATTGCGCGATCGCGGCAGCCTCCGGGTCGCAGGGCACGATGGCGACATCGGCGATCACGCGCTCGGGCGACAGCGTTTTCAGAAACGCGCGGGCGACCTTCGGTGTTTCGACGACGAAGTGACCCAGGCGCTGCGCGACGGCGATGGTGCGCGCGGGCAAGACATCCGTCGGCGCTGCGACACCCAGCAGGTTGGGCACAAGGTAAAGCGTTCCGATTGTCGGCATAGGCGATCTGTCGCTGCTTACAGCGCGCCGACCGTGTACAGAAAGTCAGTCAGGCGGATCAGCGGCAGCCCGATGATGGCGGTCGGGTCGTCGCTGCGCACTGCCGAAAGCAGGGTGATACCAGCCGTTTCAACCTTCACGGCACCGGCGGCGTCGAACGGCTTTTCCTGATCGAGATAGGAAATCAGCGCCCGATCGGGCAGTTTTCGGTAGGAGATCGCGGTTGGAATCACATCCAGCAAAGGCTGATGATGAGGCGCGATGACGCAGACTGCCGTGCAGCACACCAGTGTGCGGCCCTGGCAGCGGCGCAACTGACTGAGCGCGGCGTCGAAATTTCCCGGCTTCGACAGTGCCTCGCCATCGAGGTCCAGCACCTGATCGGAGCCGATGACGACGGCGTTGGGATGTCGCGCGGCGACGGCTGCGGCCTTTTCCAGTGCCAGCCGCCGGCAGTTGGCGAGTGGCGATTCGCCAGGCTGCTGTGCTTCGTTGACCTCGGGCTTCTCGACCGTGAACGGCAGACCGAGCCGTTCCAGCAATTCGCGCCGGTAACGGGAGGTGGAGGCAAGAATGAGTGGAAGGGGCATAAGGGCTGGTGCTCCCCCACGAAACTGGCTATAATCGTGGGCTTTCGTCTTTTCAGCTAAGTCTCTGACTTTATAAGCGTTTTTGGCTGCCGCTGACAAACATGGGTCTGTGTCAGACGCCGACTGGAAGTTTCGCCAGAACGCGTCGCAATTCGCCCGGCAAGGATATGACATTCACGGCGATCTCACAGCAGCGCTTTTGACGCGTGTTGCTGACGGGGAGGCCGGAGTGAAGTCCGTGTCCGGTGCGGTGCACAGTCTGGACCATAGTGCGAGCGGGCGACCGGGGTTTGAGGTCTCGGTAGCCGGGCTGCTGGGGTTGACCTGCCAGTCATGCGGTGCGGCGTTTGACCTGGCGGTGGATTCAGCGTCGATCATTCACGTGGCGCGCGATACCGCGGAGCTGGCAAGTTGGGAAGATGAAACGTTCGAGAGTATTGAGGCGACTGAAAAAACCTCGGCGCTCGAACTGGTAGAAGACGAATTGCTGCTCTCGATACCGTATGTGCCGAGATGCCCGAAGTGCGCTGCCGACGATACGCCGCGTACCCATGAATTCAGTTAGTACAGTTACAGAAAACAAATCAGGAGCCCATCATGGCCGTTCAACAAAACAAGAAATCCCCTTCCAAGCGCGGCATGCATCGCGCGCACGACTTCCTCGCGACGCCGCATCTGGCCGTTGAGCCGGTGACGGGTGAGGTGCATCGTCGTCACCACATCAGCCCGAACGGTTTCTACCGTGGCCAGAAGGTTGTTCAGACCAAAGCTGACGAATAAATCGTTCCCCGACGTTGATGGCCACGGTTGCGCAGCCATTGCGCATTGCAATTGACGTCGATGGCGGCGATCATGGCGCGGCAGTCACGCTGCCGGCCGCCGCCCAGTTTCTGGCCCGGCGACCCGACGCACATCTGGTGCTGGTCGGGACCGAGGCTTCGCTTGCCAGCGCCGTCAAAATAATTCCCGTCAGCGTTGCTGGGCGGGTGAGCCACGTCATCGCGACGGAAGTCGTCGGCATGGACGAGTCGCCGGCGCTTTCGCTCAAGAACAAGAAGAATTCCAGCCTCCGTCTTGCGCTGAATGCGGTGAAGGACGGGCAGGCTGCTGCCTGCGTCAGTGCGGGCAACACTGGCGCGCTGATGGCGACCGCCCGTTTTGTGCTCAAGACCCTGCCCGGTATTGATCGCCCGGCCATTGCGTCGCTGCTGCCTACCCACAAGGGGCATGGCAAGGAGGGCGACGGCGGCGTGCTGATGCTCGACCTCGGCGCCAATGTCGATTGCACGCCGGAGCATCTGCGCCAGTTCGCAATCATGGGCGCCGCCCTGTCGTCGGCGCTGACCGACAAGCCGCGCCCCACAGTGGCGCTGCTCAATATCGGCGAAGAAGAGATCAAGGGCAACGACATCGTCAAGGAAGCCGCCGAGCTGATCCGCGCCACTGATCTCAATTTCATCGGTAACGTCGAAGGCACCGATGTGTTCCGTGGCACGGCTGATGTGGTTGTTTGTGATGGCTTCGTCGGTAACGTTGCGCTGAAGGCGTCGGAAGGCATTGTCAAGCTGATGGCGCAGATGCTGCGGGAAGAGTTTGCACGTACGCCGCTGACCAAGGCGGTCGCTGCGCTGGCGTATCCGATCCTCAAACGCTTCAAGGCGCGCATTGACCCGTCGCAGCACAACGGCGCAACGCTGCTAGGGTTGCGTGGCATCGTGATCAAAAGCCACGGTGGCACTGATGCGTTTGGCTTCAGCAACGCCATCGAGCGTGCCTACAACGAAATTCGCCATGACCTGATCGCCGAGCTCACCGAGCGGGTGGCGGCGATGAACACCACCGCGCCCGCTGCCGCGGTTAGCGCCAGTTAGCGCGCGATGAATCCCTGTTGCTGTGCGTTTCCGCATCGGCAACATTGCTGATTAAATTTGTTGCAGTGCATCTTGCCGCCGGTGAGATGTGACCAGCCAACGACCATCGAGCCAGGCCCACGTGTTCAGCAAAATTGTCGCCACCGGCAGCTACCTGCCGGAAAAAATCCTCACCAACGACGATCTCGCGAAGTTCGTCGACACCTCGGACGAGTGGATCCGCACCCGCTCCGGCATCCAGTCGCGGCGCATCGCTGCCGACAACGAGGAGACCAGCGATCTCGCAGTCAATGCCGGACGCCGTGCCCTCGACGCAGCCGGGCTGACCGCAGCGGACATCGACCTGATCGTGGTCGCCACCACCACGCCCGACATGATCTTCCCGAGCACCGCCTGCATCGTGCAGGACAAGCTCGGTGCCAGCAATGCCGCTGCCTTCGATATTCAGGCGGTGTGCTCCGGCTTCGTCTATGCGCTCTCGATCGTCGACAAGATGGTAGCCAGCGGACAACACAAGAATGCGCTGGTCATTGGTGCCGAGATCTATTCGCGCATCCTCAACTGGAAGGACCGTGCCACCTGCGTGCTGTTCGGTGATGGTGCCGGTGCCGTGGTGCTGACGGCATCGCAAACGCCGGGCATTCTGGCGACGAAGTTGCATGCCGATGGTTCGCGCCGCGCGATCCTCAACGTGCCCGGTCACGTTCGTGGCGGCCAGGTCTGGGGCGACCCGTACGTGCACATGGACGGCCCGGCCGTGTTCAAGATGGCGGTGCAGGTGATGGCCGACGTCTGCAACGAGACGCTGGCGATGGCGAACATGACGGCTGCCGACATCGACTGGCTGGTGCCGCACCAAGCCAACGTGCGCATCATCGACGCCACCGGCAAGCGCCTCGGCATCGCGCAGGAGAAGACCATCGTCACCGTGCAGGGCCAGGGCAACACGTCGGCGGCGTCGATTCCTCTCGCGCTCGACACCGCCGTTCGCGACGGCCGCATCAAACCGGGGCAGGTGGTGCAGACGGTGGGCGTGGGTGGCGGATTTACCTGGGGCAGCGCGCTGATCCGCTGGTAGTTGGCGCGAACGGGTGCCGGACGTGGCCTCGATGCAACCAATCGAAATCGAGGCATTTTCTGAGATACGACTTTTAGCGGAAAAGCCCATTTATATTGGGCAAAGGCCGCGATATTGACCAAAGTCGACTTTGTCGTAAATCACTTAGTTAGCCCATATGCAATGGGCATTGCAGGGGAAAGCCACTATGAAATTAGCCTTCGTTTTTCCGGGTCAGGGATCGCAGTCGGTTGGCATGATGACGGGCTACGCCGGGCTGGCGCAGATTGACGAAACGCTGGCGGCGGCCGATACGGCGCTGGGCACGCCAATCACTGCGCTGATTGCCAGCGGGCCGGCGGAAGACCTCAATGTCACCACCAATACGCAGCCAGCCATGCTGGCGGGCGACGTGGCGGTGTGGAACGCCTGGCTCGCGGCAGGCGGCCCGAAACCGTTGATGGTGGCCGGGCACAGCCTGGGCGAGTACGCCGCGCTGGTCGCGTCTGGTTCGCTCGATTTTGCGTCCGCGATGAAACTGGTCAAGGCGCGCTCGCAGGCGATGCAGGATGCGGTGCCGGCTGGTGTCGGCGGCATGGCGGCAGTGCTCGGCATCGAGCCAGGTCCATTGACCGAAGTCTGCGAGAAAGCGTCGCAGGGCGAAGTGGTGGCCTGCTGCAATCTCAACGCACCGGGCCAGATCGTCATCGGCGGGCACAAGACTGCGGTTGAACGTGCCATCGTGCTGGCGAAGGAAGCGGGCGCCAAGCGCGCCATGCTGCTGCCGATGAGCGTACCGAGTCACTGTGAACTGATGCGTCCGGCCGCCGCGGCGCTCGCCAGCGCATTGAATGCCGCCGCCTTTGCCCCGCCGCAGATCGCGGTGATCCACAACGCTACGGTCGATGTGGCGGGTGACGCGGCCGCGATCCGCGCCGTGCTGGCAGACCAGCTTTTCAAGCCGGTACGCTGGATCGAGACGGTCGAGAAGATGGCTGCCCAGGGCGTCACCCACATCATCGAATGCGGCCCCGGCAAAGTGCTCGCCGGCATGGTCAAGCGCATCGCGCCGGACGTGAAGTGCCTGACGCTGGCGGACAAGGCCAGCTTCGAGGCGGCTCTGGCGGAGTTGATCGCCTGATCGCCGCAAGCTGGGCAAGGCCCGGCTCGGCGCTTCGCGCAATAAAAAAGTGCCCCGCAGGGCACTTTTCAAGATGGTGCTACCGGTGTGGTAGCTGCCGTTGATAACTGGCTAGGCGCGCACGCGGTGGCGCGATGCAAAACCAGCCAGTGCAGCGAGCAGCGCAGCCAGCGCAATCCATGTCGCGCTATTGCCGGCAGGTACTTGAGCCGGTGGTTCAACACCAATGTTGCGAATGGCCGAGACTTCGCTCGGGCTGAGGCCGGCCAGCAAAGGCGACGTTGACGTCAGATTGGCAAAGCTGGACGCCGCCGCGTTGGCCGCAGCGATCGAGTCATCAATGCGCTGGAAGTTGGCAATAGCAATGGTGCCGCCCGCTGGCACGGTCACGTTATAGGTCGCGAGCACGCCGGGGGTAGCGGCGCAGTCGAACACGGTGGTGCTCACGGCGGAAGGCGTGACGGCCGGCGTACCAGAGAACAGCACCGTGGTGTTGACCGGGTCGCTCGGCGATGTGGTGCTGTCGGCGCTGATCACCCACTTGTCGTTGGTGCCAACCGTCGCGTCACCGCTGGACGTGCTGAGAAATTGCGTGTTGTTGTCTGAACCCATGTTGGTCACATAGGTCACCGGCACCGAAATGGCTGAGCCGGTCGCGTTGCTGAGCGACAGGTAAGAGCGAGCCACCGGGTCGGTCGCCAGTGCGGTGTAGCGCAGCGACACGGTCAGGCCCGAGATGGTCTGGCTGGCAAACGTGACAGTGTTGCCAGCCTGGGTGAGCGCCCCGCCGACGGGAGTGTTGTTGACCCAGTACATCATGGCCAGGTCGAACGCGTCAGATTTGCTCGTCGTTTGGGCGTCGCTCATCGAAGCCTGTGCTCCCGCGTTGCAGGCACCGCCGGACGGCAACCCGTTATCGGTGCCGCCATTGTCAATTACGGACCACGTGGTGCCGGATCCGCCGGACAGATTCACGCTGGCGGCAGGGGTGATCTCACCGGGCTTGCCAGCTGAATGACCAATCATCGGAGCAGCCAGCAACGAGGCGCCAATCAAGACGCTTGCAATGCGGGAATATTTGAACATCGGGTGTCCCTCTGGGTATGTTTTAACGGTCTATCGTCACGGTCGCTGCCCGAACGGTGCGCCGCGAGCTCCAATCAAGTGCAGGGCGAAATCCCGAGTGCACTTAGTTCAATAAGAATTCTCTCAGGTAAACCCTCGCTTGCCCCTGCTGTTCACACCCGTAAGCGCCACGCGGCTGTCTTCCTGTTGCATCGGTGCGACAGCGGATGTCCTGCGCCGAGGCGATTCAATCCCGCGCAGCAGATCAGGCGCCCGTCTGGTTGCGGCCGGTGACAGCACCCTCAGGCCGGCGGCGCGTTGAGATGATCGTAGAGGCGGGCGAGGTTGTCTGCCGGCGAAAACCAGCCAGGATTGCCAAAATTGAAGTGCAGTCGCTCGACATGAACAGGGAATGATTGCTCGCGCGACCACGCGATCACGGTGGCGGGTGCGATGGGCACCGCGATTGCGTCGCTGCCATGTGCCATGCGCAGTATGTTGAGCTGGACAAAACGTGTTGCGCGGCCGGCATCGGTGAATAGAAATGCTGACGGATAACCATCGTTGTCCCGCTGGATGAACGGCTTTCGCGTCGCGGACCTCGCAGTGACGACGAACCACTCATCCAGCGCAAACGTTGCCCGCCACAGCGCGTCGACAATTGGCCGCTCGCCTGGCTGCTGTCGCGGGTAAGCATCGGCTGCAAGCGAGTCGAAGTCGATGCGCTCTGCTGCAGTCGTCACATGTCGGTCACGCGGCGCATCGGCGAATGGTTGCAGTCGGGTCAACAGCTCCGGGGCAAAGGCAAGCGGACGGTCTGGTCCCATGCAGTTGAAGACGATACCGTCATAGTGGCGTTGTCGCAGTCGCGTGAACAGTTCTCGCCCGTCGCAGCGTTTGACTTTGGCGCCTGCCGGTGTGAGCCCGGGTTCGGCGAGACAGGCGTCACGCGCACTTTCGGAAGTGAACACGGCAGCAAGCCGTCGATCGCGGTCGTCCGGGGCCAGCCACGGTTCACCATCGTGCAGAAGCAACCAGTAGGCTGGGTGCTCGGCAATACGGCGCAGCAGTGTCGCCTCGTCAAAGTCGGCCGGGCGCCAACGCAGTTGCGCCAGCGTCCGCTCAATGGTGACCTGTGGCAGTGCCTGGTTGATCATTGCGATGCTACTGCCGGTTCAGCGCGCCCGCGCCAGTGTGTAGGCGCCGAAAGCAATCGTGGCAATGAGGATCCAGGCCAGCCCCAGACGATAACTTCGATCATCGAAGTGCATGTTGAGTGTCGATTGCGCCGGGGTTGCGACAAACGCGTTGATCTGGCCAGCCCGAGCACGATGCGCCTCACGGTCGCCAGCCGCAGTCTCGATGATGCCGGGCTTGCCGGAAGGTCCGTCAGCGCGAACCTCAATGCGCAGATGCCAGGTTTCGTCCATGTTGCCGTCGGCGTCGCGCCGCATGCGACTGACAACACTGGCGCCGACGAGGGCGGCGACGTCCACCGCGTGCAGTTCGGTGTGGTTGCGGTAAGAGAGTTCGAGCAGGCAACGCGGCGGGGAGCCGCTGCGCCGGCAGTCGATGCTGACTGTCTCGGCGAGCCACGCGGTCAGTGGCAGCAACACGGCGGCGGCCAGGGCGGCAGCAAGCAGGGCCACGACGATGCGACGGAGGCTCATGGTGCGGTATTGGCCGCAGGCATCGCTGCACTGCTTTCGCAGGCAACGGTGCGGGCGGCGTCGCCCGGCGTCACGTTGTAGCGACCGCGCGAAATGCTCTTCGGCTCGCAGCGGACAAACAGGCTGCGTTGCCCGTTCAGATACGGCGACAGATCACCGTTTTCGACGGTGGCCTCCATCGGGGACACCAGACCGACGGCGCGGGTAGCGTCGGTGCGCACGCGGCCGATCGTCGCGCCCCGTCCATCGCGCAGCGTGTAGACGATGCGGTAGTCTGCCACACGGCCGTAGTACGGATGGCGTACGTGCAAACGAATTTGCGTCGCATCTGGCCAGCGCATCTGCGCGTCGGCGAGCTTGCCTGCGATCAATCGCGTGCTTGGTGCGTAGCCGTCAAACACATCGGTCGTGCGCTCGATGTGATAACCCTGACCGCTGGTGTAGGACAGCGGGCCGGGCAGCCAGCCCAGATCGAGCGTTACCACCAGACCGGGCTGGTTGGCGATGCGCTCCACTGCCGCCTCGGGTTGCGCAAACGCGGCGGCGATCCGCGTTTGCAGTGCACGCAGGCCGGCACCTTCGCCGAGCGCAAGGCGGTAGTAGGTGATGGCGCTGCGCTCGGCGCGCTCACGCGTGGCGGCAGAGAGTGGCGGGGTCAGGTCAATGAAGCGCAAGGCGCGATCGAGGGCCGGCTCGATGACCGCTGGATCCGTCACCACGAAGGCCCTGCGGCCGTCGGGCACCAGTGCCGGGTCGCGCAGACGCTCTCTCAGTGCGGCCCGCAGCGAGGCGAGATCAAAGACCGCGTCCGCCGTCGTGGCAGCGGCAACTGTCGCCGCCTGCGCCAGTGTGGCGACCGCGAGTATGCCGGTCGCGGCCAGCGCCGTCAGTCGCGCGGTTACGTGATGACCGGCTGGCATGGCGCCGCGGCAAGCGCTCGACGATGTTGCCGTACTAGCGTTTGGTGGTCCCCACCTTGTTGCCCTGCATGTCACGGTGCGTTGTGGTGTTGCCACTGACGGTCGACTTGCCCACCTGCTTGCCGGACGCGTCGTAGTGCTTGATGGTGCTGCCTGATTGCACCGACTTGCCGGTGCTCTTGCCGCTGGCGTTGACGTGTCGCGTGGTGTTGCCGCTGGTCGTCGACTTGCCCAGCGAGCGGCCGGTCGTCGACGTGTGGCGGGTGGTGTTGCCGCTGGTGGTGGACTTCGATACCTGTTTGCCGGAGCTGCTGTAAGTGCGGCTTGAGCTGCTGGACGAGCTGCTGGAGGAGCTGCGGGATGAGCTCTTGCTCGCAGCCAGTGCGACGTCCGCAATGGCGAATGAGAGAACCGTAACGACAATGGCAGCGAGGCGCATGCCGGGGCCGTGATGAAACGTCATGACTGACTCCTTGAGTTGAAAGATTGACTGGTGGCTTTCACGAGCGCCTCTGGTTGTCGTTTCACCGTTGCAGTCTTATTGCACCGGTTTGTGCTGGCGCCGGCCGGTGGCCTGGCCCGACGCAGGATCGCGCGGCGATGTGATCTTGCGCTCGTGCGTCGCAGTGTCGCCAGGGCTGGTCGCAGTGCTTGTGGCGCCTTTCTTGGGGGCAGCATCGGCCCTGGCAAATGAACCGGTCTGCGTGGCGCCGAACGAGTATGACTGGGTGGTCTTCGGGCCGGTCGTCCGCGCGTTTTGTGGCGCGGCAGCCGCCGAACCGACGCCGGTGGCCGTGCTACGCGGGCTGGTGACCACCGCGCCACCGGGACCACCCTTGAAGCGCGAGTGCGGCGACGCGCAGTAGAACGTGCCGTTGTTATAGCGGCATACATCGGGGCTGACGCAGGCTGGACTGCAGTCAGCGAAGGTGGGCGATGAAAACGTGGCGAGCGCGAGACCGGTCAGGGCGAGGACTGGCGATAGCTTCATGGTGTTCTCCGTGTAGTTGCGTGATCGGCGGTCGGCGCGGGACCCTGATGGATTCGTCGGGTTCATCGCGCCTCATTCGGGTTTACGCAGCACCATTGTCGGGTCGGACATCACTCACCCGTTATCGCATGGGCATGCGACACAGGCGCTCTGACAGCACGATATGATCGGCCATCAGCTTCGGCGGGAAATGGCGTTCGATTGGGGCTTGAACAACACTTCACCCTTATGTCGACTTTTGAAGAAACTGATCGGCACGCCCGGTTTATTGGCAACTTGGTACCAAAGCTGATGCCCGCAACGGCACAGTGGAAGGGCGCGCACCCGGTAGACCAAGCCCGCGGTCCGAATGTGCTCGGCATCGTGTTGGTGCTACGGAATCACCAGACGCTGGCCGGGTTTGATCAGGTTGGGATCAGGCCCGATGACGGCGAGGTTGGCCTTGTGAATCACCGGATACTTCATGGCGTCGCCGTAGTACTTGAGCGCGATCTTCGACAACCAGTCGCCGGCAACCACGACATGAATGCGCGGCTTGCCCGTCGGCGGCAAATGCGCCGGCGTGCCAGGTTGCGCGGGCACCTGAAAACCCGGCTGGCCGTTCCCCTCGCGCGCCAGCCGGTCCTTGCAGAGCTTGTAGGCGAACGCCAGATGTCCCGACGACCAGCTCCACACTTGCTGCGATCCGGCGGCGTCACGCGCTGGTGTGACGTGCGAGCTCTTGATTTCCCCCGGCTCCCAGATCAGGCCGGTCGGGTTCGGCAGCTCGGTACCCGGCAGCACGGCCTTGGGCCATGGTACGCCGCCGATACCACTGTGCGTGGCAAAGAACTTCTGGTGCAGGAAGGTGGTGCTCTCCTGATGCCGGAAGCCGCAGTTGCCAAACGACAGGCGCGAGCAGGTGAGCAGCACATCGCGCTGCGGGTAGATGACGCGCTTGACGGTGGGTGCAATGGGCGTGTTCCAGACGTCGCCGCCCAGCGTGTTGGTGCGGTCAACGGCGTCGTAAAGTACCAGGCACTCAACCGGAATCTGTTCCTCCGCCAGCCAGCTTGCCACCTCGATAACGGCAGCGCCGCCGCGACTGTGGCCGCCCAGAAATATGGCCTTCACCTTGCCGCTTTTCCAGTAGTCGCGTACCCAGGTGTGGCAGGCACGCGCCCGCTTGTCGGTGTCGAATCCGCTCAAATACGGGCCACGCAGATACCAGGTGTCGTCGAACGGCAGCAGTTCATTGCGATGCAGGCGGTTGACGAAACTGTTGTAGTAAGTCCGTTCGTAGGTATCGGTTTCGGTGGACGTGCCGTCGATGCCTGCGTAGATGATCACTGCTGTCTCCGGTTGCGGCCGGCGCAAGCCACGCCTGTCCGGTTTCACGCGCTGGGTGGAAAAACTCGGACAGCGGAAACAATTTGTCACACAGGCAGTGGTTGCCATGCTGGCGCATTTGGATGCGTCGCGCCGTCTCTGAAAGGGCGCGGCTACACTTTCGGCAGCCGCAACCACCGCGCCGCAACAGCTGCCATCTGATTGGCCGCTGGCGCCGCGACCGCAATAACCGGGGGAGCAGTTGGAACTCACACTGCAGGCGATGAAGACGCTGTCCGAGCTGATGGACAGGGCGCTCGAGCTCGACGACGAGGCTCGTACGCGCTGGCTTGCCGAGTTGGCGACCGGGCCGCACGCCACGCTGCACCCACTGGTGCGCGAGATGCTGGCAAAACAGGCGGACATGTCCACCACGTTTCTGCTGAGCCCCGCCAGCGGTGGCAAGTCCGTGATTGCGGGTGAACCGGCAAGCGCCGCGCTCGTGGTGGGTGCGCATGTCGGCCCCTATGTGCTGGACCGGCCCATCGGTCAGGGCGGTATGGGCGCTGTCTGGCTCGCGCATCGGGACGATGGCACCCTGAAGCGTCAGGTGGCCCTGAAGCTGCCGCTGGGCCATCGCAGTGGCGCGCTGGCGGAACGCTTCGCCCGCGAGCGCGACATCCTGGCGTCGCTGACCCACCCGAACATTGCGCGGCTGTACGACGCCGGTTTCAATGCTGACGGGCAGCCGTTTCTTGCACTGGAATACATCGTTGGCCAGCCGATTACCGAGTATTGCGATGCGCAGCAGCTTGACGTGCGCGACCGGCTGCAGTGCTTTCTGCAGGTGGTGGATGCCGTGCAATATGCGCACGGCAATCTGGTCATTCATCGCGATCTGAAACCGGCCAATATTCTGGTCAGTGACGATCGTCGCGTCCATCTGCTCGATTTCGGCATCGCCAAGTTGCTCGATGACCCAGTGGCGTACGCGGCCGACTCGGAGCTCACGGTAGTGACGGGGCGCGCCCTGACGCTCGACTACGCGAGTCCGGAGCAAATCCAGGGCACGGCGGTTGGCACCGCGAGCGATGTGTATTCAATGGCAGTGGTGCTGTACCAGTTGTTGACCGGGCAGAAGCCATACACGTTGAAGCGGGGCACCCGCGCTGAACTTGAGGAAGCGATAGTCGGTTCCGATCCACCGCGCATGAGCGAGGCGGTGCGGCGCCGTAACGGCGGCGAGCGGCTGGCGCGGGCGCTCGCTGGCGATCTCGACACCATCGTCGCCCACGCGATGCGCAAGGATCCGCAGCAGCGCTACACCACGGCGTCCGCCTTTGCCGATGATGTTCGCCGCTATCTGGATGGGCGTCCGGTGCTGGCGCGACCCGATTCCTGGGGCTACCGGGCAGGCAAGTTCATCGCGCGCAACCGGCTGCCGGTGGGGGTCGCGGTCAGGTCGTAGCGGCCGTCGAGGCGC
>ERZ724526.934-NODE-934-length-15805-cov-6.155810_pt1 | contig 15805 bp, 8 predicted proteins | sample MGYA00376059_ERZ724526 | MGnify/ENA primary metagenome ERZ724526 (study PRJEB28724, sample SAMN07190883) | activated sludge metagenome | isolation source: activated sludge of sewage treatment plant in Hong Hong | place: Hong Kong | collected 2016-03-17 ... | reverse complement strand
TAAAATTCTCCGGGCAGGTCGGGGTCGCCTGTTCCAGGAAGCGGGTTACCCACGCTCGGGTTGTTGTAATACATAAAAGACGACATCCCGATCTCGATGCCAAAAGTATCCAGCGGGCCGCGGAAATAGTCGACACCCAGGATGGGTACTTTATCGCAATAGGTGGTCACACCCTGGTCGCAGTTGCAACCCGGCTGGCCGTCAGTAGCGTCCTGATTGTACACATACATCAGGTCTTTCGTCGTATCGCAACCAATGTAGTCGTCGGTGTAGCAACCCAGGTCGGGGTCGACCCACATGGCAAAGAACGTAGAGTCAATGCGGTCCGGAGCGCGGTTGATCAGTTTGTAACGCTGGAAGGTCATGTCGTTCAGTTCATCGGTCGTGACATAACCGAATGACTGAACCTGGACTTCCATCTGGATCGGACGGCCCATCGTACGCGCATGCTCGGCGCCGCCGCCCTGGTCGTTGTAAATCCAGAACACCATCTCGTCGGGATAGCGATCGAGTTTGCACCCGCGAATCTCGATAGAGGGGTAATCGCCTTTGAGCGGGTCGTACAGGCCGTCGAGGTCTTTGTCGAAAAAGCCTGCGAGGCCTTGCTGGGTAGTCGGAAGGTCGAAGCCCCAGACTTCCACAAAATTCTGGTTGCCGGTAGCCGGCCAGCCTTTTACCCCGCGGGGGATGTCGGCCTTGTCCAGTTTGCCTTCAGCCAGGTTGGCGAGGTGGCGGCGAATTTCATTGCCGGTCACCTTGAAGTGCTTGTTCCAGTTGGAGCAAATGGAAGCCTCTGTAATACCTTCATCCGAAAGCGGACCAGGCCAGAAGTCGTTGTCGCCACCGGAGCGGTAATCCTGGCATGCCAGTTTGAGGTTGCCGGCGCCGTCAAGACCGCCGAGCCAAACCGAGCCGGCGAAAATGGACGATACCTCTGCCTGACCGGACGAAACATCTACCTTGGGGACGATGTAACGGCCGTCGTCGAAGTTCCACCAGCAGTCGCCGCCGCCCAGCAATCGGGCACGCACGTTGTTGATATCCTGGTCGATTGCGCTGGTAGACGCCGCGCAAACCGCGCGGTAATTTACTTTATTGGAAGCTTTGCCCGGTCGCCGCACGCCGTCCGGGACGTGGGCCAGAAGCCCTTCCCAGGCGATGCAGGCCAAAATGACCGTCATCCAAAGTCTGAAAGTACGCATGATATAAATATTTAACATTGATTTATCAAAAGTCCGGTTTAGAATCCTATTGCTGCGCCGATATAGATACGGCGTGGCAGTGTAAAGTTATTTGGATTGCGCACAACCCATGAATACGAATCCAGGTATGCCTGGGTGTTGCGGCCCGTATCACCGATGCCTTCCACAATCGTCTGGCCTTCGGCAGTAGCGAGGTAGCCGTCGTCGGTCGGTGATCCCGTTGCGGAGTATACACCGAGTACGTTTTTCCGGTTGAGCACATTGGAAACACGCAGGTAGATATTCAGGTTAAGCGGATTTCTGCCGGCCGGCGCCAGATTGAACGATTTGTCGATACGAAGGTCGATATTGAAACGCCAGGGCAGGCGGTTGCCGTTGATAGCGCCCACTGTACCTTCTCCACCGAAACGAACCGGGCGTATCTTGGCGGTGTATGGCCTGCCGGAAACGCCATAGGTCTGGATATTGATCCCGAAATTGGAAAGGATATCCTTGCCAGCGATACGGGGGCCATTGTAGCGTTTGCCTTCATCGAAACGGTAGTCGAGAATGGCATTGATGTTATGGCGCTCGTCAAAGTCGAGCGGAAACAACGCGCGGATATTGCCGCGTGACGTGAGTCCCCGCTGGGAGGTTGCGTTCGAACCCGTTCCGTCGGCAAACTGAAGCGTGTAGGCCAGGCGCAATTCCGCGTTCTGGATGCGGCGCAGGTCGTACTGTACCGTAAATCCTTTTACCGTACCGTAGTCGATATTGCCCACCGTGGTATAGTTGCCGATTACCGGTACGTACAGGATCGTACGGCTCTGGATCATGTCGCGCATTTCGCGGTAGTAGGCCGAGAACTTAAGTGCGGAGTTCTGGTTGAGACGCTGCTGGAAACCAACTTCGTAGTCGACCACACGCTCCGGCCTGAGGCTGGCGTTGTTCGACGTGGTGCGGTTAGGCACATAGAAGTACAGGTAATCAAGCGGCGTAACCTGCCAGTTGCTCGGCGGGCGCTGCACGAGAATGTCGTAGTGTGCGAAGAAGTTGGCGTCTTCCGAGATCGGGAACGAGAAGGCCAGACGGGGCAGCCAGTTCACCTGCGGCGTATAGTCTTCAAACGATGTTTCCGGATCATAGCGCGTATCAAAAATATCATCGCCGCCAATAGTGTCGCTCAGATAAGGTGTGATAACGCCACCTCCGAAAATCAGGTTACCGTCGTTGGCCTGACGGCCATCGCCGAAGTACCAGGTATCGCCGTCGCGGAAGGCTTTGGGCGTCGGGTCATTCTGGTCAACCACATACACCTTGAAGTCGTCTCCAATGCCTTCAGGGCGGGGAGGCGCCGACGAAGACAAATCGTTGTAATATTTTTTGGCAGAAGCGATCTCGTACAGGGAGTAGGGATCTTTCAACACCTTGGTATTCAGGTCAAAGCGTTCTACGCGCAAACCAAGGCTGAAGATCATCTTGTTGAACGTGAACTTGTCCTTGATAAAAGCTGCCTGATAGAGCGGGTTCAGCGCTGCCACCGGGAAATCGCGTACACCGTCAGCATCACGGCTGGTGAAGAAGTCGTTGAATGTAACGTTGCCGGTGAGCCTTTTGCCGTCGTAGGTGTAGCCGGTATAATCTACGAATCCCTGGTCATTGAGTTCGCGCGCCGAGAACATGCTCAGGCTCAGCTGGTCCGGGCGCAGTTCGTCCGAATTGATGTACTGGGTGAGCGGGATACCCAGCGATTCCCTGACTTTGCGGTAGAATTTGTCGTCGCCCAGTTCATCCTGAGAAAGTAAAGCATAGGCATACCGATCGATGGAATCGCCAATGATCGGCGAGAACGTCGCATCCCAGAATTTGCCGATAACAGTGAGCGAGTCGAGGCCGTTAAACTGCTGGTTGACCGACTGGTTCGCCAGGGTCCATAAGCCAATCGGCGACACACCCCAGTTGCGATCCGTGCGTTGCTCGTTGAGCAGACCGAACTGGATGCTGTGCGTACCGGAGCGTCCCAGACGGAGGTCGAAACCTGCGGTAGCAGTAAGGGTCATGATGTCGTTCTCGTTTTTCGAGAAGTTGTTATATACCAGACCGGTATTGGTATGCATGCCGCTCCAGATATCGTCGTATACTGCCGACACGCGGCCGTTTTGCGCGAGGTAGGAGTTGAATGCCGCGCCGGGATTGTTTAGATCCTGAAGGGCGAATTCGTTATACGCGTTCAGTTGGGGGTTCGGGATGACCGTTTGTCCGGAAGCATCCACATAGCCGGCTTCAAATCCGGCAAACTGGATCAGGTTGCCCTGGTGGACAATCATACCGCTGTCGTTCGGGCCGGCTACAGGCAATTCGTTGAACTTGAACCGGCCGATATAGCCGTAGTCGAACAGGCGGTCTTCATGGCGCGGGTCGTAGGTACTGCCGGTGCCGCGTTCAAAACCGAACTGCAACTGGTAGTTTGCGTTGGAGATCGTCACCCGACTGGCATCGCCCGTACCGGAATCGCTGCTGCCAAGCCGGTGGCGGAGGCGGGCGATACCGCGGTAGCGGCGTCCGTAGGTGGTGGGGTTGTTGTCGGAGTTGAGCAGGCGCCAGTTACCGCTTCCATTAGCGGCCTGGTTGGGCCGCGTCGGGGTAAACTGATCCTGAATATCTTTAAATGTACCGGTGACGCTCAGATCGACGTTGTCGGTCAGGCGGAAATCCAGTTTCCCTGTCAGGTCAATATCCCGGCGGTTTTCATTAGGCCGGTAGTTCATGGTATTGACGCTGTCCTGAGTAAGCTGTTCGGCAGCGGAAACGATGTTGCCGTTGCTGACGAGCAGCGGGTGCTCCTGGATGCGCTGTATCACATCCGGTTTTGCCTGGTAAACGGGCAAAGCGGGCGGATCATCGTCTTTTTGCGACCAGTACTGGCCGGAAAGACGGAAACCTACTACCGTACGGGTCGAGCCGTCGTCCGATTTCTTTTTCCAGATCGGACCGCTCAGGTTGCCCGTGGCCAGCAGCCAGCCGTAAGGGTCGAGGCCGTGCGAGTTTTCCACTTCCAGGCCGCCGTGATAATCGCCGGCCGGGCCTTTGGTGATCAGCGAGATAACACCGCCGGTTACGTCGCCGTATTCGGCGCCCAGACCACCCGTGATGACCTGCAACTGCTCGATGTCCTGAACCGGCGGCAGGGAGCCGGTGACACGAATACCGTCGATGTAGTAGTTCGTGGCATTGGAGCGCGAACCTTTGATGTTTACCGCGCCCCCGTCGATCGAGGTAGTGCCTGCCGTGGTGGCCACGATGGCGTTTACGCTACGCGTGGGCAGGTTTTTGATCTGGTCGGACGTAAGTGTTTGCCCACCGGAGGTCTTATCCTGTTCGATGAGCGGCACTTTGAAGGCCGTTACGTCCACGCCGCCCAAAAGCAAACCACTGGTCATGGTAGCGTCGAGGAAAGTGATCTGGTTGGTGAGCACCTTCACACCGGTGATGCGCTGCATGGTGTAGCCCGTGTAGGAGACCTCCACGTCGTAAGTGCCGGGATCCAAAGGCGACACCCGGTAATTGCCCTCGTAATCGGTGATGGTGCCGCGTACGAAGTCGGCGCCTCTCATCACCTTGACGGTTGCTCCTATGAGCAATTCGCCGGTTTCATCCGATACCTTGCCCTGCAACACCGTTTGGGCAAGTACGGCTCCGGCACTCAAGAGCATCGCAAATGTTAAAAGTAAAGAACGTACCATAGAACAGAGGTTGAAAAGTTGTGTATTTGAGCAAGACAAGAGGTGTTAAAATAACTCATCTGAATCGTTGCCTCGCCCGAATGCTCTGAAATTCCGATTATTTTATTGGTTAACGACTATTTTGAAAATGGCTGCAATGATAGTAAATCAGACAGGCTGAAGGGTAAAGAAAGCAAAAGAATGTTCGCATTTTGACAAATCACAGCTTTAATACCGCTTTGATCTTGTCGAACAGCACTTCTGCCAGGCGTATTTTCGACTCCTTTGTCCACCCCGCAACATGGGGTGAAAGCACCGTGTTTTCCATCCGGTTTAGCCGCCCGTACAGTTCCTGCTCCGCGGCGGAATAGGTGGCGGTTTTTTCGTTTTCAAAGACATCCAGACAGGCGCCGCCCATTCGTCCGTTTTCAAGCGCCGTCACCACGTCTGCCGTTTTTACACATCCGCCGCGCGCCGTATTGATGAGCACAAACCCGCTTTTGCACCTGCCGATAAATGCCTCATCCACCAGGTGTTTTGTTTCGTCCGTCAGCGGCAGGTGCAGGCTAATAATATCACACCTGGCTTGTATGGCATTCAGGTCGGTTTCCGTTACCCAGGCCATTTCAGCGGCATAACCGGCAGGTTTGTACTTATCATAGGCCAGCACCGTCATTTCCATTCCGGCCAGTTTGCGGGCAAACTGGCTGCCGGTATGCCCAAACCCCACAATCCCGATGGTTTTTCCGCTCAATTCCCAGCCGCGATTTTTTTCGCGGTGCCAGGTATTCTGGCGCAACTCGCGGTCGGCGCGCAACAGGTTGTTCGACAAGGCCAGCAACATCCCGAGTGCATGTTCGGCTACGGCGTTCCTGTTGCCTTCCGGACTGCTGACGACCGCGACGCCGCGTTCGGCGGCACAGGCACGGTCCACAATCTCCATTCCCGAGCCGAGCCGGGCCACGAAACGCAGTCGTTTTGCCGCATCGAGCATGCCCCGGTCTACCAGAATCTTGCTGTTGATGATCAGTCCGTCGTAATCCGGAATCACCCGGCGGGTTTCTTCCAGCGTAATATCCGGCAGAAAATCACAGACAAAACCAAGTTCCGTCAATCCATCTGTCAATACCGGATGACAATCATCCGTGATCAGCACTCTTTTCATGCTAAATGTCTGTCGAAATTAATGGCCTTTTATATTATGGCATTTGCCGAATGTGTGAATGACTACCGGTACAGGGTGAACAGGCCGGATGAATTCGTGAAAGAATTGCCCTAAAGTTGGCGGTTCGGCCTTCTTGGCGGAAATTTGCGGGCTGCCGGCATTGTGTTCCGGCGGCAAAGATATTTAGACCAATTTATGAAATACATCTTTTTTACTTTTCTGACGGCGATGGCATGCTCTGCCTGCCAGTCTTCAAAACCGGAGCCCAAACGCACCCTTGAATGTTACGTCCGCTTCCTCGAAACGGACGGCGCCATTCACGCAGAGGCCACCCTCCGGGAGGGCGATACGTTGCAACAACCCGTTGAAGTGCCCGGCGGGTTTTCCTATCAGGGCAAGACCATGAAATTGAGGAACCTGCCCGCTATTGCCTACGTAGACGATCACGGCGGCGGCTTCGATCTCAAGCACAGGTTCGACTGGAAAGACGAAAAAGACCAGGCGCATACTTTCGAAATGGAGATGTCGCCCGTTACGGAATTCGGCTTTGGCGTACCGGCCATTTCGCGCAGCAAGCCGCAGACTTTTCGCTGGAAGGGCGCTCCGCTCGACAAGGGTGAGGCACTGGTTTTTATGTGGGAAAACAGTGCCCTGGGACAAACGGTGCCCATGAACGTCATCAATTCAACACAATCCCAGGTCGATTTTCCGGCAGCCAAACTGGCCGAACTCGCCCCCGGCCAATGGACGCTCTACCTCGTCCGCAAAAAACTGACCAAGGCAGATGCCGGCGGCGTAGCGGCATCCGGCATCATTGAATACTATACCAGGACGGACTCGATAGAAGTCGGCGAGTAGTGCGTCATACGGTAAGGCGGACTTTGAGTAGCGCGGAGAGGCGTTCAAATGCCGCTTTCCAGTTGTCGTTGAGGAAAACCCACTGCCCTTTCCGGTATCCCTTTGTCAGCAGATAAAAGACATTCTGGCTTTTCCAGACAACCGGTTTGAGGTCCATCGTCTGCACGATTTCCAGGACATCGTTGAGCCATTCCACCCGCGGCGCCGACGATTCATCAAGGTCGATCAACTCGATTTCGCGGTACAGGCGTTCGCCCACTGCGTGGCGCACCGCCTCTTCGTCGGTAAGTTTCACGTCCCAGCGTTTGAGATCACCGGCAATACGGCGGAGTGTGCGGATGTCTTTTGTGTCGCCGTTTTTGAAATAGTTGAGCAACTCGGTGTTGAGCGCATAGGCCGCGATATTCCGCCAGGCATACGGCAGGGGCAATCCCGCTTCCTCCAAACCATTCATCAACTGGTAGTTGTCGTTGAACACCGACCGGAATGCCGATTCTGCCGAGGCAAGTCCGGCATCGGTGATCTCGCGAATGATCTTGATCTTTTCATCGGCAAAGAGGCTGGCCAGGGTGAATTTTTCAGGCCCGAAATACTCCTGCAATATGCCGATCACTTCACCCAGGTTGGCCACATTAAAGGCTTTGGAGGTCCGGTCCCACATGGAATCAAACCTGGCCCTGTTCATGGTGGCGCTGATATTGCCGATGATATGTTGCTGTCCGAGGTAAAGCACTGCAAAACACAGGGTTTTTTCCGCATGGCTCAGGCGCGAACGGATGACCAGCCGGCCGGCGGCAAACTGGGATTTACCGGCGTTTATTTTTTCAAAAAACTCTACGGAAGCCTTGTAATTGAAGAGGTTGAGCCCTTCCGGGTCGTCTTCAAACAGGGAGGCAACGGCGAAGTGCATGGCCACGCGTTCGAGGGTTACCCGGGTGGGCACAACGTTCTGCAAAAAACTCGCCGCACCGTTGGGCAACACGTTGCTCGGCGCTTCAGCCAGCCGCCGGACGAATTCCTGACGCAGGTCGACACCGGCCACGTCGTGGGCATAATCCATGGCGCGCAGGGCGTACTGGAGTATCTGGTTGGTTTCGAGGCCTGATATTTCGTCGAAAAACCACCCGCAACTGGTATACATCAGCACGGCATGACGCTGAATTTCGAGCAGGCGCAGCACCATCACTTCTTCCAGATGGCTGAGTTCGCGCCGGGTGTGCTTGGCCAGAAATTTGGCCACATTGTCCTCACTGCGATCGAGGATCACTTCAATATAGTCATTGCGTGCCGCCCAGGGATCGCGCAGGAAGCGTGCCGCCTCGTGTTCGAACACAGGCGCCAACTGATCGCGCAGCCAGTCGAGGGTATCGCGCAAGGGCTTGCGCCAGCGCTGGTGCCAGCCCTGGTTGCCGCCGGTATTGCAGCCGCAATCGGCGCGCCAGCGTTCGATACCGTGTACGCAACTCCAGGAGGAGTTCTCATGGATTTGCACCTCCCACTTTGGGGGGAAGAGTTCCAGAAACTGGCCGTAGTTGGTCAGCGTGGCAAGACCCTCGTCTTCAATATGATTGAGGCAGTTGGCCAGCGCCATTTCGCCGAAGCGGTGGTGGTGGCCGTAACTCTCGCCATCGGTAGCAATATGCGCCAGTTGGGGTGTATCGTCGTTGTCGAACAGGCTGGTCAGCCTTTTTGCGAAATTGGTACCGCTGTTGAGCAGCCCGTTGAACGCCACCTCCTGCGCGATGCCGCCGTGGTAGAAAAACAGGGCAATGCGCCGGCCGCTGGGCAATTGGCACCAGTACGGGTGGCGGGTATCTATGCTCTCGGCATTCACCTCGGTCCAGTCCGCCTGCGGTCCGGTGGGCTCGCTTCTGACCAGCCGGATCGCCTTCGCCTGCCTTGGCGCGAGTATGGTAAACTGTATGCCGTGCGAGGCAAGCACCTCCAGGGTCTCGGTGTTTACAGCCGTTTCGGCCAGCCAGATGCCCTCTGGATAACGCCCGAAGCGGTGTTCGAAATCGCGGATGCCCCACCACACCTGTGTCACCTTGTCGCGATAGTTGCATAAAGGCAGGATGAGGTGGCTGTGTACCTGGGCCAAGGCGGAGCCGTGTCCGCCGTAACGTTCGATGCTGCGCTTGTCGGCCTTCTGCAACAGATCGTATGCTTCGGGATCGTTCTGCTCCAGCCAGGTCAGCAGGGTGGGGCCGAAATTCCAGGATATGCGGTTGTAATTGTTTCTGATCTTATTGATCCAGCCCTGGTCGTCGAGAATACGCGCCGCTGCGTTGGGTGCGTAACACTCGAAGTTGATCCGGGCATTCCAGTCGTGCCAGGGGCGTGCCGACTCCTGTTGTTCTACTGTTTCGAGCCATGCATTTTCCCGGGGTGGCTGGTAAAAATGGCCGTGGATGCAAACGTACTTTTTTGAACGGGACATAGGTGCGAAGGTATGTATTTTGGAAAGCCCTCGTTGTATCTCCTTTTACGGAATAGATGAATTTCAAAACTCGGAATTGATAATCAACATCTTATAAAACACTGCGAAGCGGCTTTGCCATATACTCTTTTTTGTCTTGGCCGGGACTATTTACCGCCAATTACTATGCTGCCGGCCGGAAGCAAACAATAACACCGTTTTTTTGTATTTTGTTAGAAACCATTTAAACAGGACGGGTACATGAATACGTTGTCAAACATAATAATTACTGCCGGTTTGTTCATTTTGCTGTCGCTTGGCGCCTGCATGAACGATACGCCCGGCGATGGCGCCAAAGACCAGCGCACGGATCTTGTACGCGCCATTGAAACGGCGCACCACAAAACGGAGTATTTGTCCAATGCGACCATTTCATTCGACATCGAATTGCATTGGGGCGGCGGAAAGGCGCTACAGGCCAACGTCTTGCAACGCACCGACGGGACGCGGATTCGGGTCAGGAAAACAACCGGCAGCGACATCCTGTTCGACGGCGCCGACAAATGGTTGACTACCGCCGGCCAGGAAGACCCCAATGCGCGGTTCGACCTCTTTACCTGGCACTATTTCTTTAGCCTGCCCTGGAAACTCTCCGACCCGGGCACCCGCTGGCAGCCCTTGCCCGATCGTGTACTCGAAGGGTATGACTGCCGGTCGGGACGGCTCAGTTTCGAGCCCGGCACCGGCGACGCCCCTGACGACTGGTACCTTGTGTTTTCCGACAAAAAGGACGGGCTGCTGCGCGGCGCCGTGTATATCGTAACCTATGGCGGCAAAGACGCGGAAGCGGCCGGGAAAAACCCGCATGCCATCATTTACAGCGATTTTCGCCCGGTTGAAGGCATCCCGATAGCGCATACCTGGACCTTTTACGGGTGGGACACCGACAGCCTCGACAAAAAAGAAGCGCTGGGGACTGCCGTGATCCGGAATGTGCATTTTGCAGCGGAAAACCCGGAGGATTTTGCCGTACCTGCCGGCGCGAAAAAGATTTGATTTGCAACACTTCGTGTAAAAAACGTCCAAACCGGAAATATTCGCTTACCTTTGTCCTAAATTCACCCATCCGGTGTTTTGTCCGCCCTGGACAACGAAGTTTTTGTGAATGTGATAAGGTGTTGATGATTCGTCCGCCTGCTGAAAAACCGCCACATTCTACTTACGCTTTGCCCCATGAAGGATTGCCTGAGGCAATCCGCCGCGTACGAGATCGGATATTCCACATTTGGACCCGTTGAATTTTGGCTGCAACATGCTCAAAATTGCACTGCAGCCAAGGCCAACGTACAACTTACAATGCATTATTGAATGTTATTCAAAGAATTGCCGCTGATCGAGCCCGTCCTGAAGGCGCTCGAATCTGAAGGCTACACCCAACCCACACCTATTCAGGAACAAGCCATACCCATCATACTGGAACGCCGCGACCTGCTCGGTTGCGCCCAGACCGGAACCGGAAAAACAGCCGCCTTTGCGGTGCCTATCCTCCAGTTACTGTTTGAAGAGCGCACCGCCAGTGGAAAAGACCAGCCGAATAAACGGCCGATCCGCTCGCTCATCCTGACCCCGACCCGCGAACTTGCCATCCAGATCGGCGAAAGTTTTACGGCATACGGCCGCCATACGGGCGTGCGCAACCTCGTCGTTTTCGGCGGCGTATCGCAGCATGCCCAAACAGAGGCGCTGCGCCGCGGCACCGACGTTCTTGTAGCGACGCCGGGTCGCCTGCTCGACCTGATGAATCAGGGCTTTATCTCCCTGCGCGACATCGGCATTTTTGTACTCGACGAAGCCGACCGCATGCTCGATATGGGCTTCATCCACGACGTGAAAAAGGTCATCGCCAAACTGCCGGCCAAACGGCAGACACTGTTCTTCTCGGCAACCATGCCGCCGGAAATCGCAGGACTCGCCGATTCCATTCTGACCGATCCGGCAAAAGTGGAGGTGACGCCCGTTTCCTCTACTGCCGAAAAAGTGAGTCAGGCCGTTTATTTTGTGGACAAAAAAGACAAGAAACACCTGCTCATTCACCTGCTAAAGGATAAAAGCATCGCTTCGGCGCTGATCTTTACCCGCACCAAACACGGCGCGAACCGTGTGGCCGGCGACCTCAGTAAAGCGGGCATCCGGGCAGAAGCCATCCACGGCAACAAGTCGCAGAATGCCCGGCAGGCCGCGCTGAGCAACTTCAAAAACGGCCGTATCCGCGCATTGGTCGCTACCGATATTGCCGCACGCGGTATCGATATCGAAGAACTGTCGCACGTCATCAACTTCGAACTGCCGAATATTCCGGAAACCTACGTTCACCGCATCGGCCGCACCGGCCGTGCAGGCGCCAGCGGCATTGCACTCTCGTTCTGCGAAGGAGAAGAAATCCCCTACCTCAAAGATATTCAGAAACTTACGGGGCAACTGGTACCCGTGGTGACGGACCATCCGTATCCCGCTGACCTGACCGCCCCCGCGCTGCCGGAGCCGCGCCAGCAAAAGGACAAGCGCAACGGCAAAAAGCAGCCCCTACAAAATAACCGCAGCCAGGCCGGCAACAACCGCCCCGAGCCACGGGAAGGCATTATTCCACTGCCCGATCGCAAACCCGATCAACAACGACAGGAGAACCGCAACGACCGCTCGGGGCAGGCGCCCCGCAACGGCGACCGGGACCGCAGAAGAGACGGCCGCAGCGGCAGTGAACGCACGGAAGACCGCCGGAGACCGGAACAGCAGCGCAGCAACCAACGCGATCAGCGGCGGCCGGAGCGCCCCGTTCGGGAAGGAGAGGAGCCGCGCAACGCTCGCCCCGAACAAAAGCCGCAGTCGATAGAAAGCTTCAAGCCCAACCGCAACCGCTTTGCATCCATACTCGAAGTGGCAACGATTGAAAAACAAAACCGGCCGCAAAAACCCAAACCTGATTACAGGAAAGAGGGCGAACAGCCGCCGGCCGGTCCGAAACAGAACGGCTACCGCAGGAACAACCGAAACAACAGGGGCAAATAACCGGCTACTGTCGCTTTATCCCGCGTTCTTCCAGTATTTTTGGATTGATCTCCAGCGCCTTGCGCATGGCCTCATCGCTTTTCACGGCATCCCCGGAAGCGCGATAGGCCATGCTCAGGTCCAGGAGCGTGGCGGCATTGCCCGGCGCCAGTTCGACCGCCCTGGAGAACCAGGTGATCGCTTCGGCATGCCGGCCCTGTACGCCATTGGCTACGCCGAGCAGGCGCGCCGTCTCGGGGTCCTGTGCATTGAGCGACCAGGATTCGGTCAGGTACTTCATGGCCGTTCCGAGATCGGCCTTTTGCTCGCCGTAGTATTTGCCCCCGTCGCGCAGGGCAATGGCCAGCCCAAGCCCCGGCTTTTTATCTTTTTCGGCCAGCCGGAGTGCCTGACGGTAGTCGGCAATCGCAGCATCAAAGTTTTTTAGCAGGTAGTTGCAGCCGCCGCGACTGAGGTAGGCATCTTTATAGTTCGGGTGCATCTCAATGGCCTTGTTGAGGTGTGCGATCGCATCGCGGCATATTTTCTCCCGCTGTGCCGGATCCGTTTCCTTTGTCGCCTTATCGAACAACACCCCGCCGCAGGCATTCCGGATCTTCGCGCTCCTGCCGGAGGTTTCCACATCGGCAAAAAACAACTTTTCATTGCTCTGCCATACCGGGTTGCGCGTTATCGTTTTGAGGGAATACAACAGTACAATACCGCCCATTACCCCCAAGGCAAGGTTCAGGTTGCGGCCAGAAGAAAACCGGACCAGCCACGCACCCAGCACCATACAAAACCCTACGGAAGGCATAAAGGCAAACCGCTCGCCCATAAAAGTGCCAACGGGAAAAACAAAATTGGACACAATGCTCAGGGTCATCAGGTAGAACAAAATACCATACCGAACCGGGTCGCGGCGCTGGATACCCGACAGGGCATATACCAGCATGCCGCCGTATAACAACAGACTGAGCCATACCGCAGGGCTGCCAAAAGTCATCATTTCTATCTGGCGCGGGTAGTAGTCGTGGGTAAGCGGGTGCGGGACAAACAACAGTTGCACGTATTTCAACAAGGTGTAAAAAATCGTGGCAAACTTTTCTGAAGCCGTGAACGGCACCCACTGGTTGCCTTCAATTTTCAGAAAGGGGTTGTTCATAATCTCCATGATGGGCTTGCCCCCTCCAATGATCTTTGGCCAATGCAGAACATTGCCCCGAATCACATAAAACACCAGAAAAGCAACAACAACAGGCAGCAAAACCTTCAGTATACGAGCCAGTCTGCTATCGCCCGGCGTTTCTTCGCGAAAAAACCACAAGGCCAGCGGAATAACGCCGAGAAAAGTAACGGCGTTTTCCTTGGCCAGGCAGGCCAGAAAAAAGGACACCCCTGCTGCTGCGCCCCAGATGACACCCCTGGAATCAAACGCCCGCAGGGTACAATACAAGGCGCCCAGGCTACCCAACAGGGTCACGATCTCGTCGCAGCCCTTGATATTGGCCACTACCTCCGTATGGATGGGATGTGCGGTAAACAGAACAGCCGTCATCCACGATAGCAGCAACGCGTAATTGTCGCCAAAACGCGGTCGGAACAACAGCAGTAAAGTCCTGTACAATAGCGTACAAGTGGCTGCAAAGAGCAGTACAGTGAGTAGATGGAAGGCGAAACTTCCCGGCCCGAACAATTGATGCACGAGCGCAAACAGCACCAGCGTAAGCGGACGGTAACGTCCGCCGGATACCAGATTTTCCTTGCCCCGCTCCTTGAAATAGCCGTAAAAAGTATCGTTGGAAAGGATGCCGGGAATGCCGTCAACACCCTTTTCCGTAAACATGTTGCTCGTGATAACGATGCTGTCGTCGAGCGTAAATCCGTGACTCAGCGTATTCGCATACAGCAAAAAGGCAAACCCGAAAATCAATGCACTTTGCAGCAGGGTATTTTTAAAAAAATCCGGCAAAGCAGCCAATACTGGCATGGAAAAACCGGAATCGGGCGCAGTAGCCCGGACGGATTTTGCTGCGGGTGCTTTGGGGACGGGTTTTCGCTGTTTAGACATGGCAGGCTGTTGGCAGTGGCAGTTACAGGGACAAACGGTTTTCAGGTATGACGGTAAAAGGCATGATTATTCCGTTTGGGCAAAAGTAATGCATCTGGTCATCTGTTATACAAAGAGGACCGGCACAACATTATGCCGCTTTTACTGCTTTTCTCCGCTAAGCGTCCGGGCAGATTTCCGGAATGCCTTATACACGCCCTTCCCAAAGGCTGATCCGCTGAACACTTCCGTTTTGGCGCGCTCTTTTTGCTCTTCGGCCGGCAAATGGTGAAAATCCCGGCATTTGTCGGAGCAGCAGCCTTCATATTGTGCGCCGCAGTTGTCGCATTGAATGAAAAGGATATGGCAGTAGTCGTTCGCGCAGTTGACGTGTGTATCGGCGGGTGTGCCGCACTGGTGGCAGCGGGCTATGACATCATCGCTGATCCGCTCGCCGAGTCGCTCGTCGAAGACGAAATTTTTACCCAGAAATTTGTTTTTCAACCCTTTCGACTTCACCTGACGGGCATACTCGATAATGCCGCCTTCCAGTTGGAATACATTTTCAAATCCGCGGTATTTCAGGTAGGCGCTTGCCTTTTCGCAGCGAATGCCCCCGGTGCAGTACATCAGAATATTCCGGTCTTTCTTGTCGGCAAGCATATCGGCGACAAGAGGCAGTTCTTCACGGAACGTCGCCACATCGGGAGTGATGGCATTTTCAAAATGCCCGACCTCGCTTTCGTAGTGGTTGCGCATATCCACCACGATGGTATCGGGGCTTTCGGAAATCCGGTTCCAGGCTTCGGCATCGAGGTGGGTCCCCGTCCGGGACGGATCGAACGCAGGGTCGTCGATACCATCGGCCACAATTTTTTCCCGAACTTTTATGATGAGGGTAAAAAAGGACTTGCCGTCGTCGTCGACCGCGATATTGAGCCGCATACCGCGGAAAAAGGGATACGCATTCATGGCCGTTTTCATGGCCTCGAAATTGGCTTCCGGTACGGAAATCTGGGCATTTACCCCCTCTGGCGCGACGTAAATACGGCCCAGGACGCCGAGTTGCTGGTACATGGCATACAAGGCATCCCTGAATTGCTTCGGATCGTCGAGCGTCACATACTTGTAATAGGAAAGCGTCACACGACGCTCCTGGCTGGCGCGCAGTTTTTCCTTCAGTTCGCGCCGGTTGATGCGGTTGTAAAGCAGTTTGGCCATAATTCAGTATACAATGGGCGTATCATAAGTCGTTTTGCGCTTTGTTTATCCAAATGAAATTTGAAAAGGAGCGTACCGAGTGGTGGCACACATGAGTCATCCCGAATTTTTAAAATGACTTCGGAGAAGTCAAATGTTTGTAGA
>ERZ724526.925-NODE-925-length-15933-cov-5.769366_pt1 | contig 15933 bp, 9 predicted proteins | sample MGYA00376059_ERZ724526 | MGnify/ENA primary metagenome ERZ724526 (study PRJEB28724, sample SAMN07190883) | activated sludge metagenome | isolation source: activated sludge of sewage treatment plant in Hong Hong | place: Hong Kong | collected 2016-03-17 ... | reverse complement strand
TCAGCCCCAATCTTTTTTCATAAACCGGCACGGCAGAAAGGGTTGAAATTTCTGACGCTTTAAAATATTGTTTATCCATGCGCAGACTGGCAGTTGCCCTGAAACTTTGGTGCAAATCCACGGGATAACGCAGGCTGTACATACCAATCAGTGTTTGCTTTTTAGACTTCAACGGTGGAATAAATTCCACGTAACTTTTTTCTGTTTGATTCCTTAGGTAAAACGCCCACCGCTTGTCAATGAGTTTTTTATTGTTGTCGTAAGTCAGGAAGAATTCCGCGCCATCGAGATTGGTAGAAATTCTCGTACCTGCTTCCAGGCGGTAATCTTCAAAAATATCGGTAAATGCAGCTTTGGCCAAAAAGCCCATGGGAATCTGGTTGACCTCTTTGTTTTGCCCCTGGGCAAGTTCCAGGCCTTCAAACAGGATTTCATTGTCCATTCGAGCCGTTAGTTTATCGATCCTAAACTTTAGACCTGCTGCCGTTATGCCCGTATTTTTGATAGGCACAATTCTGCCATTAACCTCATTAAGGTCATCTGTGGCCTCGTGCACTCCAGCTTTTTTATTAACCACCGGATTTACAATGGTAAGTGTGTTCACATCTGGAAAAACGGTTTGAAACTTCAGGTGGTCTGGGATTTCGGTATATACTATTTCTTGTACGGTCTCCTCCGCCTCCTCTTTTTTCAATTTGGATTTCGCCAGATTGGTTTCAAAGGGCACCTTTTTTTCAAGGCCCTTCCTTATGTAGATACGATGTGCCTGATCATAGTATAGGTGAAGATAAAATTCTTGTGCTTCTCCGGCGCCATAGGAAATGAGATTGGCCGGCAAATTGGTTAAGGGAGTTTCCAGCCCTGTTGCGATGTTTTTGGCATAAAGGTTGAAAAGGCCCGATTTACCGCTTTTATAAACAAAAGTATTGTCTCCAATCCATATGGGTTGCAGCTCACTGTCTTCGGGTGTTTGGGTAAGCCTTTCGAGGCTTCTGGGTATGGTTTTTAGATCATTTTTATCTTTTACTACAGGCAGAGGGTACAAAAATACATCCATTGTGCCAAGGGGCAGTACGGTATCCAACTTCATGGGTAAGATATGCTCGACGGTTCGGTTGCTCACAAACAACACCGCTTTACCTCCCTGGTAGTTGATCACTGAAGCACTCAGATCATCAAAATAATCATTAGTCAGGGGCAGCACTTCTCTTTCTTTGGTGTCATAAATCATGAGGTCTGAAAAACCATCTATGGAAGCATTGAGCAATAGGTATCGCTTGTCGATGTATCCGATGCTGTAAACACGTTGCACCTCGTTGGGCAACAATTGCTCTACGTATTTAAAATCCTGTATATTGTATTTTCTAATATATATTTGATCCCTGCGCTGCGTTGTAATGAAAAATTCACGATCGTTGTCACTCCAGCAATAATGGGGATATTCGATGTCTGCCTCCTGGAATTTGTTTTTAAAGTGTTGGGAAAATAATCTTTGTGATTTGCCCGAGTCATTGTTTTTTATGTAAATACAACTTTTTCCGGCATTGTTAACCGAATAAAGCAGCCATTTGCCATCATGAGATGGCTGCATATGGGTGATGGGCTGGTTTTTTTTGTTGGCGAGTTTTATTTCCCTGCCTGCAGGTTCATCAAATTTACCCTCTTCCTGAACAAACCTGGATTCGTAATAATCGGCCCATTCTTCATAAATCTGACGAATGGGGGTATTCAGCACAAATTCCACACTTTTTTCAAAATTGCGGGTGATACGGGTGAGGTACAACAAGTTGGATACGGTTGACCGACCGTAATTGGTTCTCAGGTAATACCACATTGAATGGCCTGCTACCCGTGGGTATTTTTGGGCAAACTTTTCAAAATTGTAATACTTGGGTTTTGAAAGCAGCAACTCCCTCAATTCGTCTTCTATGACAAGATTCCACGCATTGCCAGCATAAGAAACAAAGCCGGGTTTGTACCACGATGGAAGGTCAAGTAAAACTGCATTTTGCACTACCTCCTGAAAGTTGCTACCAAATAGCATAGATGATAGGTAAACTGAGGCAATGCCTTCTCTGATCTTCTCCCGTAGATGTACGTGATCTCCATCAAAATAAACGAGCATTTTGGTACCTACAATGCGGGTCTCACCAGACTCAGATGTAAAAACTTCGTCTCTGCCAATATTGGATTGTTTGAAATCTGATAAATCCACATAGACCAGAATTTCAATTTTATCAGATATCCTGTGCTCTACCTGTTTGCGGATAAAATCATGATCCAGTTCTGCCATCTGGATGATGGTATGGGCAATATTTTTGCCTTTGCCATACCAATACACCACAAAATTGTCGCTTTCATACTGCGACCAGTACTTAAAATCGTCGTTGTACTGAACCCTGTTTTTGCCAAAATCGGTGTCAAAACTTTGGGCAACTGTGACCAGTGGCAGGCAAAGACTTGCCAACACCCAATAAAAGCCCAATCTGAAATTCAAAAGCATGTGCCGGTTTTGTACCATTCAAAGATACATTTTCGGGAGAAAATTGTTGCTTATCAACCCAAAAAACATGATCTTCCAGCTTGTAAAAACTAAAAATGCCACCCTGCAGACAGAGCGGCATTTTACTAACTATCTAACAAAAATATTAATCTCCGTTTATCACTGATACCTTTTCTGTATGGGTGATTTCTCCATCTACCATCACAGATACTACATAAAATCCTGACCTCAATGCAGAAACATCCAGTCCGATTTTATTTTCTCCTTCTGCCACAGCCTGGCTGATGACCTTTCTGCCCATTACATCGTAAAGATTTACAACAGCGGCGCCCTCTCTTTCAATCGGCATCAAAATATTCAAAGACGACCTAACTGGATTCGGGAATATTTTGATTCCTTCAATTTCATCCTCAAATATAGAACTCAGGGCCAACATGCTTTCGGTGTTTTCTCCGGGCATTGCAGCGGTAGCCAGTCCTTTTACTTTTACAGCATCAATATAGACAAGATCTGAGTTGGTGCTGGCATCGCAAACGATTCTGAATTTAGAATTATTTGTGAATCCATACACATTTTTATTGATGGTCTTGGTTGTAAAGTAAAAAGTATTGTTGTTGAAATTGGTTCCGTTGATCCAGGTTGCCACCGTTGTCCATGTGCTGCCACCATTGTTGGAAAACTGCAACCAAAAGTCCTCGCCGACCTCCATGCTGTAAGCGTAAAAATTGAATTCAACTTTCAATGCAGCATAGCTAGTAGCAGCATACGCAGGTGAGGTCATAGATGATTCTACACCAGAATTGTCTCTCAAAGAAATAGAATAACTACCTTCAAATGAGCGCGGGCCTGAATACCGGATGGCATCATCTCCACCATCGATCCAACCATCCCAGCCGGTTTCAAAGTAGTAAGCTCCCAGCGTTGTTTCTCCACTCGTAGGACATGGTGGACACGTAGGACCTCCACAGTCAACTCCTGTCTCCTGACCATTTTGTATGCCATCCGTACATGTAGCTGCACATGGAGGGCAAGTTGGGCCACCGCAGTCTACGCCCGTTTCCTGGCCATTTTGAATGCCATCGGTACAACTTGGCGGACATGGTGGGCAGGTTGGGCCGCCACAATCCACTCCAGTTTCCTGACCATTTTTAATACCATCAGTACAAGTAGCTGCACAAGGAGGACAAGTCGGTCCGCCACAATCTACACCCGTTTCCTGACCATTTTGAATACCATCACTACAAGTAGCAGGGCAAGGTGGACATGTAGGACCACCACAATCTACACCTGTCTCCTGGCCATTTTTGATACCATCGGTACAAGTGGCAGGGCATGGAGGACAAGTTGGTCCGCCACAATCTACACCCGTTTCCTGGCCATTTTTAATGCCATCAGTACAGCTTGAGCCACTCGACGTGTTGATGCAAAATGATTTGGTCTGTGAAGTAGTAAATTGGCCACCTGATGCCACACTGCTGCCATTGACCACAACGTTGTATGAACCATTTCCATAGGCACAGCAGATGCCATCACCATAGGAATCGAAGATATTAAATGTATAGCATGCATTGGGCAAACAAAGAGGCACTGTGACTGTTCCTCCGACAGCAGAATAAGGTCCGCCGGAGTACAGAATAACACCAGAAGCATTTTTGATGTTCCATGTTGTTTCTGATGGATAATTGTCAAGCACAATGGTCAAAGTACCAGAGTTGGTTGTACAGCCCGTTGGGCATGGCGGACAACTAGGACCACCGCAGTCAACACCGGTTTCCTGGCCATTCTGAATGCCATCGGTACAACTGGGTGTAGGAGAACCTGGGCAGGCTGATAAACAGGTAGCCGCAGTTACTTTGCTCCTGATGATATTGCCTGGCTGGGTGCCGAAGCCTTTGGTAAAGTTGATCCCCGTACTTGTGAGGTGGCAATACGACATGATGGTTCCACCTCCGGATGGAATGCCCGGGTTGGCACATCCACCCTCAGTAGTATAACAGCCATCGATGGCCGTGTTGTTTCCGTTCCACACACAGGCATGGGTATGTTGTGAACCCAGCAAATGACCAAATTCGTGGGTTACTACTTCCACCGACCAGCTGTAGGTAGGTACCGTTGAATAGGTAGAGCCGATGCTTGAAAATCCCATTCTGTAATCAGGATTAGAATTGCAGAGTGTGTTGACATAGGCAATGCCACCACTGGCACCATATGAAAGTAACATGGCAATATTGCCATTGAAACCATTTCTATAGGCCAGAAACTGATTGAGCATAGTGCTGGAAGAGGTTCCATTATATGGGCTTGTGGTCGACCAAACAAAAATTTCAGAAACCACCGTATTGATAGATTCGTTGTTGTACAAGGTTTTTACCTGATTGTATAAGCCTGTGATGTAGTTGATGGTAGGTGTCATCCCTCCTTTGTTGGTAAAGATGTTGTAATCTACCTCAAAGTACATTTTTACACAATCCGTCAGGGCTCTTTCGGCATGGTCGTGAAAGAGTTCGTCTTGTGTGTAGCTTTGTGCGTTGTCTTGAGTACCGCATTCGAGGGGCAGTTTAGCCAATACTTTGTCATCGCGGTATACAATGAAGTCGCCACTTTTATCCTGCATTTTACCTACTACAAGGTTGCCGGTAGTTCTGGGATCGCTAATAAAACCCATTACATCGTCTTCAAAAAAACTGAGGGCAACCAGAGATCCAGGTCTGCCTTTGATCACACCCTGATAGTGCCTGCCCGGATTAAATTTTACCTGTCTGTTGCCATTTGATTCTCTGACGATAAGACCTTCAAGTGAATTTTCAACCAGTTGCAGGTCGAGTTCTTCTCTATCATTGACAGGCAACTTAAAGCTGATGTTTTGATCTGCACCAGTTATCAATTTTCTTAGAGCGGTTTTATCCAATTGAAGTACATTGAATTCCGACACCTCTTCGGGCAAAACAAGGTTGTTGCGGGTAGAATTGGTAAACACAGTATGTGATTCAAATTGTGCAAAACTTTGGTGTTGTTGCACCACTTTGGAAGGAATGATTTCCTGCGCCGTCAAATTGGTTAAGGCGAAAAAAGTCAGCAATAAAGCAAAAAATTTACCCATGATAAATATTTGTAAATAAATGATAAATAACGACCTGGATCGTATTAAGTAGAAGACAATTTTATGACCAAAAACCCTAATTAACGCCATAATATTCAATACTTTGGATAAAAATGGGCGTTTTTACGGATCAATTTCAGGGTTTACCCGTACCTGAAATATTACCTATCAAATTGTGCTTCTAACAGTTATCAACTACTTATACATGCAGGAATAAATTAATATAACAACAACCCTGCCAAAATTCTCAAGCCAACTTATCTCATTGGTTTTCAATTTCTTTTACAAATAAAAATGGGTTTTTCCTCTAATAGCAAAATTTTTATATGCAATTACAGGACTTGGGCTGTGTTAAGCAAATCCTAAACCAGGTAATTGGGTGAAACAATAAAGTTGGTCAATCGCTCTCCAGAAGAAAACAATTACAAACCATCAAAACCAATTACCATGAGAACAATTTTATACACAATGTTTATAGCCCTTGCGCTGGTTTCCTGCAAATCAATCGAAACCATGGTAGAAAAAGGAGAGTATGAAAAAGCATTCAACTACGCAGTAGATAAGCTGGCAGGAGAAAAAAACAAAAAGACCAAATACGTAAAGGGTCTGGAAAAAGCTTATAGGGAATTGAATGACCGTGATTTGAAAAAAATTGCCTCGCTCGAAAGATCTGCTGCGGTAAGCAGATGGGAAGACATCTACGATGTATATAGCAGAATGATGTCAAGAAGAGATAAAGCCTCTGCCCTTGTACCCCTGATCAGTGAAGATGGTTATGAGGCATTAATGGATCTTAGTGATCTGTCGGCTTACCGTCTTGATGCCCGGGACAAAGCATTGGAAGCCTATTATACAGAGGCGGTTGAAATCTTAAATGATGCGAAGAAATACAATGATAAAGTCCTGGCCAGAGAGGCAAAAAAATGGCTGGATAAAACAGACCGATTTGCCGCTTCTTACAAAGATGTTTCCATGCTCAAAAGGACAGCCATTGATTTGGGTATTGTGAACATAGGCATTGACGTCAAATGGGATAAAAACGCAGCTTTATCAAAAACCATTTACGACAAAATAGCCGCCATCAGGCTCGACAAGTTGGGCAATGAATGGGAAAGATATTACCTGTTTGAGAAGGATAAAAACTACGACAGTTACATTGTGATTGATTTTTCTAATCCTGAGTTTGGAGCTGAAAGAGAAAATGTAAACAACTACGAATTGGTAGCCATGGTAGAAGATGGAATTGAATACCTCTACGACGATAAAGGTAAAATCGTAAAAGACAGTTTGGGAAATAAGATTACTGTACCCCGCAAAGTATTGACCAAAGCTTGGGTTTCTGAAATTTTCCGGGAAAAATACAGCAAACTTGAAGCAAAAGTTTTGGTCTACAGAGAACTGAAATCGCTTCCTGTTAACAATGTACCTGTTAAAGTGTACCACGAATTTAAAGACAGTGCCGTCAGATACACAGGCGACAAGAGAGCTTTGAACAATGATATCATGAACAGGCTCGACAACTACATCGAGGGTTTTCCTTCAGACAGAGATGCGGCCGAATATTTGGGTACCTACATGGCAAATGCGGTTGAGTCTGCTATTCGAAATTTAAATTTGAGTTAATGGTAGTTAATTATGCGATGGGCAAAAAAAAGCCGAAGGAGTTATGTCCTTCGGCTTTTCAGTTTTAAAATTAAGTTGTTGTTATTTTACAAACGAATTCACTTTTATCCTCATGTTCAATTCATGGTGCTGCCCTGGCAAGAGGTCTAAGCTTTCAGGCGTACAAGCTGACTCAATGCACACAAAATGACTATAATCCGAAGGATTGAGATCAGAAATGGTCTTACACTTTTCTTCCCAGGGATTCCAAACCACCATTGCATTGCCCCCTTCCGACACTATCTCGATCTCTCTGTTGTACACCGGATCTACGAGTTTGGCAGCTCTGGTGTGAAGGTAAATACGATCAGTCTCTTCTGCAATCATCAAATCACCTAGCTGTTCAAATTCCTGACCTGCGCGGGTCTTGTCAATATAGCGTTTGCCTTGTAAACCCTCAATCACTGCACAATGAATATCGCCCACAGCAAAATAAGTGTGTAAAGCCTGGGTTACAGGCATGGATGATTGTCCCAGGTTGTGGGAAATCAGACTGATGTCCATGATACTGTTAGAGGCTGCCACTTTCAATTCCAACTTCCAACGATATGGCCACAGTGCGAAGGTATCTTCAGATGAATTTATAACCATAGTGCAATACACTACACCTTCGCATTCCCTGTAACTTTCCATCTGCCAGGGCATCGTGCGCACAAAACCATGTTGGGCATGTCCTTGTCTGGGACCAAACCAGGGCCAACAAACAGGAATGCCTCCTCTCACCGCTTTGGGACCATGCAAATCTGCCAATGCACTGCAAAAAAGAACACCACTTGGCTGATCAAAGGGCTGCCATTGGGTGATGTGTCCACCTTTGTTAAGTATTGAAACTTGAGGGCCGTTCATCCTGGTTATTCTTGATTGTACCCTTTGCCGGTTGCTGCCCAATATACTCCTCCAAAGAGGTGTTCCAAAAATACGGCATCTGAATACACACCTGGCAAATGACCTATAGCTGTGTAAAAGGATCTGCCACCATCGTATTCATGGTACCAGGAAATAGGATGTTTGCCATTCATGCCACCATTTGGATAATCAGCGGTAGGTTTGCCCGCAAAATATGAGCCTTCATCAATTTCAAGCAGGTAATTAAGTCCTGTTGTTTTTTCAGGTCCCAGTACATACCATTCGTCTGTAAACCAATGGGGAGATTGAAAAGAGGCCATTCCTATAAACCTGCGGTTCAAAGGATGCAGGCGAGCCGTTTGAATAGCAGGATGGGTGATAAACATGCGTCCTACCAATTTGGTATACCACTCCCATTCGTACTCCGTATCCGAAGCACTGTGAATGCCCACAAAGCCTTTGCCACCCTGAATAAATTTTTGCATAGCCATTTGTTGTGATTCGTTGAGTACATTACCGGTAGTATTTAAAAATACAATAACATCATACTCTTTTAGTTTTTCATCTGTAAACCAATCTGCATTTTCCTGCCATTCTACGTCAAAGAAATGTCGGTTGGCCATCTTTTGAAAGGCCTCCACCCCATCTTTGATGGATTCATGGTGCCAGCCCATGGTCCTCGAAAACAAAAGAACCTTAAATTGTTTTTGGGCGGAAAGTTGGCCCATCGGCAGGTGCATGATTATCACAAAGCAAAGCATCAAATATTTTAAATTCCTTCTCATCTTTGCAATGCCATTTGTATGGCTTCATCCGCAAGCGCAGCCATGATTTTAAAACATTTCACTGTTGGGTGAACTCCATCTTCGGCCATTTCTTTGTCTAGCCCATTAGTCTCATTTTTCAGTGCGGTGTGGTAGTCCAAATAAACAAGTCCATACTGCTCTGCTACCATTTTTATAGATTGATTGAGTGAAACTATTTTGTCACCCGCATTTTCTACACTTGGGCGCCAGTAGATGGCTGATGCTGGCAAAACAGAGGCCAACACCACTCTGATGTTATTGGCGCGCGCCAGTTCAACCATAGAAATGAGATTGCCCAGTGTAAAGCCCTCGTCATAAGGACCTGTATTTTCTGCCACATCATTGGTACCCAAATTGATCACCACCACTTCAGGACCCAATTCGATAACATCTTTTCTAAACCGAATCAAACCCTGTGTCGTCGTCTGACCGCTAATACCCCTACCCACAAAATGATTGATTTCAAAAAAATCTGGCAGTGCTTTTACAAAACCTTCTGTTATGCTATTGCCAAAAAAAACTGCCTTTGGCCTTTTTTCATTCCTTACCTTTAAATTATCGCTTTGATATACTTCTATTTGTGAAAAAGCGATGGCGTTGACCTGAGCCTGCGTTTCGTTGACCATAAACAATAAGATTACTATCAAAAAATTGAGAAATTGATTTTGTTTCACTTCTATTGCTTTATTATTTCACTACTAATTATTTCCACAATTCGTTTGCCTGCATTGCCATCCCAAAGTTCGGGTTTTTCGCCCTTTTTCCAAAGACCCGCTGTCATCTTGTTAAGGGCTTCCACTATTTTTTCGTCAACTGTGCCCACCATTTCGTTGGTACCAATGGTTACGGTTTCAGGCCTTTCTGTGGTGTTGCGCAGGGTCATACAGGGTATTCCCAAAATGGTTGTTTCTTCTGTTATTCCTCCTGAATCTGTGACCACTCCCTTTGAATTTTGAACCAGGTATATAAAAGATAAATAATCCATTGGATCGGTGAGATACAGATTGGGATATTGCTTGCCAATGCCATCAAATATTTTTCGGGTTCTGGGATGGATTGGAAAAATCATAAGGTGGCCATTGGCATGATCGCTTAACAAAGAAAGCAATTTATCAAGGTTTTCTGGTGCATCAACATTGGAAGGTCGGTGCAAAGTGACCACCAAAAAAGGCACATGAGCCAGGTTTAAAGTTTCAAAAAAAGCGGGTTTCTTAAGATTGGGCAATTGGGTCACCAACGTATCGATCATGGTATTACCCACAAAAAATATCTGATCAGGCAGAGCCCCACGCGTCAATAGATTTTCATTGGCCTGACGAGAAGTAGTAAAATAATAATCTGCTATACTATCGGTTACAATGCGATTAATTTCTTCGGGCATGGTCATATCTCCGGATCGAATGCCGCCTTCCACGTGCGCTACTGCCACTCCTTCTTTTTTGGCTACCAATGTGCAGGCCATGGTGGAAGTAACATCACCAACCACAATGCATAGGTCAGGTTTTTCTACCCTCAATGCTTCTTCGTAAGCCACCATAATTTGCCCTGTTTGGTAAGCCTGGGTGCCTGAACCTACGCCAAAGTTGATGTTAGGTGGCGGTATATGGAGCTGGTCAAAAAAGTGCTGACTCATCGCTGCATCATAGTGTTGGCCGGTATGTATAAGTCGATAGCTGAGTGGTTTTGGCTCCTTAGCGTTGTGTGCATGCAGCGCATGGATGATAGCCGCAATTTTAATGAAATTGGGCCGGGCACCCGCAATGATATCTATGTTAAGTGACATGTGTCTTTGCAATGTTTATAAAAAACAACTCAGTTTACTTTGATGAAGATGCCATCTCCGGCTTCACCCACCATTCTGCCTATCGGATGGACAAACCGGCCCAGTCCATGATTTGCCAGGAGTTCTTCCACCTCATTTTGACAAGAAGGTTGTACAGCAATCAGTAAACCTCCACTGGTTTGTGGGTCTGCCAAAATTGATCTTGCCCTCTCCCCGTCCAAATTTTTGTGGAAGTCAATTTTATGGCCGTAGGCTTTGAGATTGCGAGCCGTACCACCCGGCAAAGAAGACAGTGAAAGATAAAACTCCAACTCAGGAATGATATGGGGTATAATGTCAAAATTAATTTCAGCCAAAAGCCCGCTGCCTTCTGCCATTTCTGTAAGATGACCCAGCAAACCAAAGCCCGTAACATCTGTCATGGCATGTACTCCAGTCACCGCCCCCAATTTCTGGCCTATGTTGTTGAGTTGCATCATCTGACGTGCCGCTATGCCCTTGTGCTCTTCTTTGAGGATGCCTTTTTTTTCTGCTGTGGTGAGAATGCCAACACCCAAAGGTTTCGTGAGGTACAAAAGATCACCATCTTGGGCAGCATTGTTGGTTTTTAAATTCACCACGTCTACCAGTCCGCTAACGGCCAGCCCAAAAATAGGTTCCGGCGCATCAATGCTGTGTCCTCCACCCAAAGGAATGCCCGCTTCCAAACAAATGCTTTGGGCTCCTTCAACCACCTTTCTGGCGATTTCTGTTGGCAAAACATTGATCGGCCAACCCAGAATAGCTATGGCAAGCACCGGTTTGCCGCCCATGGCATACACATCACTGATGGCATTGGCTGATGCAATTCTACCAAATTCAAATGGGTCATCTACAATGGGCATGAAAAAATCAGTTGTGGAAATCATAGCCTGTCCGTTGCCCAGATCATATACTGCCGCATCATCTTTACTATGATTGCCTACCAATAGTCGGTCATTGTCGGGCATCACTATGCTGGTACTGATGATCTCTTCCAAAACATTGGGGGCTATTTTACATCCACATCCTGCACCATGTGAATATTGAGTCAATTTTACTTCAGTATTCATATATTTTATTATCCGTGTATATTATATAATATCAGCCATAAGTTTATCCGCGTTCTTTTTAGCATCTGTATCTTCACAGTACACTCTTATTTTATTATTTTCCGTAAGGTCCTTTTCGTCAACAGCTTTTCCATACCATTTGTCGTAGTACTTCAATAATATTTCAAAACTCTCAGCCGTCTGGCCCTCCACCAAAGCATTGATGGCATTTTTGGTTTCCAGTCCTCCCAATCTTTTTTTGATCCGGATAATCGCGTTGACCATTTTTTCAACGGGTAGTTTGCCGTACTCTTCTACGGTGTATTCCAATCTTTTGGCAAATGGGATATCCAGTAAAAAATGTTTACTTCTACCCATCAACACCCAAAAGTTTTTGGGGAGGTTTACGTGGCCGATTCTGATACTTTCATCTTCAATCCAGATGGTTTGCCCCTCTCGTTTGTGCAATTCTACGGCCAGTAAATTTTCAAACATTTCCTGAGATGGCTGCTCGGGCATTCCTATATTGCCAAAAGCGGATCCCTTGTGACAAGCCAGTCCTTCCAAATCAATGACGGGCTTACCTCTCCTTGCGAGCTCGTGTAATACTTTGGTTTTTCCGGTTCCCGTGTTGCCACCCAATACATGCAGGGGCCAAGGTCTTTCAAAAGCAGCCAAAACCCAATTTCTAAATGCTTTGTAGCCCCCATCCAATACATATACATTAAAGCCATACAAGTCAAGGAGCCAGGCTACACCCCCGCTCCTCATACCACCACGCCAGCAATGTACCAGTAAAGTATATTGACCCGCTACACATTTTTCATCCGGGGACAATTTGTATTTTTCGTGGATCCATGTTTCTACCCTATGGATCATTTCCTGCATTTTGGGCCCAAAAAAAGATAAGCCGGCTTTGATCGCATCCTCTTTGCTGTGCTGCTTGTAAAGTGTTCCTACCACAGCCCTTTCATCGTCTGAAAAGAGGGGTAGATTTTTTGAACCTGGCAAATGCGCATGATTGTATTCTCCGGGTGACCGCACATCGATGACAAGATCGCAATCAAATCCGAAATATTGATTTACTCTCTTAATGGCCATGCTGTGGTTTTTTCTTTGCTATAATGCGTCGGCTGCCCATCAGGTCTGAGAGCACAAAGTCATATTCCCTGATTATAGCTTCAGATGAATAATGCTCAACTACATTTTTTCTTCCTGTAATGCCCATCTCCATCCTTTCTTCAATGCTCAGCGCTGCCATTTTCAGGATGGCATGTGCCAGTTCTTCTCCGGATTTGACTTTGACCAAAAAACCATTCATTCCATTTTTGACCATGTCTTTACAACCGGGTACATTGGTAGCTATGACCGGCTTGGCCATACTCATACCTTCGAGTAAAACCCTTGGTGTACCCTCTCTATAGGAGGGTAAGACTACTACGTCGGCTTTGGCCAGATATGGGATTACGTTTTCCTGATAACCATGAAAATGAATTTCTTCTCTTTGTCGGTATTGGGCAAGATCTGCATTGCTTACAGAGGCAGGATTGCCTTCATCTGTATCACCTACCATATGAAGGTGAATGCTTGAATTTTTTTCGGCAGCAAGACTAAAACCCTGGAGCAATTCGATGACACCTTTGTCGTACAAAAAGCGACCGATGAACAGAAAATTCAACCTGCCGTTGTGTACGATTGTATTGAGTGTGGGATGAAACTTTTCTACATCGATGCCTGAACCACGAATCAGTGAGGTTTTGCCTGCTTTTACAATGCCTTCTTTGATAAAGAGATGCCTGTCGTCTTTGTTTTGAAAAATGATCCTCGAAGACTTTTCCAGGGCATATTTATAGAGCCTGACCACCACCTTGTTGATCAGCCGATTTTCAAGAAAGGTAAAGCCTAGTCCTGTGATGGTGTTGATTACCGGAATGCCCAATCTGTGGGCTGCCAGGGTACCATAAATATTGGGTTTTACGGTGTAACACAACACTACATCAAGTTTTTGTCGCTTCATAATGGCCACCAATTCATGGTACAAAGCAAGATCAGAAAAAGCATTGGTGCCTTTCCGTTGCAATTTTTTTATTTCTTCATAACCATCACAAACGGCTGTGAGTCTGCCCTCAAATCCATCTGCAGGTGCAATTGCATATACCACATTATGATGCAAACGCAAATGTCGTATCAAATCTGATCGAAAATGATAAAGATTCCATGCGGTGTTGGCAATGACACCGATGCGTAGCCCCCTTACTGTTTGATCCACCTTTTATACCATCGATAAAGAACAAAAAGATACCATAATGTGCCGTGTTCGATCATGCCTGTTTTACCTTCTATAAACAACCATGTTTCTTTTTTTACAAACTCAGGGTTCAGTTTGAAATGATGGGCAAATTCCAAATCTCCTGACATGTCTTTTACTTCGGCCAGATATAGAGATCTTAACCATTGAATGAAGGGAATGCCAAAGCCCTGTTTGCGTCTGTCGATGGCAGAGGCCGGAACATATTTGTACAAAATTTGGCGAAGCACCCACTTCGATTGTTGATCACGAATTTTAAACTTATTGGGCAAAGACAGCGCATGTTCGATCACCTTATGGTCCAAAAAAGGTTCTCTGGCTTCGAGGGCAACTGACATCGTGGCTCGGTCTACCTTGGTCATAATATCACCTTCAAGGTATGAAGTGGCATCGGCCACTGTAAACATAGAAAAATACTGATCATCTGGCAATTGAGCCGGAGCATCAAAAATGGGTAAGGCGGCATTGCCGGTCATGTTTTTTATTGCCTCATCTGTCATACTTGAGGTCACCAATTGAAGAAAGTCCATCCTGGATTTACTCTTGAGGGCACGCACCATTTTGGGATACCTTATTTCAAGGTGTTTCACATCTTTAAAGCCCGGAATTTTAGGTAGGATGGATGCAGCGGTCGAAGGTGGAACCCATGCAGCAAAAGTAGAGGCAATGTTTCTAAGTCCGAATGGAAACCTGCTAATGGCATGATAATATTTATCCGCCAGCAAATATCTTTCATATCCTGTAAACAACTCATCACCCGCATCGGCAGATAGGGCTACTGTAACGTGTTTCCGGGCCTCTTCGGCTACCAGGGTGGTGGGAATTCCAGAACTATCACCAAAGGGTTCATCATATAGATCAGCAAAATTTTCGGTTATTCTTTCAAATTCACCAAGCCTGCAGATAAAACTATGATGGTGGGTGCCCAATGCTTTGGCCACATCTGCAGCATGATGGGACTCATCGTAATTTTTATCCTCAAAACCTATTGTATATGTATTGATCGGTTGGTCCCTGTCTTTTTGCAACAAGGCAGTAACCAATGAGCTATCGATGCCACCACTCAAAAAGACACCAACGGGTACATCTGCAACAAGGCGGAGATTAAACGCTTCTGTAAGAACCTCCTCTGTGGATTTAATTACCTGGGCGTCACCATCGGCGCAAGGTCTGGCACTTTGAGCTTTCTGGTTAATGTTCCAATAGGTGTCAATTGTTGGTTCGATTGCGGAAGATACTGTCAGATAGCTGCCGGGTATCAATTTTTTCACATATTTGAAAATGCTGTAAGGTGATCTGATATAACCCGATTGCAGGTACAGATTGATGGCATCGTGATCAATGTCTTTACAAATTGCCGGGTGCTGGTGAAAAGCCTTCAATTCAGATGCAAACATAAACAAGCCATCTTTCCAGTACCAGTAGAGAGGTTTTACTCCAATGCGATCCCTGCAAACTACCAGCTTTTGCAATACTTTATCCCAAATGGCAAATGCAAACATCCCCCTAAAGCGGTGGATGCAGGCCTGGCCCCATTCATGATAAGCTTTGATTATCACTTCTGTATCGCTGTGAGAAACGAAAGTATATCCCAAAGTCAAAAGTTCACTTTTGACCTCAGCAAAATTGTACATTTCGCCATTGTACACCATTACATATTGCTCCCATTCATAGGGCTGATGTCCAAGTGCAGACAGATCTATGATGGAGAGTCTGCGATGTCCCAAAGCGATGTGTTGGTCTACATAAATACCTTCATCATCAGGACCGCCATGTGCCAGGCTTTGATTCATAGCACCTATGATCGCGGCTCTGTTTTGAGCAACATCCAGGTTTGTGACCTGATAAAAACCTG
>ERZ724526.920-NODE-920-length-16030-cov-4.462911_pt1 | contig 16030 bp, 13 predicted proteins | sample MGYA00376059_ERZ724526 | MGnify/ENA primary metagenome ERZ724526 (study PRJEB28724, sample SAMN07190883) | activated sludge metagenome | isolation source: activated sludge of sewage treatment plant in Hong Hong | place: Hong Kong | collected 2016-03-17 ... | reverse complement strand
TCGCTGCTTAGCACCCTCTCCACCGACTTATCGTTCCCTCCCCCCCAACCCCTCTCCCGAGGGGAGAGGGGAGCGGAAGGGCAATTGGCCGGGATGCTGTTCGCGGGGATTAGCCTGTTGGGTTTCGCCATCGCCATCGCCGCAATCATCGCCGCCCTCTCACCTTATGTGTACGAGAACCCCAACCACCATTGTCCGTTCTGTCTTCTAAAAGCCGGTTACGATTACATCGGCTACGCCCTCTACTTGCCGCTATTCGCCGCCACCACCGCTGGATTGGGCGCTGGTACTGTCGCCCCCTTCCGTCATATCGTTAGCCTGCAAGCGGTCGTTCCCGACGAAGTCCGGCGATTGACGTGGCTAGCGCTGGGAGGGTTTAGCTTGTTCTACGGATTGGCGACGTGGTTGATGGTGCGTTCCAATCTGATTTTGTTGGGTTAAATCGACACTTATCGGAGCGCCTCCCTGACCAACCCACCGCTATCCTGGTTACTGATCCTTGGCGCGCTGATCGCTTTCGCACCAATGTCGATCGATATGTACTTGCCCAGCCTGCCAACCATCGCCGCTGAGTTCGGTACCCGCCCTGCCGCCGTACAGTTCACGCTGGCGAGCTTCTTCATCGGGCTGGCGCTCGGTCAGGCGATTCATGGCCCACTCGCCGACCGCTACGGACGAAAACCGCCGCTGTACGCCGGCTTGACGCTCTACGTTGCGGCATCGATCGGCTGCGCGCTGGCGCCGGATGTCGTCACACTGACAGTACTGCGCTTCGTGCAAGCGGCAAGTGGCTGCGCGGGCGTTGTGATCGCGCGCGCGGTGGTGCGTGACCGTTTCGATGCGCGCACGTCGGCTCGTGTCTATTCGCTATTGATGTTGGTCATGGGACTAGCGCCAATTCTTGCCCCCTTGGCGGGCGGCTGGATACTGGCCCTGGCCGGCTGGCGAGCGATCTTCGCGGCGTTGGCGCTGTTCGGACTGGGCTGCCTGTTCGCCGTCTGGCGCTTTCTGCCGGAAACCCGTCCTGGGCAAACCATCGCCGGGAGCGGCATCGGCGCGACCTTGCGGATTTACGCCGAGTTGCTCCAGGATCGCGGCTTTCTCGGTTACACCTTCAGCGGCGGCTTCGCGCAAGCAGGAATGTTCGCCTACATCACCGGCTCACCGCACGTCTTCATCGAGCTTTACGGCGTACCCACTCAAGCCTACGGTTGGCTATTCGGGCTAAACGCGTTGGGATTGATCGCCAGCTCGCAAATCAATCGCCGGCTGCTGCTACGCTATGACGCCGATTCGATTCTGCGCCGCGCTAACCGCACCACCGCACTCCTGGGAATAGGATTGTTGATCATCGCCGCCAGTGGTCGAGCCAGTTTGCTGGCTCTGTTGATTCCTCTTTTCGGCTATCTTGCCAGTCTCGGCTTCACCGCGCCAAACGCGCTGGCTAACGCGCTGGCACACCAAGGCGAGCGAGCGGGTAGCGCCTCGGCTTTGATCGGCACGCTACAATTCGCCTTGGCGACCCTATCGAGCACCCTGGTCGGGCTGTCTGACGCGGATTCGGCCTTGCCCTTGACAGCGATCATCGCCGGCTGTGGACTACTGGCCTATGTCGCGCACCGAATCTTGGTCGGCGATAGCGCGAACCGATCACCCTCCCATCGTTAACCGAAAATGCCATGAATCACTGGAACGGATATTGGGTCATTCCGCTCGCATTGTTCACCGCACCGACATTGGCCGCGAACAAATGTATCGAAGCTAGCGGCCGGATTTTTTATCAGGCCGCGCCATGTCCGGCGAACACCCATGGCGGCGATATGAGCTTGAATGTCAATCGGCCGTTCACCGGACAAGCCCAACCCCCCGCCACCATCAACTCATCGCCGATCACGACAGACACTGCAACGGCAACCCCCGATCACAGCACTCAAGAGGACGGCGAGCGATCTCCGCCGAAAAACACAGAACCGTAGCAAGCGCAATCCCTCACTCCGAGATAACCGCCAGCGGTTCTCGAAATGCATCAGGAAGAACCTCGACGATCCCAAAGCGATTGGGTCGGTACAGCGCGATTAACATCAACGGCACCTAATTTGGGGAAACAGACAGCAAGGTAGAAATTTTCCCGACCAAACGTTGCAACATATCCAGGCTTTCGCGGATGCGCACATGATCTTGCCAGACTTGCGGGTCATCAGCTAACACGTTGCTTCCGGGCGGGACCGCAATCTTAACGTTCAGCATATCCAGGGCAGGTTGCGCAAGACCCACCAATTCTTGTAGTTCGTTTTGAGTACGCGACCAATGACGCATAGTCTCCGTGGCTTCGGTGATATCGTGGAAAACTGAACATACTTGCGTCGGCACCATCGCCTCCACTTCAAACAATGGAAAGGCACTGAGTCGCAACCAGCGCGTTTGGCCCGACTCAGGATGGCATAACCCCAAAACGACCGTCTTGACCGACAAGCCGGTGTGCAATGCCACATAGCCCGGCTGCTGGTCGACCGGCCACTCCGTGCCATCCTCCCGAATCGCTGGCCATGATAGCGCCGTGCCATTGTGCCCGGTCGTCGAGTCGTTCATGAGCGCCAAAAAGCGTTCAGCGGCCGGATTAGCGAACGTAATATCGCCCTCGGCATTTTGATAGAGCACCCCCTCCATCAAAATATCGACCAGTTGGCGATAGCGCACCTCGCTGACCTGCGTCCGCTCTGCCTCCCGTTTGCTGACGGAAAGATCCAAGGCCGCGAAAGTCACGCCATCATCGGGATTCGCTGGATGCAGAGACGAGGCACTGAGCAGAACGGGAAACACGGTACCATCCCTGCGCCGCCAACGGGTCTCCATCGTACCGATGCCATGGTCACGGATCTGCTTGTACATATCCTTGCCCACTGCCTCGAACTCCTCGGCCGTGGGATAGAGTAAGCGGGCGCTCTGGCCGATCAATTCCTCTCGGGAATACCCTAACGCCCGACAGAACTGCTCGTTGACTTCCAAGAGCATCCGGTTGGCGACTTGACTGACTCCGACGGGTGCGGCGCGATACAGACTGGCAATCAGCGTGTCACGATCGGACAGCATGGTTCGAACCGCCTTGAACGGTCCGATATCCAGGAAAGTTAGCACCACGCCCGAGACCGTATTCATCGCGATGTGGTAGGGCAAGATGCGCATTTGAAACCACTCACCACTGCGCGTGCAGACCTCTCTTTCTCTCTTCACGCCCTGATGCACCACATCCTGTATGAGCGCCAACAAATCCATATCCGCTAAATCGTGCATCAAGTGATTGATCGGGCGACCGATATCGTTATCCAATACCCTGAAGATACGCCGGATCTCTGGAGTAAAGCGGCGGACGGTCAGATTTTCATCCAGGATTAGCGTGGCGATCTGAATGCTGGCCATCAAATTATCCAGATCGTTGTTCAGTTCGGTCAGCTCCATGATCTTGCGCTGATGTTCGGCATTGACCGTATGCAGTTCTTCGTTGACCGATTGCAATTCCTCGTTGGTGCTTTGCAATTCCTCGTTGCTGGCGAGCAATTCCTCGTTAGTCGCTTGCAATTCCTCGTTGGATGTTTCCAACTCTTCGATGGTCGCTTGCAAATTTTCCCGCGAGAATTGCAGTTCCTGCTCTAGATCGTGAATACGCTGTTCCGCTTCCAGATTCACATCATAGACGGGAGTCCCGCCAATGACTGATTCCTCCCGTGGCGCGGTTTCCTCGATAAAGGCCGCCACCAGTGGTTCCTGACCCTTTTTGCCCGGCAAAAGTCGAAGCCGAATCTGCACGGTCTTCACCTCGTCGCGCAAGCGAATACGAATATTGGTGTATTTCAGTTCCTCGCCGGTCTTAAACACTTTCTGCAAGCCAGTCGCCAAGGGAATAGCCAGTTCTTTCACCACGTTCTTGGTGATATCGTTCGTCTGGCGACCAGAAGGGCGTTGAAAATAACTGGTGGGATTACCCAGGATGTGCAGTGCTTCCATCTGCTCGTTAATCACCACGGCCAAGGGAACGTAATCGCCAGCCAGGATTTGCAGAAAACGATCGAGCATTCGTTCCTCTTCCTGGTTGCGCCAACCCCCGATGGAAGGGCGCGTGCGATTTTGCCAAGGCAAGACCTCAGGAACGCCAGCAAACTCGGAATAGTTACCCACCATCGACCGCCGCTTACCTTTGGCTGCGTAGATACGGAATTTCTGATTGAGCGGATCGAAGCAATCGGAGAGCTCGCCCGTTGTCTCACTGCTGCCCAGCAGGAGAACGCCTTGGGCATTGAGCGAGAAATTAATCAGATCCAGCGCCTTGCGTTGTAGTACCGGCTGTAGATAGATCAATAGATTACGGCAACTCACCAGTTCGATATTGGTAAATGGCGGATCCTTGATCAGGTTATGCTGGGCAAACACCACCATTTCCCGGATAGAACGGTCGATGCGATAGTGGTCTTCCTTGCGGTGAAAGTATTTGGCCAATAATCCCGGCGGCAAATCGACGGCGATGCTCTCGGGATAAATACCGCTGCTGGCGCGCGTGATTGCATTGCGATCAATGTCGGTGGCAAAAATCTTGATATCGATCTGCTTGCCCATTTGTTCCAAAATCTCGCAGCTCAAGATGGCAAGCGAATACGCTTCCTCGCCGGTCGAGCAGCCTGCGACCCAGAAACGCGCCTCTTGGCCAGTCAGCCTGGCGAACAATTGGGGTAAATGATGCTCTTCGAGGTCATCGAAGACCTCCCGGTCGCGGAAGAAACTGGTGACGCCAATCAGCAGTTCGCGATAGAGCGTCAGCACCTCGCTGGAGTTGCTTTCCATCAATCGGACATAGTCACGCAGGTCATTGACCTGATTGACTGTCATCCGTCGCTCGATGCGCCGGACCACCGTGCTGGGTTTATAGAACGCAAAATCCACCCGGGTCCGTTCGCGCAGCAGGGCAAAAATGCGTGCCATGCCGTCTTCATCTGACAACAACACCGGCGGACGGTCGGTCTTGAGCGCATAGGGGTGGCGGATAAACGAGAGCAGCTTGGCCGGCATCTCCTCGGGCGGCAGAATAAAATCGGCCAAACCGGTCGAAATCGCCGAGCGCGGCATCCCGTCGAACTTGGCTGACTCCTCGCTCTGCACCATGATCATACCGCCCGCTTCCTTGATGGCGCGTACCCCGCGCACCCCATCGCTGCCCGTGCCCGACAGGATGATACCGATAGCCTTCTCGGCCTGGTCATCGGCCAATGAGTGCAGGAATACGTCTATCGGTAGGTTCAGACCGCGCGAATGATCGGACTCGCTTAACAACAATTTGCCATGGAAAATGGAGAGGTTTTTCTTGGGCGGGATGAGATAGACTGAATTTTCCTCAACCAGCATCCCCTCTTCAGCCCGCCGCACGGCCATTGCCGTGCGCTTGGACAGCAGTTCCACCATCATGCTCTTGTAGTTGGGGGAAAGATGCTGAATGACGATGAAAGCCATATGGCTGTCGGTAGCCATATGCGTGAAAAACGATTCCAGGGCTTCCAAACCACCGGCGGAAGCGCCGATACCAACATAGAAGATAGGGGGATTAATTCCCTCCCGCGATACCGACTCCTCAGCTTGCTGCGCACCCTCGTCTTTAGAAACCCCGCCGTTGACTGCGAGGTCGTTCATTTCATCCTTGGGGTTTGGCTGAAAACCAATATCCCGTTCTTGCATTATTGAACACTCCCAAAGACATTGTACACGATGTGATACTGCGGTTCGGAACGGCGCGGGCACCTCGCCAACTCCGTTTTCATCACTATCCGTTGCTCTGGCTGAAGAAGGGCGCACGCCAGAGACGTTCCACCTGAAGGCGAAGGTTTATTGCCACCGGCTGAACATCGACGAGTACGGCACAGACTTCAGCCGACGTTAAGACCATCATTTTGATGGAAATATTATCGGCGCTCTTGCCCATTCGTTTGTCGCGAACGAGGCAGCAGCACACATTCTAGGCTAAGGCGTGCCGTCAAGCTTGTCGAAGAAAATAAAAAGCCTGCTGGCTATCACAGGTCAAGCCTGTGACCTGAGGGGGGGTGGATGCCAGTTGCCGGTTCAGTAGTAGTCCTAACCACCCCAAGGCGTTCCACATCGCCTACTCAAGGCTCTTCGGGAAAGGTGGGGAGATCGCTAGCCGGCAGGTACCAGGACGCTCTGGAGTTCCAGAAAATGTTCCGGCTCGGCATGACGCCGGGGTCGTCGTCCAGCGAACCGGCCGGCACCAGAAAGAGCTTTCCGTTTCGAGTACGCCACGGCAGCGATGACCCGCACACGCCACAAAAACCGGTACAGAAGTACTCGGCGGTGGGCAGTTCATAGCGTCGCACGTCGGCCTCGCCTCGAGTCCAGGCGAACTGATCGGTCTTCACGAGAAGGCTGGCCGAGTGGGCGGAACCGGAGCTTTTGCGACATCGACTGCAATGACAGTACTGAAAAAACACGAATGGCGCCCGGATCTCAAAACCCACGGCGCCGCACAAACAAGAACCTCGAATGCTCGATTCGCTCATCGGCTTCTCCACAATAGCACGGAAACCCGTCCCGGATAGTGGTTAGGACGCCCCCTCTCCCGTCAACGGAAGAGGGAGTTTCATTTCGCCGGGTGTTTTTTATTCCGCCTAGTCGTTAACCGGGCGCACGACAACCCACAACCTTAAACTCGACGCGCCGATCCAATGCGTCCCGCGCATCGTCGGTTCCAGTACCGATCAGATTCTCCTTTGATCCCACGCCGTTGGCGATGGTCCGGGTTTTCAACGCTGGCACATCGCGATCCAGCTTTTGTTTGATTCGCTCCGCTCGCAACAAAGACAACCGCTCGTTGATCGGCTCGGGACCGGTACGGCTGGTGTGTCCCACGATCTCCAAGCATCCTTGGTGCTGCGAAGTCCGCTCGGCAATTTGCTCCAACCAAATCGGATACGGCCCCGTCACTCGCCGGTCCGCCCAAAAATCCGTTGAACCCGGCTTAAACAAAAACTTCACGGCGAGACGCTTGTTGACCAAACCGTAATCCACGACCTTGCCGAACGCTTGGGTGGCCTCGTCGCGGTGGCCCAGTTTCCAATTGGACAGATAAAGCCCGTTATAAACGCGTAATTGCTCGCCACCGGGAGAATGTAGCGCACTTTGATACAAATCCAGCGCTTCCCGGTATTGTCGGTTGTTGTAAGCATCGATCGCCTCGCTCACCAGCGCTGCCGTCAGAATGCGATCCACGTAAGCTGGATTGATCGGATCGCCCGCCTTGGTGCCCTGGCAGGTCTTGATGTAACCCTCCGTGGCCTGATCCGGTGCCCAAGTGGGGCTGTCCTTGAAATACTGGGTAGGGGTAGTGTTAACCCCCTCGGGCTTAGCGCGCGCGACACCCTTGGAAATGATCTTGCCCGATTTAAGATCGGCCAAGGCCAAACAGACGCGATACGCTTCACGCACGCCCTCGGTTTTGCCTTCCTTGTTGACACTGGTGAAGGTTCCGACGAGGACGATAGGCGATTTGGCAACCGTCGAGGTCGAAAATGGTTCGACCTCGAATCGCGGATATTTACTTTTAACCAGTTCGACCAGGCGTACTTCCATGGATCGCGTGGCCACCGATTGCGCGCCCGATACGCCGTCGATCAACGGATCGATCACCAGGATGTTTTTTGCCGATCCATCCGCCCCAGCGGCGGACAATTGAGCGCGACCGAACAAATCGTTCGCCGCTTTCAGTACCGCCTCGTCAAAGGGAATCGGCTGAACCGGTGGCGCGGGTGGCGGCGTCGGTTGCGTATCGGCAGATGGCGCGGCGCATCCCCATAGGAACGCCGCGAGCGTCAGGACGCACGAGCGCCACATCAATCGGGGATTATTTCGGCATCGGATCATGGTCTGCACTCCTCCTGTTCAGTGACTGATAACGGTTCTCCAAGCTGGGCCTTAAGCAACGCTTCCGTGCAATTGGACTTCGATTTTCTCTGATGAGACGGAGCGGTAAATTCCGGCCCCAGCTTATTGGATTGCTTCGGCGCCAGTATGACCTCGGGTTTCAAGGCTGTGGTCGCGGGCGACTTGGTGCGGGTATCGAGACGATCGGGCGTTGGCTTCAGAAAAGCCTTCTGACTTGCCTGGCGTTTCGCCTCTTCGGCGGTTCGGCGTTTCGCCTCTTCGGCGGCTTGCCGTCGGGCTTCGCTCTCCGTCTGTTGCCGCGCCTCCAGGGCGGCCTGCTCACGTTTGGTTCGCAAGGTTCGGTCCAGATTGGCCAATCGCGGATGGTCCGGTCTAATTTGACCGAGTTGCGCCAAATAATCCTCGGCGAGTTGAAAATCCGCCTTGCCGATGGCTGCCGCAGTCAGGTCCGCGTATCGGTCAGCGATTTGTTTCAATTTGGCGCGCGCTCGGCCATCCTCGGACGACAGGGCCACGATTGGCTTGTAGCACGCTAATATTTCGCCACCCTGCTTGCCGGCCAAGCGATCCATCGGGAAACGGTCAGCGCAGTCCCGCAGCAGCTCGGACACACGATTCCGGGTTTCGAGGGCCGCCTTCACCTGATCTTGCAGCCGTAACAGGTCAGGCTGTTCCGAAACCAAACCGAGCCCTTGCTCGATCCGTTTCCGGCTTTCATCCAACTCGCCGCGCTGGAACAGTTCGCGTGCTTCAGCCAGCAATTGGGGAACACGTTGCCGTTCGTTCAGCCGCGCTTGAATCACAGCCTGCAGGGTCAGCAATTCGGGATGAGCAGGAACCTGTTGCAAACCCTGCTCGATCAATTTCAAGCCACCGTCGAGATCGCCCGCCTGCCAGCGAGCATGCGCTTCCGACAACAATCGGTCAGCTTGCCGTTGCCGATCTTGAGTACGGGCCTGCAAAGTATCGCGCAACGCCAGCAATTCTTGCTGATCGGGCACGAGCCTCAACCCTTCCTCGACCCGTTGTCGGCTTCGTTCGAAGGCGCCATCGCGCTCATCCTGTCGGGCCTGTTCCAGCAAGCGGGAAGCCTCTTGATCATTTTCGACCTTTTGGCGCAAGGCCAGAAGCCGGTCATCGTTCGGCGAAGCCTGGAGCCCTAGCTTGATCAATTCCAGGCTTTGCCCAAGCTCCCGATTTTGAAAGTGCTGGATGGCAAGTTGCTCATAATTGCTTGCAATGATGGAACGATCCGCCACTGCGGGCGGCAATTCGACCGTACTAGCACCAGTCTCGGGCGGCGCGGCGCGGCGGGAAACCGTGAGGTAGACAGCGCTGCCGGTGGCGACTGCCAGCAAGGATAACCCTCCAGCCAACAAGCTTTTTTTCAAAAACGTGGAGGTATTGAGAGCTTGAACGATCCGCGTCGTCTGGATGAAGGTATAAAACGAAGGCCTAGTCCCCGTCTGATCAAGCGCCTGGATCAATTGATCGGCATTCTCGAAGCGATCGGAGGGCTTCTTGGCCAAGAGTTTGTGCAGGACCGGTTGAATCTGACCGAAGCCGGCTGGCAATCGCGGCACGGGCTGCGTGCAATGCATCATCGCGATGCTGGTGATGTCGTCCGACCGAAACGGCGGCTGTTTGGCAAGCATTTCGTAGAACACGATGCCCAAACTGTACAGATCGGTGCGATTGTCCAGTTTCTTGCCGGTAATTTGTTCCGGACTCATATAAACGGGACTACCGATGGCCAGCCCAGGGGCGGTCAACTGGGTGTCATCGGTATCCACCAGTTTGGCGATGCCGAAATCGCTCAGTACCGGAGTCCCATCCTGGCGGAACAAGACGTTTTGCGGCTTGATATCGCGATGGATCACGCCTCGGCCGTGGGCATAGGCGAGAGCGCCCGAAATCAATTTCATGATGTCGACCGCTCGTTCCAAGCTCAAACCCTGTTCGATTTGCTGCGCCAGAGTGCCGCCGGACAAGAATTCCATGGAAAAATAGTTGTAGAGACCGTGCGAGCCGAAATCGTAAACGGTGATAATCCGAGGATGTTGCAATTGCGCAATGATGCGCCCCTCCTTGAGAAAGCGCTCAGGGAAGTTCTCCTCATCGACCCGCGTCGAATGCATCACTTTTAAGGCCACCTGACGATCGAGTGATTCCTGAATCGCCAAATAAACCGTCGCCATCCCGCCTTGGCCAATTTTGTTCAAAATGGTATAGCCCGGAATTTCCATGATGTTCTCAGCCGCTCATCGGCAACACCCATCGATATTAGACATTATTGATCATATCGTTATTACACTGACCAAATGTGCTTGTTTTATTGAGTATCGGTTTAATTTAAAAGCGTACTGTACAAAAATAAGTACACTCGATTATCGGCCAAATCACTTACGGCCTACTTCGATACATCCTCATCAGCATCCAAATCCACGAGATGATTTGCAAAATCAATACCAATCCAAACGCAATTCGATATCCAAATGCCTGATAACCTCCCCCTGTCGCCGGCCAATGATTGATAATCGCGCCCATGCCCCATTGCGTGGCAAATGCCAAACCAAACACCAGCAGATTTAAGGCCGTGTTGACTCGGCCAGCCAGATCCGGCGAAAAAGTTTGCGATAGAATCGCGTAATTCAACATTCCGCTGGTACCAAAAAACCCGAACAACACCCACAACAACAGCGATCCTGCCTCGAACAGCAGCGCCACCTGCGCCAGTATGAACAGCGCCATGCCACCTGCCGCGACCACGACCGGCGGTATGCCGCAGCGAGACAGGCGGTATGCCATTTGCCCCATGCCGAGAAAGCCGCATACCATCGCCGCTGCCATCCAGAATAAATAATCCGCGGCCGTCGTCCGGCTCAAACCCGCGACATCACGCAACCAAGGCCCTGCCCATAAACCCTGAATCGCCAGGAATGATGCTTGACACAACACGCCGCTCGGGGCGATCCACCAAAAAACCCGGTCACGGAAAATCCCCACGATACCCCGCGCTTGCGAACGCCAGTCGCCGGCTGCCGCGCTGCCGCCACGCTCGGGTACGACCAGCAACAGGGCAAGCGCTACTACCACGCTAAGCCCCCCCAATCCGGCAAACAGTCCTCGCCAATCCGTCAACTTGAGCGCGGCCTCGACCGGAGCGGTCGCTGCCAGCGCGCCCAGTCCGCCAGCCGCCAGTACCCAGCCGTTCGCCACCGGTAGCCGTTCGGCCGGTAGCCACAGCACAAAAGCCTTGAAACTGGCCATCAGGCAAGCCGATACTCCCAGCCCGATCAACCCCCGGCCGACGATTAATTCCAGGGGACTGTGGCTCACCGCGAACAATCCGGCACCCGCCGCCGCGAATAATAACAAGGTCGCCTCCACGCGGCGCGGGCCGAATCGGTCGAGCAACACGCCCAAGGGCAATTGGAAAGCAGCGAAGGTCAGAAAATAAACGCTGGTCAGCAAACCCAGGTCGGTGGCATCCAAACGTAATTCGGTCGCCAGGTAGGGCGACAGGGCCGCATTGATGGCGCGGTACAGGTAGGATAGAAAATAACCGGCGGCAAACGGCAGAAAAATCCGCCACGCGACCGCCGTTGAAGATAGCGCCATCGCGCCCGTCATCAAGAATCGGTGACCACGCGACGCGTCAGGCGATAGGCTTTTTCCAGTAACCAGGTCAGACCGCGCTCTCGCCACCGTGATTCTTCCGATAAGGCGTCGCGTGTATAGAGCAACTCGATCTCGTACGTCGGCCCATACAACGCCTGTACTTCCGCCTCGCCGACCGCGAACGGCGGTCCCCCCAATAGGGTTTGGTCATATTCCAGCGTCACCAACAACGTCCCGGCTCTGGCCGGCAAGATCGTTTCCAGCTTGCGCACATAGCGCTCCCGCATCACCGGTGGCAAAGCGATCAACGAGGCGCGGTCGTAAACACCGGTGACGTCGGCAAGATGAAGTGGCTCCAAGGCAAAAAAATCGCCCAACAGGATGCGAATCTCGTCTTGCTCCCACACCTCGAAGGAGCCTTCCTGCCAGCGGTGCGGTTGCAAGCCGTTCTCTTGAAAGAAGGCTTCGACTGCGACCGGGCTGATCTCCACGCCAGTGATGGGGTAGCCCTCGCCCGCCAGCCACAACAGATCCCGGCTTTTGCCGCACAGCGGAACGAACACTCTCTGGCCGGGGCGCGGCCCCAACCGATTCCAGAATCGCTGGAGATGAAGATTGATTTCCTGCTGGTGAAAGCCGATCTCGGCCCGCTCCCAGCGTTCGTGCCAGAACTTCGGTTCCATGTCATTACCTTTCAGGTTCGATCAAAAATGCGATCCGGTAGATGCCAGCCCCACCACCGCCAGTCGGTACCGGCGGCCGCTAAGGCTCCGCGCCAAGCAGCGCCTAGCGGCAAATCCAGCACGCTCCATTCTTGCTGCTCGGCGTCGCGCAGGCATACCCGACCGTGAGGTTGCAAACCGTCCACAAAACAAACCTCCCAGTTTTGTAAACCGCTGGCCAGGCCACTACCCAAAGCCTTGGCAATGGCTTCCTTACGCGTCCAGCAGGAGAAAAATGCTTCCCGTTCTTGTGCGGGCGGCCGCGCCCGAAACAGGGCCCGCTCGCGCGGCGTGCAAACACGGTCGAGAATGGCGGCGAAATGTATGGTTCGGTCAAGGCACTCCAAATCGACACCCACCTCTCGGCGAGCGATGGCATACAGCGCACCATCACCGCTATGGGACAGATTAAAATGCAACCCTACTCCCGCATCCGCGCCGGCCAATACGGGCTTACCGTGCGATCCCTGAGCGAAACGCAAGTCGGTTGCCGATCGGCCCAGATAAGCGCCCAGCAATTCGCGCAATAAGCCTCGTCCAGCGACGAAGCGATCACGATGTTCGGGAAAACGAAACCGCTCCGCCCGCTCCCGTTCATCCGCCGACAGCGTCGCCGCCAGTTCTGCCAGGGGTTTCGGGGGTCGACCCAAATCGGCCAGCCACACATGAATCTCACCGACGGTCAACGCCGGCTCCCAATCCTCTGCGGGGGCGGGCCAGGTTGGCACAATCGTCCTATCGCTCATCGTGGCCGCGCGGTTACAGTGCGCATCAGTTCAGCCATCGACCACAAGGGCAACAGGCCATGAGCCACACCATCGAAATCAAAGTACGGGGATACCATCTCGATCTGTACCGCCACGTCAACAACGCCCGGTATCTGGAATTTCTGGAGGAGGCTCGCTGGAGTTTTCTGGAAAGCAAGGGCGATCTGGATTACCTGCCAAAACACGGTTATACCTTCGCCCTGGTCAATATCAACATCAACTATCGCCGCGCCGCATACATGGGTGAGGTGCTGGAAATCCTGACTGCGGTTAAATCCATTGGCAACCGAAGTTGCACCATGCACCAACGCATCACCCTCAAAGGCAGCGCCACGGTCGTCGCCGACGCTGATGTCACCTTCGTCATCGTCGATACCCGCACCGAAAAGGCCGCTCCGCTGGAAGGCTCGTTGCGGGCAGCGCTGGAACAAATGGCGAGCTAGCCGCCCCTACTCCCCAAAATCCTCACCGCGCCTCCCAACGCCAAGCGTGCCTGATGATGGTTGCCAAATCCGCATAGCAGGGTTTCCAATCCAGCTCGGCCCGCGCCCGCCGGGAATCGGCCACCAATCGCGCTGGATCACCCGGCCGACGCTCTCCGTATACTACCGGGAAATCGCGGCCCGTCACGGTGCGGGCCGTGTCGATCACTTCCCGCACCGAGAAACCGTTGCCGTTGCCCAAATTGTAGGCGGCCGGTTCACCGCCATCGCACAACTTTTGCAATGCCAGCCAATGAGCCGCGCAGAGATCCGTCACATGAACGTAATCACGGATACAGGTGCCATCTGGCGTATCGTAATCGGTGCCAAACACGGTGACGTGCGGCCTGCGGCCGGAAGCGGCTTGCAACACCAACGGGATCAGATGGGTCTCCGGCTCGTGGCGTTCGCCCAATTGGCCTTCAGGATCGGCGCCCGCTGCATTGAAATAGCGCAGGCAGATCGCGTTCAAGCCATAAGCCTTATGGTAATCCTCCAACATCTGCTCGACCATCCACTTGCCGCGACCGTAAGGATTGATAGGGTTTTTCGGATGGTCCTCATCAATTGGAATGCGAACCGGCTCGCCGAAAATCGCGGCGGTCGATGAGAAAATAAAATGATTAACCCGATAGGACACCATCGCATCCAGTAGATGCTGGGCCTTGAAGACGTTGTTGCGGTAGTACTTGGCTGGCTCCCGCACCGATTCGCCGACCTGGATATGCGAAGCGAAGTGCATCACGCCATCGAACCGGTTGGTCTGGAACAGTTCCTCCAGCACATCCAACTCGCCCAAATCACCCAACACGAATCGCCCGTCCAGAACCGCGTCTCGATAGCCGGCGGACAAATTGTCCATCACCGTCACGTTGCAGCCGCGCTGGCACAGCAATTTGACCATGTGGGAGCCAATGTAACCCGCTCCACCCACCACGAGCACATGCATAAGGACGCTCCTTTGAGGTTTGCGATGTATTCGCGCCGAACCCTAGTTATCGATCACCGTCCGGGCGGAGCATTCTCGACTCGGCAGGGATGCGCAAGAGCAAGAATGGAATATTCCGACCGGTCGCGCTGCTCTGGATGCTCGATCCTACGTCGGCTGAAAACGACTGACGGTCGGCTTCACGTTCATCACCCAAGGCCGGCCCATTGACCTAAAGGCGTACCGATCTATTGTCCACCTTGTTCGTTGTACATTCGTAAAAACCGTTCCATCAACTGTTCGATTTCGGCTTCCAGTGCACTTCGTTCCTGTTCCGCCCGACGATCCTGCTCCGCCATTTTCTCCTCAAGATGCCGCCGCAATTGATGGGCTTGCTCCAACTGCTGCAACAAGCCCTCCTTTTCCCGTTCCCAGCTTTCAGGTTGGAGAAACGGATGCTGTTCCCCCGCTTCCCAAGATGATGGCCGCGATTCGGTTTTCCATCGTTCTAGTTGATTTTGCAAGGATTTGCGTTCTTCTTCCCAGATGGCGCGTTGCCGGGTCAATTCCTCGGTCGCTTCCGCCTTCAACTGCTCCATCAGCTGGGCGCTATCTGGCGACAAATTTTGATTGGCACGCGCCTTAGTAAGCGTCAAACCATCTTCCAAGGTATTAATTTGAACCTGCATTTCCAGACGCTCACCTTCCCATGCCTCTTGTTGTTGTTCCAACCGCATGCTCAAGGTCGTTTTATCCCGCCGCAAGGATTGCAATTGATCCTCCATTTGCGCGCTTTGCAACAATAGGCTCTGGATTTGCCGATCCCATTCGACCCGTTCCTGGGCCAAGTGTTTTTGTGAGGCCGTTTTCTCCTGCTCCGTATGCGCGACTGACTCGCGCAACTGCGCGACTTCTTGAAGATACTGTTTCTGATCCTGCTCAGATCGGTTTTTCCACTCCAGGCATTGCTGCTCTAGCTTGGAGCAGCGTTCGCTTGCCTGAACCAACTCACCCTCGTACCGTTTTTGCTGTGTGAGCATCGTTTGGCGGGCTTGATAGATCGCCGATTGCTGGTGAATGACAGCGCTTTGCAGATCGTTACTTTTCGCACGCTCCTCAGCCAAATCCGTCTGAGTCCGCACCAATACATGCCGCAATGACCGGTAGGGTAGAAAAAAAACAATGGCTACCCCCCCCACCAGTCCGGCAATACTCCCAATGACCAGCCACATAGTATCCATCATCATCTCATCCGTTTATCGGGCTCCTACCCCGTATAGTTCCCTTCCGAGAGCACCCTTTCACCGCAATACATAAGTCAATACCGCCGCAGCGATCCCGATTACGGCCGCCCATCCGGCCGCTAGATAAATGCGTCGCTGGATATCTTTTCTAGCGACGATCCACAGTTGCCGAAACGCTTGTTCGGTGGCGATCTGGTTGACTGCGTTGGTGTTAGACGCGGTTTCGGCTATTACCTGTAGCGCCGTTTCCTGCGCAGTCTGAAGCGCGGCTTCACGGGCTATCTCTCCCGCATGCTGGGTTGCCTCGGCAAGCCTCGAATTCAGCTGACGT
>ERZ724526.918-NODE-918-length-16081-cov-4.728628_pt1 | contig 16081 bp, 14 predicted proteins | sample MGYA00376059_ERZ724526 | MGnify/ENA primary metagenome ERZ724526 (study PRJEB28724, sample SAMN07190883) | activated sludge metagenome | isolation source: activated sludge of sewage treatment plant in Hong Hong | place: Hong Kong | collected 2016-03-17 ... | reverse complement strand
GGATTGCAGCACTGCGGCGTCCCTTCAAAGGATGGATTGATCAGTACAATGATGTTGGTATCCTGTTGTGCATAGACCCCAGCGGCGACTGCGCTGGCTGCCAGGAGTAAACAAAATTGTATCGCCTTTGTCATGGGTACGGCTTCAAAAACGCAAAATTACGGCCATTGTTGGTTAATAAATACTTAATATCAGGGATCTGAATGGTTACAGCGCTTCAGAGTCCATTTGGGTTAAATTCCGATATAAAACATGGTACGCCAGAACACAGGTCAGGGCTGTCAAGCGATAAGCATCAAAATCCCATAGGACTGATAAAATGAAGAGAAAATGCACACAGGACACTCCGACGGATCAAAAGAAGCTATAGTGCGTCCTGTAAATGTAAAAAAGACTGGATGACCATTTGATCACAAAAAATGATTCAGAAACTTTTGGAAAATCAGGATATTTACGAGACTAAATAATGTTCGTACCTAAGTTAAAACAAAGGCTTATACAGCATCAGGAGCGTACAGCGAATATTTAGTAAAAAGTGAAGGCTTCAAAAGTGAATCCTTTGCGTAACAACCTGAGGACTTTAAATATCAAGCCATCTTATATAACGCAACATGGATTTAATGCAGATGCTTTCAAGTGACGGTTTAAGAGAGCAGGCTGAATTATTTAATCAACTTTTCGATTGAAGTAACAAGAATTCCAAAGAATATTGAGTAACTTATGTTTATGAGATATATACTTAACTTAATAACAAAACAGACGTAAATATGCCGTATTTAAGCAACTTTAGACTTAATCTTGCGTAAACACAGATGTTACCAGTAAGCCATAGAGACGATAGTGTTACAATAAACAGAAGAATAAAACTGAAACGAATTATCACAGACAAGTGATTTTGAAAAGTGATCAACATATAGACCATATTTCAAACGGACAGCGAGTAAGCCGGCACTAATTATCTTCCCTACGTTTTTTAATTTTTTTCCGACCGCATAAAATATTTTAAAATTCCATGCAGACCAGTAAATGGCACAACTTGTGCCAATTCTAGGGGATTTCGTCTTGCCCAACTTAAAATCAGTCTTGCTTAAGTGAGAAACCAATCCTTCAGGTAAAAGCCAAGAGCCGTTTTTGTCAACATTTCATATCCTCAAAGAAACAATCACTATATTTGACTTCTATAGGACAAGTCAATAAAAGGTAAAACCAATGCTCGGAGAGAAACTCAAAGAATTAAGGGAATCAAAAGGACTATTGCAAAGGCAAGTTGCAGCAGAATTAGCCGTTGACACCGCCTACATCAGCAAGATGGAAAACAACGACAAGCCGGTGAGCAAATCTCATTTGGAAGCCCTTTCAAGAATTTACGAATTACCTGAAAGTGAATTGATTCCTTATTGGTTAGGAGAAAAAGTGCTGCACGTTTTAGAGAACAATGAACACGGCATTGCAGCCTTAAATCTTGTACTCGAAAATATTAGCAATATAAATGAATAACCTTACTCCATATCACGCAAAATATTTTGCCTATGAGCTTACAAGGCAATTGCCTGCCAATGATGTTGGTAAACTAACTGCATCCCTTCAGGATGCACAGGTTGACTTGAACCCTCATCAAATAGAAGCAGCGTTATTTGCTTTTAAATCTCCTTTATCTAAAGGTGCTGTATTGGCTGATGAAGTAGGTTTGGGTAAGACTATTGAGGCTGGGATTATTCTTTCACAAAATTGGGCAGAGAGGAAACGTAAATTGTTAATTGTTGGACCTTCAAATCTCAGGAAACAATGGAATCAGGAGTTGGCAGAAAAGTTCTTTTTGCCTTCTATTATTTTAGAATCAAAATCATTCAACAATTACATCAAAGACGGTAACCTAAACCCATTTAATCAAGATGATACCATTATCATTTGTTCTTATCATTTTGCCAAATATAAGGCCCCTTACCTAAAGCACGTTAATTGGGATTTAGTAATTGTTGATGAAGCCCATCGCTTGAGAAACGTTTATAAACCAACCAATAAAATAGGAAATACAATAAAGGATGCACTTGATCAAAGTAAAAAAGTTTTATTAACGGCAACCCCTTTACAAAATTCTATTTTAGAGTTATATGGCTTAGTTAGCCTAGTAGACCCCTATATTTTTGGCGATTTAAAAAGTTTCAAAAGTCAGTTTAGCAGGAATGTAGATGAAGAAAACTACAAAGATTTAAGGAACAGATTACTACCAATTTGTAAACGCACCCTGAGAAGACAGGTTTTGGAATATATAAAGTATACTGAGAGAAAGCCTCTTGTCCAGGAATATTTTCCTAATGAAAACGAAACGACATTGTACAATTGGATAACAGATTATTTACAAAGACCCAAATTATATGCCTTGCCAATGAGCCAAAGGCAATTGATGACTTTAATTTTAAGAAAGCTACTAGCATCGTCTACGTATGCTATTTTTGGCACTTTAGATGCTTTGGTTAAAAGGCTTGATAAAATAATAAACAAACACGAACTGAATGGTACGGAAGATGAAATAGCTTCTGATTTTGAAATTTATGATGAAATAGTGGACGAATGGGAAAGCGAAGAAGAAGATGAAAGCGAATCAGATGAACCTGTTGATGAAATTACCTTTTCAGATGATGAGATTGAGGAAATCAAAAGTGAAAAAGCCGACCTTGAGAAATTTAGATCATTAGCACATAAAATCAGAAAAAATTCAAAGGCAGAACAACTTTTTACCGCATTAGAAAGAGGGTTTGAAGCACTCGAAAAATTGGGTGCTAATCAAAAGGCTTTGATTTTTACAGAATCCAGAAGAACGCAAGACTTTATTTGCAACTTATTAGAAGCAAGAGGATATGCTGATAAAGTAGTGAAATTTAATGGAAGTAATGCTGATACAAAATCAAAACAGATTTACGCAGCATACTTGAAAAAACACCAAGGTACTGATGTTTTAACCGGCTCGCTAACAGCAGACAAAAGGGCGGCTATTGTTGACTATTTCAAGGAAGAAGCAACGATAATGGTAGCGACAGAAGCTGCCGCAGAGGGTATCAACCTTCAGTTTTGTTCCTTAGTCATCAATTTTGACTTGCCTTGGAATCCACAACGTATTGAGCAAAGAATAGGCAGATGCCATCGTTACGGGCAAAACTATGATGTAGTAGTGATCAATTTCCTCAATAAAGCAAATGCTGCTGACCAAAGAGTGTATGAATTATTAGACCAAAAGTTTCGCTTGTTTGATGGTGTTTTCGGTGCTTCTGATGAAGTATTAGGCAGTATTGGCAATGGGGTTGATTTTGAAAAGCGTATTGCCACTATATACCAACAATGCCGAACAACCGAAGAGATACAAGCAGCTTTTGACGAGTTGCAAGATGAATTAAGAGGTAATATTTCTGAAAAGGTTCAGGAAACCCGAAAGGTTCTTTTAGAAAACTTTGATGAAGAAGTAAGAGAAAAGCTTCGAAGTAATTTATTAGAGAGTACAGAATACCTCAATCGCTTTGAAGAACGCTTATGGGCAACAACAAAGTATTATTTGAATGATGCTGCACAATTCAATGATAGCACATATACATTCACGCTAAAGGAAAATCCTTTTCCACAAGAGGCCATTCACAAAGGCCCTTATATTATTTTAAAGCCAAAACAGGGGCAAAGAAAATCAGATATTGATGTCCCGGATGATACCAACATCTATCGTGTTGGTCATAAGTTGGCAAAACAGATTTTGAATGCTTGTAAAAATCTAACCACTCCATCAAAGGAAATCATTTTTGACTATACTAACACACCAACCAAAGTAACCACATTAGAAAAACACATCGGTCAGTCGGGGTGGCTACAAGTAAGTAGGTTGGAAATCAATTCTTTCGAATACGAAGATTATTTGATTGCTGCTTGCATCACAGATAATGGGGAAATTATCGAAAATGAAATTGCCCAACGTCTGTTTTCTATTCAAGCAAAAGAGGGTAATCTGCTTTATGAAGATAAAGAAACGAAAGTGAAACTAAATGAGGTGCTATTTAGCAATACTCAATCTGTAATATCAGAAAATGCCAATCGTAACAAAGACTTCTTTGATACCGAAATGGACAAGCTTGACCAGTGGGCTGATGATATGAAAATAAGCTTAGATAAAGAAATTAAAGACCTGGATGCAGAGATTAAACTACGTAAAGCCGAAGCTAAAAAAATGTTGCAATTGGATGCCAAAGTAAAAGCCCAAAGAGCCATTAAAGACTTGGAAAAAAAACGGAGTGAAAAAAGGCAACACTTGTTTGAAGCTCAGGACTTGATTGACGATAAAAAAGAAAATCTTTTAACTGAAATTGAGCAAAGATTGAGGCAGGAGATAAATACCACCGAATTATTCACCATAAAATGGACCTTGATTTAAATGAAAGATTTAACCCAATCTGCCATTGATCGGCAAAACATATTGAACAACTCTCAAGCAGTTGAAAAAATTCAAAGCTATGTTGGGTTAACTGGTCTTTTGTACGAAGGTGAGTATCTTTTTACATCTAAAATGGTAGCCAATTTCTTCCAAGTGGATTTGAGTACTATCAAGCGTACTTTGGAAAACTTTGAAGACGAAATTAAACATAATGGCTACCGGGTTTTAAAAGGGCAAAAGCTAAAGGAGTTTAAAGACTTATTCGGTCCGTTGCTTACTTCGGACGAGGATTTTCCACAGAGGGGCATTAATGACCCTCTGTCAGAACAAAGTGTTGATAATCAATCTTATAAGCGAATTAAAAGTCTGGCGGTGTTCAATTTCAGGGCGTTTCTGAACGTGAGTATGCTACTCACACAAAGCGATAACGCCAAAATGCTCCGAAGCAGAATTTTGGACATTGTAATCGACACCCTGAACAAGCAAACAGGTGGTTCAACCAAGTACATCAATCAGCGTGATGAAGAGTTTTTGGTGGCAATTACCCGAGAGCCTATTTGCCGCAAAGAATTTACGAATGCCCTCAGCCAGTATTTAGATATGGGCAATTACAAATATGCCTACTATACAGATGCCATCTATAAAGCCATTTTCAAAGAAAACGCTAAAGAATACAGAGCTATTCTAAATCTGGAAGAAAAGGATAATCCCAGAGATACGATGTATGCCGAAGTTCTTAGGCTGATAGCTCAATTCGAAGTTGGAATTGCAGACGAAATGAAAGAAAAGGCTGAATCTTTAGGCAGAAAACTGACAACCTCTGAGCTGAATGTCCTCATTATGCGATTTGCCAATAAGCGTCATTGGATACCCCAAATTGAAGATGCTTGTACCAAAATGGCAACCCGTGACTATGGCTTGCGGAATGTAATTCACAAAAGACTGGAAGGCTACATTGAGGCTTTAAGCAAAAAAGATTACAGTCGTTTCCTTGGCGATAAGAGCAAAGACTTAATTGAAAGGTTGATAGAAAACCCTGAATTATTGGAAGTTTTTAAACGCTTAAAAGATAGATAAAGATGGCGTTTAGATACTTTACAGTGGATTTTTCAATTGAGGTACACGATAGCATTATTCGTGAATCTGGAGGTTTTATGGGCATCCGTGATGCAGGGCTTATTGACAGCACACTGGGGCACGTTCAAAACGATTTTTATTATCCCGAATTAGAAGACAAGGTAACGCATCTGATTTATTCCTTTAACAAAAATCATTGCTTCAACGATGGCAATAAACGTTCCTCCATCATATTGGCTGCCTATTTCTTAACCATTAACGAATTGGAAGCCTTAGTGCCTCGTTTTATCCTTGAAATGGAAAATACAGTAGTGGACCTTGCAGACAACATCATAGACCGTGATTTACTTTTTGAAATTGTATGTTCTCTATTGTATGAAACAGACCATTCAGAAGAATTGAAATTAAAAATAATACAAGCCAAGTTGAACCATTTGGCGAATCAAAATAGAACAGACAATGACCAATAAAAAACAACTTCAAAAACTCGAACTTATTTGGATAGGCAAAGGAGAAGAGCCTAAGCTTGAACCTCGTATTTTAATAGAAAACCCCGAGTACAGCTATGGCGACCCCAATTGCGAAAATATGCTCATACACGGGGATAACCTCCTTGCCCTAAAAGCCCTGGAACAAGACTATGCCGGTAAAGTAAAGTGTATCTACATTGACCCTCCCTATAATACAGGCAATGCCTTTGAGCATTATGATGATAATTTAGAGCATTCAATTTGGTTGAACCTAATATTCCAAAGAATTAAAATTTTATATAGTTTAATGTCAAAGGATGGGGCATTTTGTATTCATTTAGACGACCAAGAAGTACATTATGCAAAAGTCGTGTGTGATGAAATTTTTGGTCGCAACAATTTTATTTCAACAATAGCAATAAAATCATCAACTCCAAGTGGTGTCAAAACATCGCACAAGGATAAAAAAATTATCAAGCAAAAAGATTTATTGTTAGTATATAAAAAATCAGACGAGTTGAGGATAAACCCACAGTATGTAAGAAAAAGCGAATGGGACACTCATTTTAACTACTTTATCAATAGCGATAATAAAACAGTCTCATCTTTTTTAGAGGTTCTAAAAAAGAATCGAATATTGACACAAAAACAAAGCATTAGAGATTTCGACATAAATAACGAAGTTCATAGAGATTTCTACATCAAAAATGCAGATAAAATATGTCAAACCCAATCACATAAAAATATTGAGTTAAAGGAAGCTTCAAGAAAACTCAAAGATGAGATACTTCATACTGAAAATGCAATGTTCTATAATGGCAGACAACTAACACCTCTTTCTAACAGCTTAAATAACGTTGTTTACAGAGATAAAATTGAAAAAGATTTCGCATTGCTATTATGTGATTTTTGGAGTGATATTGACTTTCAGAACACTCAAAATGAAGGGGGGGTTGAGTTTCCAAACTCCAAAAAACCAGAATTTCTTATTCAACGCATACTTGCACTTTTTACTGAAACTGGTGACCTCGTTCTCGATTCATTCCTCGGCTCGGGCACTACAGCAGCAATTGCTCATAAAATGGGTAGGCGTTATATTGGAATAGAATTGGGAGATCACGCCAAAACGCATTGTTATCCACGTTTAAAAGCCGTGGTAGATGGCGAGCAAGGCGGTATCAGCAAAGCCGTAAACTGGCAAGGCGGTGGCGGTTTCAAATTCTATACCCTTGCACCGAGCTTATTAAAGCAAGATAAGTTTGGCAATTGGGTCATTAGCCAAGAATACAATGCCGATATGCTGGCAGCAGCTATGGCAAAGCAAGAAGGTTTCAAATACCAACCCCACGAAAGCAGCTATTGGAAACAAGGGCAAAGCTCAGAGCAAGATTTCATTTTTACCACAACCCAATTTCTTACGATAGAAGCCTTAGACAGCATCAAAGATGAAATGCAACCCGGTGAGACTTTAATGATATGCTGCAAGAGTTTCCAAAAAGAGTGTAAAGGCAAATACGCTAACATCACCATCAAAAAAATCCCTCAAATGCTGTTGGGCAGATGCGAATACGGCAAAGAAGATTACAGCCTGAACATCATCAATCTGCCTGTTGAAAGAGAAGATGAAGAAGCAGAAGATGCAATTGAAAACACAAGCGTACAAGCCATTAGCGACAGCAAAAAGAAAAACGACCAACCATCATTATTTTAAGTAAAGGGTATGAATACAATAGCCAATAATATAAAACAACGTCTTTCTCTTCGTGAACCCCTGCAAGATGCACTGGATATAGTAGCAAAACTGGCAGACGAATTGGAAATGAAAAAGGAAGTAAAATTGGTGGATGAATTGGAAAAAGTAAAAAGCCAATTTCCCACCTGCACCGACTTTGAAAGGGAGTTTCCTTCCATTGCCTTTTCTATTGCTACCGGTGTAGGGAAAACCCGTTTGATGGGTGCTATCATTGCATACCTCTATCTCAAAAAAGGAAAAAAGAACTTTTTCATTTTAGCTCCTAACCTCACCATCTACGATAAGTTAATTGAAGATTTTGGCAACCCTGCCTACCACAAGTATGTGTTCAACGGTATTTCCGAATTTGTACACAATCGTCCTGTTATCATTACAGGCGATAACTATGCACAGCAAGGCAGCTTATATCAGGATTCTGAAATCCGCATCAATGTATTCAACATTTCAAAGTTCAATTCCGACAATAAGGGTACAAGACAAGGCGGTGTGGCTTTGCCACCACGCATCAAGCGTTTGTCAGAATATTTAGGTCAATCCTATTGGGATTACCTTTCAGGCTTAAATGATTTAGTGATTTTAATGGACGAAGCACATCGTTACCACGCTGATGCCTCAAAAAATGCCATCAATGAACTGAAACCCATCTTAGGCATTGAACTCACTGCTACTCCATTTGATGATGATGGCAATCAGTTCAGAAATGTTGTATACGAATATTCATTGGCACAGGCATTATCTGATGGCAAGTATGTGAAAAATCCTGCCATTGCCACCCGAAAAAACTTTCAGAAAGGATCTCTATCAGACCGTGAAGTAGAAATTATCAAACTCGAAGATGCTATCAGTATTCATCAAGATACCAAAACCGAATTGGAGATTTATTCCAAAAACAACGAAGTAAAACTCGTAAAGCCCTTCATTTTGGTAGTTTGTAAAGATATAGCCCACGCCAAAGAGATTTATGAACTTATCAATTCAGAAGGTTTTTATGACGGCCAGTACAAAGGCAAGGTGTTGCAGATAGACTCTTCCACCAAAAAAGAAGAAGACATTGAAAAGCAATTCTTGTCATTAGAAAGTCCCGATAATGAAATAGAAATTGTAATCCACGTCAATATGCTCAAAGAGGGTTGGGATGTAACCAACCTGTACACCATTGTGCCACTTCGTGCCGCCAATGCTGGTGTTTTAGTAGAGCAAACCATAGGTAGAGGATTGAGATTGCCTTATGATGGTAAACGAACAGGAGGAGACAAAATAGACAAACTTACAGTGGTAGCTCACGAAAACTTCAATGCAGTAATTGAAGCGGCACAGAATCCAAACTCTATCTTGAATAAAATGAGTTTTGTGGAGATACCCGAAGAAGACCTGAGCAACAAAACACAGGTGGTTACTTCCAAACCCATTACAGAGCAGAACTTTGAAAAAGAGCAGGAGAAAGTAAACACCATAACCAATACCGAGCAGAAGCAAAAAGCACAAAACACTTTAGATGCCAAAAAAGCCATCATCAATGTATTGCCCGACTTTAGCAGCTTGCCGGAAGTTCGAAGAGTAGAAGACCTCAATAAAGAAGAAGTAAAGCGTAAAGTAATCAGACAAGTTGAGCAAGACCTTTCAAAAGGGCAACAAAATTTGTTCAAAGAGCAGATTCTTCAAGAGGCAGAAACGGTCTATGAAAAATTAGTCACTGAGTACAAAAAGAACATCATCGAAATACCTCGAATGGACTTGGTACAAGGTGAAACCCGAGCCGAGTTCAAGACATTCGATTTAGATATTGCAGGCTTTAATTTTCAAGCCTTGGAGCAGGAAATTATAAGAATGGGTTTGAAGGATAAGCAAGTGGAAACACTAAAAGCAAAGTCAAGTGGTTCGTATGGCAATCCAATTAAACTCATCATTGCAGAACTCATAGACTACCCGGAAATTGACTATGATGAAAACTCAGAACTGCTTTATCACCTTGCTTCGCAAGCTTATGAAGCCATAAAATCCAACATAGCTAAAGAAGAAGAATTGCCTTCGGCAATCTTCCTATTCAAAGCGGCCATAGCGGAGAATATATACAATCAGATGAAGCAACACTTTGTGTTGCATTCAGCCGATTATGTAGCTCCAAAAGTTTTTCCGTTCATCCGAATAGAACAATGGAACTTTTCATCGTTAATAAATGCCGGATATAAAGATTATCGTGACATCATTACCCCGACAAACAGCATTCCTAAATATGTTTTCAGAGGTTTTGAAAAAGCCTGTCACTTTGAATACAAGTTTGATAGTAAAGCAGAACAGGATTTAGCTTTTGTTTTAGAAAATGATGCATCAGTAGTAAAGTGGCTTAGACCAGCACCCAATCAATTCCGAATCTATTGGGACAATAATTCAAAGCGATACGAACCAGACTTTATTGTAGAAACAGGCGATACCATTTTTATGATTGAAGTAAAACGAACCGATCAAACAGAAGAGGAATCGGTATTAGCCAAAAAAGTAGCCTCTGAGAGGTATTGCAAATATGCATCAGAATATACAGCAGCCAATGAAGGCAAGATGTGGAAATACTTAATTCTTCCACACAATGAAGTCAGCAGAACAGTAAGTATAAGATTTTTAGCAACTAAAGGGTAGCTCCAATTGTATTGTGAAAACCAAGCCATATAGTCACACATTTGCTTGCCTCTCTAACTGTCAAGATTAAGTGGGAAGCCAACGCAGAGACTGAGTATTCCGGGCCAAACTGGTTCACCAATTTATCTTAGTATGATTTCTGACTAGTTGTGAAGTGTAGTCACTTCAAGATGGCCAAATATAATCCGGCTCAAAGGTGCCCACTAAATCCGGAGTAAAGGTGCCCACCTTGGAAGTCCAAATTGGAATAGTGCCAAAAAAGTTAAACCAGGGATGATGAAGAATTCATTACCGGTGAAAATAGGATTGATCGAATATGAATAAATATAAGTCCTTATTTTCATCATCAACCGCAGATAAAAAATAAATAATTATACCTCCAATTAGCTCAACTGAAGAAAAAATGAATTTCGACGATTTATGGCTGGAAAACTTGCTCTAAGACTTGAATATGAGATCTTTTTGAGTATTCCGGCCAAACTGAGCCACAGATTATGTGCCAACCTGAGTCACCAATTCACCAAAGCGACCGACACTCACCCTAACAAAATAGAACCCAGAGCTCTCAACAGCCGCCTGGCTCATTGGCGGGTGATCCTGCTGAAGCGGAACATGCCGAGGTTGATTGAATATTCTACCTTGTATCAGCATTTTTGATGTATTACAGTCCCGCCATTGGAAGGATAAATTTTGTGCACCGAAAACCGCCCAAACGAAAAGCATGAATACATTTAGCGACATGTCTTTGGCTTATCGTACAATCAATTGCTATCGCAAATTCATTTCATCGAGGCCGCCCTAAGCAATTATCGCATGATACCGAATACCCGGTTAATAAAATGTCATAGAATTAGTGTAACTTTGGCACATGCCTACAATACTTTGGATACTAGGTTGGAGAGTTTTCTTTTATTCTAATGAAGGGAATGAACCATTACATGTTCACGCTCAGAAGGGTGACATGGAATGTAAATTCTGGTTGGCTCCGGAAACATTTGAAATTGTAGAAGCCTTTTCTTATAATTTAAATCCAGCCTCGAGAAGGGAAATTAGAAAGATTATTTTTGAACATTTTGATTATATCATATCAGAGTGGAACAGTTATTTTAAAAAATAATTATGCAAGTATTAGATAAAATAAATATTGATTCAATTGATTTTATAGAAAACAACATTATTATAACCATAAATAACAAGGTCTATACCTGGAACCTTGAAAAAATATCCAGTAAACTTTTAAATGCATCTGATGCAGATCGACGGGTTTATCAATTTTCGCCATCAGGTTATGGGATACATTGGCCAAAGTTAGATGAAGATCTATCAATAAACGGATTATTAAAAACAATTGAGCCCGGGACATAACCTAATTCCTACTCAACGCTTGCTATCATTTTATTATAAAAATAATGTTAAAATGCCCGCCGCTGCCTAAGCACCCTAAGCTATGCAGCGTCTTGCCTGTAACAGTCCCCTCAAAGAGAGCAAAACTTCCCCAGGTTCCGTTTAGGCAATTTAACAAACACCATTAAAATCTGACTAGACTTCGTTGATAGAAATAATACAGGAGTACGTCTTATAGCATGTGATACTGGACAATGTCCTTACAACAAAGAATAAAGTTCTTCTATCTTTCGGACTTGTAATTGGATTTCAATACAGAGAAGAAATTTTATCCGTTCAAGACAAGACAATTGCATGATAAATAAACCTATCGTCCAACAATCAGCAAAAGCAACAACAAATGTTTACCGTAGAACAAATCAAAGCAGCGCACAGCAAAGTCAAATCAGGCGCCGACTTCCCTGCGTACATTCAAGAAATCAAGTCATTGGGCGTGACGCATTATGAAGCCTATGTAACCGACGGACATACTGACTATCACGGTGGCAGTGACTACACTGCAACAGTGCTGGCGAAATATGAACCCATAGCCATTGCCGACAATCCACACACGGATCTATTTAAAGCCGGACTTTTGGCACGCCAACAGGGCAAGACTGATTATCTGACGTTCATTAAGATGTGTGCAGATACGGGCATTAGTAAGTGGGTGATCTCGATGGCCCAAATGACCTGCACCTATTACGACAAAGCAGGAAATAAACTTCTGGAAGAAAAGATACCCCAATAATTACTGCCGATGCTCGGTTATAAATCGCAAAATTAATCTTGTTGGAGTAGACCTGGCTGTGCAAACCAACAGTTATGTACATCCATATATATTGGCAACAGATGAAGTCTTGGCGGTCATAATACCATGAGAATGCATTACCCGGGTTCGTGATCAGCAGCCTTATCACAGCACACTACTTTGAACCCACCATAGCGAAATCAAGTCTTTTTCAGACCGTCCAAAATCTGCTTGAGGACAGTTTCTTTATCTATGCTTATCTGCTTCGCAAATTGCTTTGCGTGGGGATGGACCTCATGATATTTTTCACTCCACAAAATAATCTCCACCAATGCTGGAACTAAATCAATTCCCTTGGGGGTGAGCTTGTAGAGCACTTTTACTTTGCTTTCAGGGTGCTTTTGCCTTGTAATAATTCCACTCGTCTCCAGCAACATCAATCGGTCCGCAAGAATGTTGGTAGCAATTTTTTCACCGCCATTCAAAAAATCCCCGTAAGTACTCATTCCTTTAAAAACCATATCACGAACAATCAACAGCGACCACTTATCACCAAAAATGTCCAGCGCGGTGCTTATCGGACAGGTTGAGCGGAACGCTATTTTTTTATTCTTCACCACCCAAAATTATTAATTCACTTGCATTTTACAAGTATTTAGCCTTACATTTGTACTTTCAAATAGCAAGTAAAATTTAAAACCGACTGAATATGAGCATATTACAAGCAAAGAATGAAGCCATCATACACGCTCCGGCAAGCCGAATCTGGGCTATCATCACGGACATAAACCTTCTCCACAAAGTCAACCCCGGGGTCATCCAGGCATCGGGTAGAATGGACAGGCTGGGAGAAGTCAGGACCTGCCAGATTGTCAACAATGGCAGAAAAGGTACCATGACGGAAAAACTTATTGAATTTATCCCTGAAAAGAAAACCGTCTGGACCATCGAAAGTGATTCGATGGGTATGGGTCAAATGCTCAAAAACACCCAGTTTGTTTTTAATCTTGAAGAACTTGAAGATAATAAGACCAAAGTCATCAGTGAGACTTATTACCAACCAGCCAACATCATTGCAAAAATCATGAATGGGCTGATCATGAAAAAAATGATCCTTAAGGCGCAGGAACAAATTCTCATGAATCTAAAATCATTAACCGAGAAGTAATCATCATGGCAACAATCCATAACGAAATCACAGTCAACGCGAGCCTTGACAAAGTCTGGTCCACACTTGCTGACCTTGCACTCTTGGACCAATACGACCCAACTGTAATGAAGTCGACATTGCTTTCAACGGAAAAAACGGGTATCGGAGCCAAAAGAAAAGTAATGATGAAGGATGGCAAGAATTGGTTTGAAGAAAAAATAACAATATTCAAGCCCAACGAGGCATTGACCTACCAATTAACAGACTGTTCGTTTCCGATCAAAGGGCTAAAACACAGTTATAGTTTTGAGAAAATCGGCAACCAGACCAAAGTAATTCAGGTCATGGAATACACGGTTAAGTTTGGTTTGCTTGGCAAGTTGCTCGACCGTCTGATGATACGCAAACAATCGGACATTGGCATCAAAAAATTTTTTACAGGACTAAAATCCTATGCTGAAACTCATTAACCCTGACACATGGCATACAACGAAAAATTAGCCGCTCGTATCCGCGAGCGACTCCAAGACACGCCCAATATGATTGAAAAGGAGATGATGGGTGGCCTGACTTTTATGGTGAACGACAAAATGTGCATCGGAATAATCAAAGACGAAATGATGTGCCGCATAGCTCCCGAAATGCAAGATACCGCTCTGGCAAAAAAAGGCTGTCGCATCATGGACTTCACCGGAAGGCCAATGAAAGGTTACATCATGGTTGAAGACAGCGGCATGAAAACTTCCAAAGAATTGGACTATTGGATTAATCTTTGTTTAGCGTTCAATACTCTGGCAAAGTCATCCAAAAAGAAGAAAAAATAAATTTACATAAACACTTCAAAAAATTAACATGACAAATTCAATCAACTGGTTTGAAATTCCAGTAAAAAATTTCAACAGAGCAAAGGCCTTTTACGCCGCGCTACTGGGTGCAGACATCCAGGAAATGCCTCATCCCGCTTACAAGTATGGCATCCTGCCTGGTGACATGCAAAACGGGGTTACCGGTGGTATTGTGGAGGGTCAAGGCTTTGAACCATCCATGACAGGAGCTTTAATCTATCTCAATGGCGGAGATGACCTGAGCATCCCGCTTTCAAAAGTTGAAGCTGCCGGAGGAAAAATACTTTTACCTAAAACATCAATCGGCGGCAATGGCTTTATGGCTCACATTGTGGACACAGAAGGAAATAAAATAGCACTGCATTCCATGGGGTAATGCTATTAACTGACAGCTACACGTAGTTCTTTTTTAAGCCGTAGCGTGCAACAAAGGGTTGGCTTTAGATCAGGTAAATTGATTATTTGAACAAGCCAACCCTTCAGACCATCGGGATAATCGAAAGACAGCCATTAGCCGCAATTGGGAAAGACTTGAGAATATCACTATACATTCAACAATAGTAAATTTTTTTGACTTTGGAGAAACGGGAAGGATGACGATGTTCAAAAGTGCAATATCGTCAAGGCGCAAGTCGTTATCTTCGATTAAAAAAGATAAAATGATACGCTTACTAATAGTTGGAATACTATTTGGTTGTAAAATACAGAACCCCAAAACAGAAAGTGGCGTAACTGAGATACCCCAAAATACCCGATTTAAGTCCAATTTGCAAATCAGTTCCAGAGTTGATACCTCAAACATTGAAGTAAACAAGGTACTAACATTATATGAGAAGTATCTTAATTCACAACCAGACTCCATATACGATAATCCTTATTGGAATAGCGCGGAGAAGGCACAATTTAAAGATTTTGACTTCTCCCGATTGAGTATGTACAATGGGATTAGCAGCAGCCAGCTTCTGAGAATTTACGCGCCTTTTGTGCTCTCCGTTGAACCCAAATATCAAAAATATCAGATCAGGGTTTTGTACGCCAATTCAGACACAGACCCTCTTTATATCGGTTCCAAAGTGTGGTGCATTCATCAACTGAATGCCACAAGAGAGGAAGGATTTTGGAAACTTGAAAATATTTTGACTGAAAAAACAAGAACCTGGAACAAATCCAAAGTAGGATTCATAGAATATGTTTATCCGCAAGAACACCAATTGAATACTGAAAGAGCGCACAAGGCGCAGCTGTTTTGCCAGAAGATCATCAGCAGATTTAACCCGAAATATCATGATTCTTTCAGCTTCTATCTGGCCAACGGAATTGATGAAATGGGGGAACTGGAGAATTTCGATTACATATTCTCAGGTGTCACGACGGGCAAGGCAAGAGAAGGAATGATTCTGTCCGGTAAAGGTGATGAATTTTATCCACATGAGTTTATCCACAAATTACTTCCAAAGAATCCTGACAGGGGAAATGTAATAGAAGAAGGGTTGGCGAGTTTTTTGGGAACCAGAGAGGAACTGACGGAATACCTTGTCATGATGAAGAAACTGGCTAAAGACTTTAACAGAAGGAACTCCTATAACCTGCAAAACATTCTTAATAAC
>ERZ724526.911-NODE-911-length-16125-cov-5.193528_pt1 | contig 16125 bp, 12 predicted proteins | sample MGYA00376059_ERZ724526 | MGnify/ENA primary metagenome ERZ724526 (study PRJEB28724, sample SAMN07190883) | activated sludge metagenome | isolation source: activated sludge of sewage treatment plant in Hong Hong | place: Hong Kong | collected 2016-03-17 ... | reverse complement strand
TATAGGTCTAAAAGGCTGAAAACCAATTCTCGCTTATTTTCAACCCCTGATTCGCGTGACTCATGTGTGCCACCACCAGGATACCTTCCTTAAATCTTTGTTTTTGCCACTCGGTGGTGCAGCGGCACAATGAGCGGCAACACCGCGGATCCATACCACGGATGCAGTTCCATGACAAGGCGACCGGCCTGGATGGCCGGGTCAGTGGCGGTCAGCGCACGCGCTTCCTCCACCGTTTTTACCTTGAAGATATAGATACCGCGCACCTCGCCGTCGTCCATGAACGGTCCGGCCAGCACCAGTTTGCCTTCATCAGCCATTCTGGTAATATTGGCCAGGTGTGCTTTTTGGAGGTTGGCCGCTGTGAGGGAATCCTGGCTGCGGTTGGGACCGGCTTTCAGGAAAGCCATGACGTATTGGGCCATCCCGTATTCGTCGGCCCGGAGTTTTGTTGCCAGGGTCGAGTCGTAAGAGACATTTGGTTCAGTGATTAGCGCAAACAGGTCGGGGCCGGTGGCTGCCGTTTGCGGGGTGTTGCTTTCGGTTTGGATGCAGCCCGTGAAGCAGAAACAGGCGAAAATGAAATAAGGAATCGATTTCATAGCTATGGTTGGGTAAATGATCAATTCAACAGCGGACATTACCTTTGAGCCGGTACCCAAAAGTATCTCTTTCAAATGGACTTTGGCAAACTACCCACGGTGGAAGGTGTTGATTTTGCGTTGCGGGCCGATCCGCCGCAGAACGAAACCCTGCTGGCAGCGCTGCCAACGGTTACGACGCCGACGCTTTATATAGGCGCTACGGGGTACAATATGAAAGCCTGGGTGGGCAAATGGTACCCCGCCGGGACAAAAGAGAAGGATTTCCTTGCCCAATACGGGAAACAATTCAATACGATTGAACACAATACCACCCACTACCGGATTCCCGATGAGGCTACCGTGGCGCGGTGGCGCGAAGAAACACCCGGCGATTTTCGTTTTTGCCCGAAAATACCCCAAACCATCAGCCATGCGCGCGATCTCGGGCTTTCGGGCAGGCAGATCGCGGTGTTTTGCAACGTGATCGCAGGCCTCGAAGAAAAACTCGGGTGCTGTTTCCTGCAATTGCCGCCTTACTTCAGCGTCCGGGACATCAACCTGCTGGCGCGTTTCCTGGAGCAGTTCCCGGCGTCCGTACCGCTTGCTGTGGAAGTCCGGCACGAGTCGTTTTTTCAGCCCACCGTTCAGGCAGAGGATTATTTTCAACTCCTTCAACAACACCATGTCGCAACAGTCATAACCGATGTGGCCGGTCGCCGCGACGTTTGCCATATGCGCCTGACCGGCGCCCGGGTACTGATCCGATTTGTCGGGAACGCCCTGCACCCCACGGACTACACCAGGATTGAAGACTGGAGTCGACGTGCCAAAGGCTGGACAGCCGGGGGGCTCCGGGAATTGTACTTTTTTACCCACGAACCCGACAACCTGCTGGCGCCCGAACTGGCAGCGTATACAGCAGAGGCATTTAAGGCCCAAATACCGGAAGCACAATTGCGCGGCCCAAAACCGGCAGGCGGGCAGCAGGGAACCCTGTTCTGAACAATACCGCTGTTAAGTTTCTTGCATGTATGGTATTGTTTTTACAGGTCGACTGCTTTAATTCGCCTGAAAACCGCACTTTTGTGCCACATCAGTAACCCGTAAACACCCTTCATTATTCCTTTTTGCATTACCCGTATTCATCATGAACACCCTGCCGCTCATTCACCGCGATATTTCCTGGCTGTCCTTCAACTACCGCGTATTACAGGAGGCTAAAGACCCGGCCGTACCGCTGTTGGAGCGCCTGAAATTCCTGGCGATCTACTCTTCCAATCTGGATGAGTTTTTTCGCATTCGCGTAGCCGGCATTCGCAAGTTGAAAAAGGTGGGCAAAAAGACCAAGGCCCAACTGGATTTCGATCCGAGTACCCTGTTGAAGGAGATACACAAGATCGTCAACCACCAGCAGGAAGAATTTGCGGCCACCTTCGAGCAGCAGATCGTGCCCGAATTGCGCAAGCACCATATATTCCTGCTCCGAAGGCTCGATCTGAACGAACGCCAGAAGGAGTTTGTGGAGAACTACTTCCACAACAACCTGTTGCCGTTCGTCATGCCGGTATTGCTGGTAAAACGCCGCATCCGGCCCTTCCTGGCAAACGCCAACCTGTATCTCGCCGTACACCTCCGGCAAAAGAAAAAACCGCTCAGCGACAGCGAATACGCCCTGGTCAAGATACCCTCCGACCAGTTGCCCCGTTTCATCAAGTTGCCTTCCACCGGCGACCGTCAGGATGTCATCATGCTCGACGACATTGTGCGAAACTCCATTTCCTGGCTGTTTCCCGGGTATGAAATACAGGATACCTACTCGATCAAACTGACCCGCGACGCCGAACTCTATATCGACGACGAATATTCCGGCGATCTGGTGCAGAAGATCAAATCCAGTCTGCAAAAACGGCAGGTCGGACCCGCCAGCCGCTTTGTCTACGACCGGGAAATGCCCGGCCATCTGCTCGATTACCTGCAGGACACCTTCGATCTGGGCAAAAACGACATCCTGCCGGAAGGTCGTTACCACAACAACTTCGACTTCTTTAAATTTCCGGATTTTGGAATGTCGCACCTGAAATACAAGCCGCTGCCCCCGCTGCCGCACACGCATTTGCACAATGCGGAGGATCCCTTTGAGATCATCCGGGGAAAGGACCAGATGCTGCATTTCCCGTATCACTCCTATCAATCGGTCGTCAATTTTTTTGAAAAGGCCGCGGAAGACCCCAACGTGACCCACATCAAAGTTATACAGTATCGTGTGGCCCGGCACAGCAAGATACTCGAAGCCCTGATGCACGCCGTCCAACGGGGAAAACAGGTATCTGCGTTTGTCGAGATCAAGGCCCGGTTCGACGAAGCGGCCAACCTCGAATGGGGCGAGCGGCTCGAACGCGCCGGGGTCCGGGTACACTATTCCTTTCCGGGGGTTAAGGTGCACTCCAAACTCGCCCTGGTACGCCGTGTCGAGAACGGCAAACCCCAACTGTACACCTACCTCGGCACCGGCAACTTCCATGAAGAAACCGCAAAAATTTACACCGATCTGGGGCTGTTCACCGCCGACCCGCGCCTTACGGTGGAAGTGAGCAATGTATTCTCGTTTCTGGAAAACATCAAGCCGCCAAAAGAAGAATTCGAACACCTGCTGGTGGGCAAGTTCAACCTCCGTCCGGCATTGTACCGGCTGATCGATCATGAAATAGAAGCTGCCAAACGCAAAAAGCCATCCGGCATGACGCTGAAGATCAACAGCCTGGAAGACAAGGCCATCATCGCCAAATTGTACGAAGCGTCCAAAGCCGGTGTGAAGATCAAACTGATCGTCAGGGGTATTTGCTGCCTGGTGCCCGGACTAAAAGGCGTAAGTGAAAATATCGAGATCATCAGTATCGTCGATCGATTCCTCGAACATGCCCGGATATTTGTGTTCCACAATGGCGGCAAGGAAAGGATTTTCCTGAGTAGTGCCGACTGGATGGAGCGCAACCTGAGCTATCGCATCGAGACCACGTTCCCGGTGTATGATCCGGATCTTAAACAGGAGATCATGGACTTACTCGACCTGCAACTGAACGACAATGTGAAGGCACGGATCATAGATCGCTACGACCAGAATGAATACCGGCGCGTGAGCACGGATATTCCGGTTCGGACACAACTGGAGACCTACTTCTACTACAAACGCATGGTCGATGCCGCCCAGGAAGCCGGCCAGATTGCCGGAACCCCCGTTTAATCCTGCCGTTACGAGCCAAAATCGACTCGTTTTCTAAAAATATGGCCAGGTGTAAATTTTTTTTGAAAAATATTTGTCTGCCTGAAAAGGACGGTCTTATCTTTGCACCCGCTAAACGCAGGAACAATGGTTCCGGCAAGCACAAAATGCGGAAGTAGCTCAGTTGGTAGAGCGCAACCTTGCCAAGGTTGAGGTCGCGAGTTCGAGTCTCGTTTTCCGCTCAAAAGAAACCTCGCGTTCACGCGGGGTTTTTTTATTTTTACCGCTAACTTTGTAGCCGCTGCCCGGGTGGTGGAATGGTAGACACGCAGGACTTAAAATCCTGTGGCCGTTGAGGTCGTATGGGTTCGAGTCCCATTCCGGGCACAGAAGCCCCGCTGGCAAGCGGGGTTTTTGTTTTGATACCCAAACCGTTGCGTTCAAATTACACCTCCCGGACTTATGAAATACTGGCTTTCCTTATTGTGGCTATGCGCTGCAACACTAACTGTCAGCGGACAGAATACTACTGACGACGCATCCGAAATCCGATCCATCATGGCTGCCCAGGAAGATGCCTGGAACCGGGCCGATCTGGATGCCTTTATGGAGGGCTACTGGAAATCGGACAGCCTGCGTTTCATTGGCTCCCGCGGACTCACTTTCGGCTGGGAACAGACCCTCGCCAACTACAAAAAAAGTTATCCTGACGCCGAAAAAATGGGCAAACTGACCTTCACGATCCTGTCCGTTGAAATACTGTCGCCTGAAAATGCCTTTGTTACCGGCAAGTGGCTGTTGAACCGTGCAACAGATGCCCCCGAGGGGTATTACACCCTGCTCTGGAAGAAAATCGCCGGTCGCTGGGTAATCGTGGTTGACCACTCCAGTTGAATGGAAATCAATGACAAATGGCTTCCTGTTCCAATAACATTATACAACTGCCATGACACACGTCACCACCGCGCAAACAGATGCCGATATTTTGAAATGCTGGCCGGTATTACACCTGCTGCGTCCGCACCTGAAAGAGGAATCCTTTCTTCCCCTGATCAGGGAAATGATGCAGGAGGGCTATGAACTGGCTTTCATAGAAAAAGACGGCGTGGCCGCTGCTGCTATCGGATTTCGCTACCTGCGGAAATTATACGACGGGAAACAGATATATGTAGACGACCTCAGCACACTGGAGGCCTGCAGGGGAAAGGGGTACGCCGGCATGTTGCTCGATCATGTGTTCGGGCTGGCCAAAGCGAAGGGTTGCGCCTGTGTGACGCTCGATTCCGGACCCGCTCGCCACGACGCGCACCGGCTATACCTGAACAAGGGGTTCAGGATCAGTAGTTTGCACTTTTTCAGGGAAATTTAGGGTAAAAGTGGGGTTTAGACCAGTCATGGCTTGCACCCTGACCCGTCTAAACCCCTCCCTTTTTTAACGCTTTACGATTTTACCCACGTAAAGGGTATCACCCGAACGTACCTTGGCGATATAGGTACCTGTCGGAAGGTCTTTTACATCGAGCCGGAACTGCCAGTTGTCCGTCTGCTTTTCAGCCGCCAGGGTGCGCACGATCGCTCCTGTCGTAGAGACTATCTCGATCGTCACGGCGCCATTCCACGCCTGCTCCAGGCTGAGTTGAGCGAAGTCGACCGCCGGATTCGGCACGACGCCGAGCAATCTTGTTTTGGGCGCATCAAATACGCCTACAACACTCTGGTTTTCATAACAGCCGGCATCGGGCTCATTGATCCGCGGGTTGCCATCCAGATCTGTAGCGGGCGCACCTGATGCAATACCGATATCAATCGCCGGGCTGTTGGTCGGGATATGATAATCGTAGATGGAAATATCGTTGAACAGGGGGTCTTGTTCGTTGATATCGTTGGTGCCGGTGAAGTATGGCGTCAGGGTAGCATCGCTGCAAAGGTTGCCGCCAAGCGAGGTAACGGTTGGATTGCCCGATTCGATAGCATAATTATCGAGATCGCCCGCCAAAATGCAGTTTTGCAGGGTAAGGGAAGCCACACCGTCGCCTACATCAAACTGAGCGATAGATGCGCCCAGTGGTGCGAAGTTTCCACCAAACGTACAGTTTACCGCAACGATATTGGCCGTCTCCCCTTCGGTCGCATTGTTTGAAATTGCACCGCCGGCGCCTCCCGTGGAACTCAGGTTGAGGTTGGAAGCAAACAGACAGTTGCTCAATCCCACGTCGGAGTTGTCGACATTGAGCGCGCCTGCTTGTGTGAACGCGATATTGTCCTGGAAAACGGCGTTATTGATGGTCAGTACCGTCTGGCCTACCGTATCCTCAAATACCCGGATCGCACCGCCCACGTCGGCCGAATTGCCCAGGAACTGTGCTTCGTCGATCCCGACACTCACACCGGAAGAGATGTTCATGGCGCCCCCACGCAGTGCAGCGTTGTTTTCGCTGAATACGCAACGCTCGATGCTCAGGTTGGTCAGTGCGTTCTGGTTGGAGATGGCGCCGCCGGCATTGCCTGCGTTGTTCTGGGAAAACGTGCAATCGCTGAGGGTTACGTTGGCGGTAAATCCGTTGATCAGTGCGCCACCGCTGGTCTCTGCCTCATTGTTCAAAAACGTGCATCCCGTGAAAGTGCCGGTATTGGTCGATCCGTAGCAAGACACCCCTCCGCCGAATGCAGCCATATTACCGTCGAAAACACAGTTGTGGATGTTGTATACTGAAGAGTCGCCCGTGTAGAAGGCTCCGGCAGTATTTTCTCCCATGTTGCCCGTAAACGTGGTATTCCCAAGGTCTACATTCGATTTCCAGAAATACACGGCGCCGCCGCCATAAACCTTGCCCTTGTTTCCCTGAAAAATGCAGCTGTCTATGACCGCCTCGCTGTTGAATGCGCGGCCGTCGTTGTAAATGGCGCCGCCGTTGTCGGCTTCGTTGTTCAGGAAGGTGGTGTTTTTCAGCAGATATGTGGCCTGCCAGTTGCTGATGGCGCCGCCAAACGTGGAAGCGTTCGGATTGCCGTCGTCCACGATATTGTTCTCAAACAGGCAGTTATCGATGACGAAATAGTCCTCATCGTCGCGGCCGTCGTTGTACATCGTTGCAAATGCTTTCGACTTGTTGTTGCGGAAGATGCTGTTCTTGAGCAGGAAGGAGGCCTGGAAGTTATACATCGCACCGATATTCGCAGTAGAGATGTTGCCGTCGAAGATGCAGTTGTCGATTGTAAAGAAATGACTGCCCATCCGGCCGTCGTTGTACATGGCCGGCGAGGTATTCCCGGTGTTGAACTGGAAAATGCTGTTGGTCAGCGTGAACGAGGTCTGGAACGTAAACATGCCGCCGCAGTTATTGGCGCCGGAATTATTGGAATCGAACAGGCAACTGTCTACCACCACATTTGTAGAAGTGAGCGGGTAGAGACTGCCCCGGTTGGTGGTATTGTTGCTGAAAATACAGCGGTTTATATCGGCGCCGTCGAGGTTCCGGATAAAAATACCCGCCGATTGCTGGGTGGCGTTGTTGGCGTTGAAGGTACAGTTATCTACCACCAGACCGGATGCATCGGCTGAAATAGCGGCAAGACTGGCACCCGCACGGCCAAAGTTGTCGGTAAACAGGCAGTTGCGTACCGTCAGTTTGGCCGCAGCAAAAACGCCGCCGCCGTGGCGCAGCATCTCCGGATCGGTCGATACGTCGCTGGTATGGCCGCCCTGTATCCTGAAACCGTCCAGAACAGCGCGTTCCGATGGATTGGTATTCTGTATGATCACGACGTGCTTCGCATTGTCGGTCCTGTTGGTCGTATAATTGCCTGTCACGTCATCTCCGTTGATATCGCCGCTCAACACCACGATATTGGTGTTAAAGTTCCGCTGGCTCAACATCGTTTCTGTTCCGGCAAATCCGCCGTAAAGTTTTACTCCCGAGGGAACCGTAAAACTGTTGTTCGGATTGGGGTTGGAGGGCCTGTAAATCCCGGCCGCAACCCATATTTCAGTACCGGCAGTTGCACCGGCAAGGGCGGCATCGAGACTGGTGTAGGCATTGGTCCATGACGTGCCGTCGTTGGCGCCGGAAGCGGTTGCGTTGACATAGACCGTCTGCGCCTGCACGTAGGAAGACGCACACATGGCTGCGACAAGCAGCAAAATTTGGAAAAATTGTTTCATGAGAAATGTCATTTTTGAGTGTTCTTTAATAAAACCTGCCCAAATGTCGATAAAAGGAAAAATTGGTTGCATCGATTACCGACAAAATAGTGTTTTAAATTGTTTATTTGCCAATAAAGGCCTTTTGCAGTTTTGATGCGAAGGGCAATCAAAAGCCCATGAGTAGTCGTAGCGCTATTGTTTGCTTCCTTTTTTTATTGCCTGCACTCCATCTGAGCAGCCAAACGGGCTTTCAAAAACAACTGGATAGCCTGAACGGCATTTTTTGCCTCGAGCAAACGGCAGACGGCACGTTCTGGCTCGGCACTTTTCTGGGAAAAATCATCCGCCTCGACGCCGACGGCCAATGGCTGGGCGGTTATACCCTTCGAAAAGGCGATACGGCTTCTACCCGCTTTATTTACGACCTGGAAAAAACACCCGACGGCGGCGTTTGGGCTCTGTTCGACCGGAACAACAACAACACGGCGCTCGACGACTACCTCATCCTCGCCAAACTTGCACCGGACGGGGCGCCCGTCTGGCAAACTCCCGTACACTACGGACAGGTACTGCATTGGGCGCACAACCGGCTCAGCAGCGACCCGGATGGAAACATATACGTATTATCGGCCCGGTTCAGTTCCACCGGCAGTTCCCAACCCAGCCGCCTCGTTATGACCAAAGTTGCACCCGATGGCAGCATCGTATGGAGCAAAATACTTTTTAACAACGGGGTAAACTATCCCAGAACCCTACAACGGCTCAAGGATGGCAGTTTCCTGATCTGTGGTAACGGACAACTGGCGGCGCATTACGGTTTTATCCTGCGTATTTCGCCCGACGGGACGGTGGTCTGGAGCCGCCGTTACAATCAACTGCTGTTCAAAGCTTTTGCCGAACTTCCCGATGGCGGCTGGGTCTTCGCTGCGACCGAGACCGGACCGCTTCCCCAATCCGCATGCGTGTTGCGAACCGATAGCGACGGCAATATCGCCTGGGCCAAACGGCTTGAAATGCCCAATGCCCTCAACTGGCTACCCGGTCTGATTCTGTCACCCACCGGCGACGTGCTGATATTCAATTACGAAACCCCGAAGGAGCAGCCGGTTGCCGACATGATCTGCCTTTCGCCCGCCGGCGACTTTTTGTGGGCCAAACGCTACGATTTGTGTCACAATTACGGCATTTCTGCGGGTATTGTAACCAATGACGGAGGCATAGCCGGCATCAGATACCGTCCCGGCGGGCATTTGCTGCTAAAAACAGACGCGTCGGGCGCATGCAGCGCATGCCCTGCTGAAGATGTGGTCATTCCACTAACCGATATTTTCGATACACCGGCTGTATTCAACTGGCAATCGGAAGACCGCCCGCCGCCCCAGCCTGCATCATCCGATTTCTTTCCGTTTAGCGTCGGCATCCGTGATTATTGTGAAAAGGAAAAACCCGTCACCGGCATTTCGCTCGTGCCCGGAGAAGTTTGCCGGTACCAGCCCCTTTTTGTATCCGCGACAGGCAACGGACAGGCGGATAATTACCAGTGGAAGTTCCCGGGCGGGCTACCGGCGACATTATCGGGCGTAAAAAGCGCTGGCGGCATCACCTTCGATACGCCGGGCAATACGACCATTTCGCTTGTTGTAAAAAACGGTTTTTGCCAGGACACTTTCGATGCGGCACTAAAAGTGCTGCCCGGGCCCTTACCGTTCAGTCTGGGACCGGATACAGTCGTTTGTGGAACGGGGGCTACTGTCAAACTGGATGCGTCGGCCGCCGAAGCCCAGCAGTATGCCTGGAGCGACGGCGTCACGGGGCCTGTCAGGACCGCAAACGGCTCGGGCGCCTACATCGTTACCGCTTCGACAGGCGCCTGTGTCGCCACAGACACGATCCGGGTCCAGGTGCTCGATAACCTGGACGTCATGCTGCCCGGCGACACGACCATCTGCGGCATCGATACCATCTGGCTCGATGCAACGACTCCCAATGCCGAATCGTACCGGTGGAGCGATGGCGTCGAGACGCCCCGCCGGGCCGTCACGGAACAGGGGTATTACGCGGTCACTGCATTCCTCGGAAATTGCTCCGCCTCTGATTTTGTCTCTGTGAATCCTTTCCCCAGTCCCTCGCCTTTGCCCCCGGACACACTGGTTTGTGCCGGCGAACCCCTCCTACTCAGCGTCGGCAACAGCGTGGCCGGCGAAATTTACTGGAATGAAGAGCCCGGATTTGCGGCGTTTGAATTTGCCGACACCGGCTGGGTCCGACGGGTCGTCGAGTACCGGAAATGTCGGTTTGAAGACTCGATCTATGTCTATCGCGCCGATTGTCGCGACGGGTTTGCCTACTTTGCGCCCAATGTCTTTGCCCCCTATACCACCGGTGCAAATGCCTTTTTTGAAATCTTCGGTGTGGATTTAAATGTGCTGACACTCCAGGTCTACGACCGGTGGGGCAATATGCTCTGTTCCGTCAAAAATGAAAATCCGCTGCGCTGGGACGGTCGTGTGCAGGGTCGTGTGCCGGACCCCGGCGTTTATATTTGGGTGGCGCAGATCACACAACGCAACCGGTCGGGATGGATATCCGGCGATGTGCTCATCGTCCGCTAAGAGGCTGTTTGGGTCAGTTATTATCCCGGATGAATTCAAGGATACGCTGTATTTCCGCCTTCAGGGGTTTGTTGCTCCCGGTAAAATTGTTGTTCATAAAACTGAATATCAGGATTTTACCGCGTTCCGTCCGCAAAAAACCACTCAGGCAGTACACGCCGCTCATGGAGCCCGTTTTGGCAAATACATAGGGTTTGCCGTTTTTCCCCGGATACAAACCCGCGATGGTTCCGCTTACGCCACCCGCCGGAAACAGGGAGAACAATCGTTCGTGCGGTTGTTCGTCCCAGAGTCGCTTCAACACGACTGAGAGGTCGCGCGGACTGACCAGGTTATACCGCGACAGGCCCGAGCCATCGACCCACCGGGGCCGTTGGGGCAGATCGTTCCACACGCTGTCGAGCATCCAGCGAATAACAGCATCCTGGTTAAGTTGGGAAAAGCCGGTTCGGACGCCTGACGCGACCAGCAGCAACTGTTCAGCGATAAAATTATCGCTCTGGTGCATCATGCGGCGGTAAACGGTGTCGACCGGACAGGAATACCGGACCATTCCAAAACTGTCCCGCACGGTTCCCCAGGTTAACTTCCTGTGGAGTGTATCTTCCAGCAAAAGGCGCAGGTATGCGGCCGATTCCCGGACCGGGAGCCATGCTTCAAACGCAGTATCAACCGGCGCACCGGAAGTATAAACAACGGTATTATCCCCGGACTGGCGAACGAGCAAAGTAGTGTCTCCGGAAACCCGGTCGGACCTTTGCAGGTATTGTTTCCAGTATCCCGGTTCGATATCCAGGGAGCCGGGACCGGCGGCAAACAGCCTTTTTGTATTGCCGTACATCGGAAAACCGGTTCTTTCGGCAGAATAGTCGGAATCGGCGTCGTCCCAGGCCCAGCCGGGGCCAAGGGGCAGGATGTTGTAGTTGCCGGTATCCACGATTATTGCCTGATCCTGCGGCACATGCAGCAAATCCGCCATAACCGGCTGCCAGGCCTGAAACAGGGGATGCAAAAAGGTCGGGTCGCCAACGGGTGCCAATGTAACCGACCGCTCGTCCCGGCTCCAGATCATTCCCGGCATCGAATCGCCCAACACCCTGAGACAGGTGTACAGCGTCAAAATCTTTGTATTGGAGGCCGGCGTGAAATAGTGATCGCCGTTTACATCGGCAAGGACCTTTCCGCTGGCCGGGTCCATCAGAACAAAACCGGTGAACGCTTTCCCAAATACTGCAGAGTTTGCCACTTCCCGTTGAATTGCCCCGGAAAACCGGTGTCCCGGCAAACGCGTAGCGGTGCAGGAGGACAGGGCAATGGCCAGCAGCAGGAAAAAGGAAAGGCGTCGCATACGGCGCTACTGTTGAAAAAGAGACTCTACAAACGCGCGTTTGTTGAATATTTGCAGTTTGTCGATGCTCTCCCCTACTCCAATGTACCGGATGGGTATCCTGAACTGGTCGCTGATGCTGATGGCTACGCCGCCTTTGGCGGTGCCGTCGAGTTTGGTCAGGGCCAGGCAGGTGATCGGTGCGACCTCCGTGAATTGTTTGGCCTGTTCCTGGGCATTCTGGCCGGTGGAGGCATCCAGTACGAGCAGGACGTCGTGCGGGGCGCCGGGCAGTTTTTTCTCGATGGAACGGTGTATTTTACCCAGTTCCTGCATCAGGTGGGTTTTGTTGTGCAGGCGACCTGCCGTATCGATGATGGCAATATCGCACTGGTTGTCGAGGGCGTATTGTGTCGTTTCGAACGCAACAGCGCCCGGGTCGGCATTCATGCCTTTGGAATAGAAGTCGCAGCCGACGCGATCGGCCCATATCTTGAGTTGATCCACAGCCGCGGCGCGAAAGGTATCGGCAGCGCCGAGCACCACCTTGTAGCCGTTTTGTTTGAACTGGTGCGCCAGTTTCCCGATCGTGGTGGTCTTCCCCACCCCGTTGACGCCGATCACAAGCAGGACATAGGGTTTCTTCCCGGCCGGCACGTCAAAATCTTCCGCGTCTTCCGTATTGTTTTCCGCGAGCAATCGGACGATCTCGTCGCGAAGTATCTCGTTGAGTTCGGAGGTATTTACGTATTTATCACGCGCCACCCGTTCTTCGATACGCCCAATAATCTTTACGGTGGTATCAAGTCCTACATCGCTGCTGATCAGCACGTTCTCCAGTTCATCCAGCACCTCGACATCCACCGTGCTTTTGCCCGCAACTGCCCGGGAAAGTTTGTCGAAAAATCCTTCTTTTGTTTTCTCGAGTCCCTTGTCGAGGTCTTCCTTCTTTTCCCGGTTAAAAAATTTGTCAAAAAAGCCCATTTTAAGGTTGGAGTTTGGCGTTTGAAGTTAAAAGGTGGGGGCTGTGAAATTGTCCGTTACACAGCCCCGACTCCCGGATTTCAAACTTTATCATATTTCACCGTGCGTACGCCGCACGGTGTCGATCAGTGATGATTTTTTGCGTCGCGACACTTCAACCGTTTCGCCGGTTTCAAGCACGAGATAGCCGCCTTCGCCCTTGATATACGTTTTCATGAAGTTCATGTTGACGATATGCTTTTTGTGCACCCTTACGAAGCCGAGCGAGGCCAGCGTGTCTTCAAATGCCTTGATGGTGCGGCTTGCCGTGATGCGTTCGCCGTTTTTGAGCAGGAAGTGGGTGTAATTGTCTTCCGCTTCTAGGCGGATAATATCGCGCAGCCGGACAAAGTGGATACCGTCGAGTCCGGAAATGCCGATTTTTTCAAAAGCATTGGGAGCGTTGGGATTATAATTTTGTTGAAGCACCTCCACCCGTTGTTTGGTGGCGGCATTGCGCCTGCGTATTCTGCTGACCGCTTTGACGAGTTCCTCCCCGTCAATGGGTTTTACAACGTAATGGATCGCGGAAAACTCGAACGCGCGAAGCGCGTATTTATCAAAGGCGGTAACAAAAATGATATCGAAGGGTATTTCATCGAACTGCTGGAGCGCCTGAAAAACCAGGCCGTCGGGCAGGTTGATATCCAGAAAGGCCACATCGAATTTGCCTTCGTTTTCCTCTGAAGCGAGTCGCAGCAGATCGGCATTCGAGCCGCCTGTGGCGACGATCTCTACGTCGGGGCAATAGTTGGCCAGTTGATTTTGAAGGTTTTCCAGTCCTTCCGGTTCGTCTTCAATGAGCAGTGCGCGAGTTGTCATATCGTTTCGATTTTGATGATTAGCATCGCAAAAGTCTGTATTTATTTACAATAAGAAGCACGGCAGGCGCGGATAAAGTCGTGCAGATGATAAATATTTGAAATATGCGGCCCGTATCGGGTCTGGTGTACGAACAACACGAGCCACCCTGAACAGGTCAGGGTGGCTCGTGAATCTGCTGATCCAAAAACAGGATCAATATTCCCTGATCTTCAGGCGCATACCCACATTGAGGTCGGTGGTGTTGTTCAGCTTGCGCAAACTTTCCACGGAAGTGGCGTATTGTCGGGCAATATCTTCCAGCGACTCGTTTCGTCGCACCGTATGGTACTGGTACTGTGCATCGCCGGACAAGGATTCCCTTCGGACAATGGATGTGGGCGGTGCGGTATTTGCCGCTGCCGGCGCCGGGTTGTCCTGTGGCGGCACGGCGTTCACTTTAATCCTGGTTTTGGAGGCATTTTTATCGGGCGCTTCAATCCGGATGGCGGAGTGTTTTTGCACATACACGGGGTGCCATATCTTGAGCGTCTGGCCGGAGTAGACATAATTGGTCTCCAGACCGTTCCAGGCTTTCAGGTGGTCGCCGCTGCAACCGATCTTCTGGGCAAACGCATCGATATGGTCGGGCTGCTGGATATTGACAAGGCTGTGCCAGTAGCGGCCGTCGCCGATGTTGCTGTTGACAAAATTTTCGTTGCTTTCCATGGTATACGTGCGGCTGCCCAGCGTATTGAGGTAGCGGACAAACGCAGGCATCACACGTTCGGGCAGTACGATAAAATGTCCCTCTTTGGTCGGCGGCACATAATCGCGGCGGAAGCTCGGGTTGAGCGTCTTCACCATGGCGTAGTCGATACCCGTTGCTTCGGCGATATCCCTGAACGAGAGCCCGTCGTACACCGTAATATAGGTGGTCAGTTGTTCGTCAAAATCAGGATCGTAGGGACTAAGTCCGTGCGCCTGGTAATAGTTGCAGATATAGGTAGCGGCAATGAAGGCCGGCACATAATTGCGTGTTTCCTGGGGCAGATAGCGTTGAATACTCCAGAAATTGCGGCTGTGCGCGCGTTTGATGGCCGAATTTACGCGACCGGGGCCGCTGTTGTAGGCGGCCAAAGCCAGGGCCCAGTCGTTAAACTGTGCGTACAGCGCCTTGAGGTAGCGGGCCGCCGCGTCGGTACTTTTTACCGGGTCGCTGCGCTCTTCCACCACACCGGAGGTCCGCAAACCGTAGTCGGCGCCGGTGGCGGGCATGAACTGCCACAAACCCGTAGCGCCTACCCGCGATACCGCCTTGGGGTTCAGGGCAGATTCCACCACGGAAAGGTATTTCAGGTCGCTGGGGAGACCGTGCTCACGCAATTTCTGCTCGAAAAGCGGAAAATAGGTGAGGCGTTTGCCCAGCATGGTTTTGGTTTTTTCTGTTTTGGTCTGAACATACGTCTTGATGTAGCCTTTGACTACTCCGTTTGTTTTCAACTCCAGGCATCCGGAAAGGTAGGAAAGTCTTTCACGGAGTTCGGCATCGGTAAGGTTGAGGTATACGGCGCCTTTGGGGACCAACATGTCCGCTGAATCGGCCGGATCCGCCAAATCGGCGTCCTGGACATCAGCATCCTGCGCCAGCAGGGGTAAGGTAAATAAGGCAAAAAACAGGGTTACCCAGTAGAAAATAGGCTTTCTCGACTGCATCGTTACGATTACTGTGTTTAGTACAAAAATGATTACACCGGGATGAAACAAAGGCGAAAAACGCAGGCAATGAAATTTTATTCTTCGGGTGGGTGTAATAAATGCCTTTTAACGCCTCAATACCGGAATTTCGGAGGAAAGAAGGGGCAAAAGTCGCACTTTCTATCGGGTAGACACAGGATTCAAATGTTAAAATATCAAACCATTTGCAAATTCGCCCACAGATGACATTATGCGATGCAGGGCAATAACCGAACAAAGCGGGATTTTCGGGCAAAAGAAACGAAATGAATATCAAAGTTTTGGGTCCGGGACCAACTTTTTAGCGAAATTTTATTTTGCATCAGAAAAAGTTGAAAACACCAATGGTTTTATGCCGAACCTGTGTACTTTTGCGCGGCTTTTTAAAGAAATGACGCCTGCTGGTTCCGAAATATTTGGCCAACTGCGGAAAAAGGGCGTCAAAAACCAAACATCATTTCGTTTTATGGCTAATATCGGTCGTATCAAACAAATTATTGGCGCCGTTGTGGATGTAGACTTCAGCGGTCCCGACAGCAAGTTGCCGGAAATTCTGAGCGCCCTTGAGATCAAACGCGAAGACGGCTCTACCCTGGTGCTCGAAGTACAGCGCCACCTCGGCGAAGACGGCGTTCGCACCATCGCCATGGACTCTACCGACGGTCTGACCCGCGGCG
>ERZ724526.906-NODE-906-length-16171-cov-4.982626_pt1 | contig 16171 bp, 14 predicted proteins | sample MGYA00376059_ERZ724526 | MGnify/ENA primary metagenome ERZ724526 (study PRJEB28724, sample SAMN07190883) | activated sludge metagenome | isolation source: activated sludge of sewage treatment plant in Hong Hong | place: Hong Kong | collected 2016-03-17 ... | reverse complement strand
CCTACGGGGTCCTGCCGTGAGGAACCAATCGCGGTAAATGGATACGAACTGGTGGCAACAATGCCTCTGGTGATTATTCCATGCATCTCGCATCCCCCCTCCGCTACGATCACCCATTCTCCCTGATTTACGCCCCCCCATTTCACCAAAATCATCGCTACCGGCTAGGATAATTGGACCCCTACGGGGTCCTGCCGTGAGGAACCAATCGCGGTAAATGGATACGAACTGGTGGTAACAATGCCTCTGGTGATTATTCCATGCATCTCCTCGCATCTCGCTCCTCGCAACTCGTCCCTTTTTCTCCTCCTCGCAACTCGAATCTTTTTCCTCGTCCCTTTTTCTCCTCCTCGCGCCTCGCAACTCGAACCTTCTTCTCGTCCCTCGCCCCTCGTCCCTCGTCCCTAAAAAAAGAAACCCGCTCCAACGAAGGAACGGGTGTCTCAAAAACGGGGCGCAGCGATTCTTAGTAACGGTAGTGGTCAGACTTGAACGGTCCGGTGCGCAGCACGCCGATGTACTTGGCCTGCTCGTCGGAGAGTTCGTCGATTTCTACGCCGATCTTCTGGAGGTGCAGACGTGCTACTTTCTCGTCGAGGTGCTTGGGCAGCGTGTACACTTTGTTCTCGTACTCGTGGTGACGGGTCCACAATTCGATCTGCGCGAGGGTCTGGTTCGTGAAGGAGTTGGACATCACGAAAGACGGGTGACCCATGGCGCAACCGAGGTTCACCAGACGGCCTTCAGCCAGAACGATGATGTCCTTGCCGTCGAGGGTGTACTTGTCGACCTGCGGCTTGATGGTGTCCTTGGTTTTACCGTAGTGCTTGTTCAACCAGGCCATGTCGATCTCGTTGTCGAAGTGACCGATGTTGCACACCACCGCGTTATGCTTCATCGCCTTGAAGTGGCGATCGGTGATGATGTTGAAGTTACCGGTGGCGGTGACGATGATGTCGGCTTCTTTGATCGCCTGGTCCATCTTCTTCACTTCGTAGCCTTCCATGGCGGCCTGCAGGGCGCAGATCGGGTCGATCTCGGTCACGATCACGCGGACTTTGGAGTCGCGCAGCGATTCGGCCGAACCCTTGCCAACGTCGCCGAAGCCGGCAACGACGGCAACTTTACCGGCCATCATCAGATCGGTCGCGCGACGTATCGCGTCGACGAGCGACTCGCGGCAGCCGTATTTGTTGTCGAACTTCGACTTGGTCACGGAATCGTTCACGTTGATCGCGGGGATCGGCAAGGTGCCGTTCTTCATGCGCTCGTGGAGACGGAGAACACCGGTGGTGGTCTCTTCCGACAAGCCCTTGATGCCGGTGATCAGCTCGGGGTATTTGTCGAATACCATGTTGGTCAGGTCACCTCCGTCGTCGAGGATCATGTTGAGCGGCTTGCGGTCTTCACCGAAGAACAGCGTCTGCTCGATGCACCAGTCGAATTCTTCCGCGTTCATGCCTTTCCAGGCGTAGACCGAAATACCGGCTGCGGCAATTGCTGCGGCAGCGTGGTCCTGGGTAGAGAAAATGTTGCAGGACGACCAGGTCACTTCCGCGCCGAGTTCAACCAGCGTTTCGATGAGCACAGCCGTTTGAATCGTCATGTGCAGGCATCCGGCGATCCGGGCACCCTTGAGCGGCTTCTGAGCGCCGTACTCGGCACGCAATGCCATGAGGCCCGGCATTTCAGCTTCGGCCAGTTTGATCTCCTTGCGGCCCCATTCGGCCAGGGAAATGTCCTTTACCTTGTATTTCACGAATTTCTCGACTGTGGAGGTGTTTGCCATATGGTTTTGAAGTGACTTAGTTTGCTGAATTTCAGGCTGCAAAGATACGATTTTACCGGCTTATTCCCCAACCGAAAATCAGGGATTTTCTGCTAAAACCGGGCTCAGGAAGTATCTTGCAGGACAAACAGCGAGGAATGCCAATTGTTTTCCGATACGGCAACGATGATGCTGCGCTTTCCGGTGCTGTCTGGCAGTGTACCGAATCGACAGAGGCCCTTGGCGAATCCCTTTCGTTGAGTCCCGAGTCTCGTGCGCTCCTGGCATCCTTCCGCAGCGAAAGACGCCGGCGGGAATGGCTGACCGTTCGCCGGCTGCTCAACGAACTGCATCCCGATCAGCCCGCCCCCGAGATCCTGTATTCCGGAAACGGACGCCCTTCGCTTTCCGATGGCAGCCACATTTCCATTTCACACTCCGAACACTATGTAACCCTTTGCTGGTCGCGCAGCCATCGGCTGGGTTGCGATCTTGAATCCATCCGTCCGCAGATCAATCGCCTTGCCGGCAAATTTGTCGGGAGCCAAGAGCGTGAATTCCTCGGCGAACACCCTTCGCTCGAAGCGCTGCACCTCGTTTGGGGCGCGAAGGAATCGCTTTTTAAACTGTATGGATCAGGCGGTGTGGATTTTCGAAAAGAGCTCGAAGTATCCAGCTTCCAGATCGGAGAATCGGGAACACTACGGGCAGCGATTCGAAAGACAGACTTCAATCTGGACACGTTGATCCACTATCGCTTTTTCGACGACATGCTCCTGGTTTATACCGCCCATCCGGCATGACAGTAAGCGTTTTCGTACTTTAGCCAGAGCGTATGGAACAACGGATCCTCGAATTGCTCAAACGTGCCCGGCGGGAAAACCGGAAGTTGTTCGCCGTCCTGGTGGATCCCGATAAGTCGGACGACCGAAGCCTCGATGTACTGACGAAAACCGGCAAGGAAGCCGGTATCGATCTCTTCCTGGTCGGCAGCAGTATCCTGCGCGACGACCGCTTCGATTCCACTCTCCTCCGACTGAAACAGCAGGCGCATTGCCCGGTGATCATCTTTCCAGGCAACGCGATGCAGGTAAGCGAACATGCCGACGGGATCTTACTGCTCAGCCTGATCAGCGGTCGTAATGCCGACCTGCTCATCGGACAACATGTCCTCGCTGCGCCCTTCCTGCGAAACAGCGGAATAGAAATCATCCCCACCGCTTACCTGCTCATCGACAGCGGCGCTCCGACCTCGGTCAGCTATATGAGTCAGACGCTGCCCATCCCGCACGACAAAGACGATATCGCCTCCTGTACAGCATTGGCCGGCGAACAACTCGGTTTGCAGGTATTGTACCTGGATGCCGGCAGCGGCGCCCGACACCCGGTCAGCGCCCGCATGATCCGCAACGTTCGCCAAGTGACGAACATACCGCTGGTCATTGGTGGCGGTATCCGTACACCCGAAAAAGCGGCCGAACTCGCGCAAGCCGGAGCTGATATGATCGTCGTTGGAAACTCCCTCGAAACCGATCCCGGGATGTTGCAGGAACTCGCGGATGCGGTACACCTGACGGTGCGATAGAAGTTTCGGGTTCCGGGTTCCGGGTTTCGGGTTTCGAGTTCCGATTTAAAAGAGTACGATGAATGAAATGTTATCCTGAGCAGATAGAGCTTTCAGAATTTAGGGAATTGACAGAAATAACCGGAAACTGGAAACTGGAAACCGGAAACCGGAAACGCGGAACTATTTCCCCTCCCTTACTCGCCTATCGCATCTTTCCGTGCAAACTGCCGGATCGAGTTGGCGTTGGCGTTGAATTTTAGTTTGAAGCGGCGACTGAAGTAGGCAGGATCTTTGAATCCTACGCGGTGGGCGATCTCCTGGATGTTGTCGGGTTGTGTTCGCAGGAGTTGCATCGCTCGCTCGAGGCGCTGGTTCTCGATATAGTCCTGGAGATTCTGGCCCGTCAGGGATTTGAAAAACTGTCCGACGTAGTCCTCGCTGACATACGCGATATTCGCGATCACCTTGTTGGATAGGTCCTTTTCCAGGTTGCCCTGAATGTATTTTACGATGTCGACCAGACGGCGGTCGGCGAGAAACTCCAGCCGCTCCACATACGGACGAAACCTCGCCTGTGAGTCGATGTACCGGCACAGGTGAATGATGATCTCCTCCATGTAGTTGGAGATAATCTTATCCCGTCCCAGTTTGTTCTGCTCCTGCTCCTGTGTGATGTAGCGGATCAGATGGCCGAATTCCAGATCGGCCGGCATGGGAATGGCCGGCAGTTGCAGGATCTCGAAGAACGGAATGGCATTGTAGAGGAGGACTTCAAAAGATATCTCCGTGTACAACTCTTTTAGCTGGGAAAAGTCTTCCGAGCATGATACATCCCGAAGAAATTCTTCACGCGGATGCGCACCTGCGAATCCTTCAGGACCGATGACGGTCTGTCGTCCCGAACCGAACCTCAACTGATGTTGTTGTCCGGCAGGGAAGAAATAGAAATCACCCGGCGAAACGGGAACAGCATGCGGACCCACCGACAGGTGGCCCTTGTTCAACATGTAGATCACATTGTGCTGTTCCATCCTACCCTGGAAGGCGAACGGATGAATCACTTCGCGAAAGGCAGATCCGAAAAAACGGATCTGAAGAGAGTCAATAAACTTGTTTAGCAGCGACATAATACCCCCCAAATTTGAAAGCGGTTGCTCGCTACAAACAACCTCCCCCGAATTAGCAGTACCGAAAGTTAGCCATTTCATCTTGGTATTATCCAAGTCTGGTACGGATAAATTCAATTGATAAGGCGCAAGATTTTCCTGAATTCAAGCCGAATTTCAATTTTGACACCCTCCTGACAAAATCAGGGCTCCATAACCGTCAAAATTCGCCCTTCACTCGAATTACTCATCTTTGCAGGGTGCAGGAAATAGTCAGCATGTTCAACCAGCAAATGACCTGGCTGGAATTTGCAGGAATGTTAACCGGTCTGGCCGGAGTATGGCTCACCGTTCGCGCATCGGTGTGGTGCTTTCCGACAGGCATCCTGTGCGTTTCGATCTACGCGTATATTTTTTTTCACCCCACTGTCCGGTTATACGCCGACGGTATCCTGCAGTTGATCTTCCTACCGTTGCAAACCATCGGCTGGATAAACTGGAGGACAAGGAGGGAAACGACCACCCGGATCACCAGAACGCCGCGCAAGGAATGGGGCATACTCTTCCTGGTTTTTCTCGCGGGCTGGTTCTTTCTCTCTTCCATGCTGCATCGTTACACCAATGCTTATCTACCCTGGCTGGACGGTGCGCTGACAACACTTTCACTGATCGCCCAGTGGCAGATCGCACGAAAACAACTGGAGAACTGGCTCCTTTGGATCTTCGTCGACATCCTGTATATTCCCTTGTATTTCTCCCGTGACTTGCCCCTGACCGCCTTCTTATACCTGGTCTTCCTGTTCATGGCTATCGCCGGTTATCGCGCCTGGAGAAAACAACTCGCTTCCGATGCCTGAACATCCGATCGTACGCATAGCATTGCTCGGTCCCGAATCGACGGGGAAGTCCACCTTGGCCGAACGGCTGGCGGAACAATATCAAACGGTCTGGGTACCGGAGTTCGCGCGCACCTACCTCGCAACACTCGATCATCCCTACACAGCAGCGGATGTGTTGCATTGTTTCCGGGAACAAGTCGCGGCAGAAGATAGCGCTACGGCTGCTGCCAGCCGGTTGTTGTTTTGCGATACGGAGATCATCAACTTCCGTGTCTGGTTGCTCTACCGCTTCGGCCATTGCCCTTCGTTCGTATCCGACGCCTGGACCCATCGTTACGATTTCTACCTCCTCACCTATCCCGATATCGCTTTCGAACCGGATCCCTTACGGGAACATCCGGGGCGTCGCCTCTTCTTCTTTGATTGGTACCGGCGTGAACTGGAAATGCGCGGAGCGAACTACTCCGTGATAAAAGGCGAAGGTGAAGCGCGAATCCGAAACGCGAAACTCGCGCTGGATCAATTTCTTGCTGCGCGGGCTCAGTAGCGGAAAACGTAACGAAGGGAAACCCCGAAGTCGATCCATTCCGGACCGGGGTTCAGGAACTCGAAAAAAGGCGTCGCGTCGATACCGATGGTCAGCGGCACTACCTTGCGCACCTGGTATTCGATCTGGATTGTAGCGTCGACACCCACGGATACAACATCCTTCTCGTAGTAATCGGCCTCATCGCCGTTTCGCTTGTAATATCCCTGCGGATCAAAGGGGAAATAGCCGGCATGCGCTCCTCCGCCGACAATGAAATCGAGCGGCAACTGAACGATCGGCAATTTGAACGGGATCTGCTTGATCACAAAACCCTTTGCCGTATAACCGCCGGAGGCGATGTTGGTATAGTACGCGTCGATCTGGTAGCCGATGGCATTGTTCGTATTCGCGAAGTATTTAAAGGTGACCCCCGTATTGAATTTACCGGCCCGTCCACCAATGGCCGCATAATACAACTGCGCACTGGCGAACTGGGCGCTCAAACAACCGAAGAGGAATACGATCAGATATTTTTTCATGCCAAGACGAAAATAGCGAATTAGTCCGTATCCGGTGCTATCGTATTCTTGCTACCTTTGTCCTCATCACTGGGGTGCCCCCTGATCCACGGGGGCTGAGATCATACCCATCGAACCTGAACAGGGTAATGCCTGCGAAGGGAGGTAGGTAAACAATGCGGGCGCGCATTCGCCCCGGTCTGCGCGTTGTTGTTTAACCTAAACGATCAAAAACATGCTTATTGGAACGTGCCGCGTGAACAGGTTTCGGCGGCTGTTGACTTTCGTACTCCTGCTCGTATCGGCGCAGGGAACAGCTCAGGGTGTCTTATCCGGCAACTTAGTGGATGCCGTTACCAAAGAACCAGTGATCGGCGCACTGGTTCGGGTCGACGGCTCCTTTACGGCTACCATCAGCGACCTCCATGGAGGATTTCGCTTTTCGCAACTACCCGCGGCGACCGTCGCGCTCACGGTGACGCACCTCAGCTATAACGATCTTCACGTGACGGCCACCGTTCCGAAAGAGAACCTGCAACTGTTGCTGGAACCCAGGACCATCCTGTCGGATGAAGTCACGGTGACCGCAACCCGGGCCGATAACAAATCGGCGATGACCTACACCAGTGTTACGAAGGAAGACCTGCAATCGCTCAACCTGGGTCAGGACTTACCGATCCTGTTGAACTACCTGCCTTCCGTCGTCACCACCTCCGATGCGGGAGCTGGTGTCGGCTACACCGGCATCCGCATCCGTGGCAGCGATGCCACCCGCGTAAATGTGACGATCAACGGCGTACCGGTCAATGACGCGGAATCTCATCAGGTCTATTGGGTCGACTTGCCCGATATCGCTTCGTCCGTTGACAACCTCCAGGTGCAACGCGGCATCGGGACATCCACCAACGGAGCCGGCGCCTTTGGCGGGAGTATCAACATTCGCAGCGACGCGACCAGCCCGGAGGCCTTCGGTGAGATCAACAGCTCGTATGGTTCGTTCAACACCTGGAAAAACACCCTGCGGTTCGGAACCGGATTGTTGCAGGGGAAATTCGGGCTGGAAGGCCGACTGTCGAGGATCACGTCCGACGGCTTCATCGAGCGGGCCAGCAGCGACCTGCGTTCCTACTACCTCAGCGGCGGCTATTTTGGAAAAAACCAGTCGCTTCGCTTCGTACTGTTCTCCGGGAAAGAGCAGACCTACCAGGCCTGGTACGGAGTACCGGAAGATTCATTGGCAACCAACCGGCAATTCAATCCGGCCGGACTCTACTTGGGACAAGACGGACAAGCCCGTTACTACGACAATCAGACCGACAACTACCAGCAGGATTATTACCAGGCCATTTACAATCGTACTCTGGGTAAATACTGGACGTTGAACGGTGTCCTGCATTACACGAAAGGCCGCGGATACTATGAAGAGTATCGACCGAGGGATGCGTATTCGACTTACGGGCTTCCGGATCTGGCAATCGGCGACAGCGTGATCACGGCAACGGACCTGGTCCGGCAGCGGTGGCTGGACAATGACTTCTACGGCCTCACCGCGTCCGCCAATTACCTGTACGATCGCTGGGACCTGCGGTTGGGCGGAAGCCTGTATCGCTTCGAAGGCTTGCACTTCGGAGAACTCACCTGGGCGCAATTATTGGGCAACGTGCCCACGCCGTATCGCTACTACGAGAACAGCGCGGAGAAGAACGACCGGAACATGTTCCTGAAAGCGCATTACACCCTGAGCCCCGGACTTTACCTGATGGGCGATCTGCAATTCCGCACGGTGGATTACACGTTTGAAGGACCCGACCGTATGGGCAACCGGCTTCCACAAACTGTCAACTTCAACTTCTTCAATCCGAAGGCCGGCATCACCTACGAGTGGAATGCACGGCACCGTGTATACTTTTCTTTTGCGCGCGGGAGCAAGGAACCGGTGCGCGACGACTTCGTCGATTCTTCACCGGAGAGTCGCCCGAATGCAGAACGCATGACCGACTTTGAAGCGGGTTACCATTTCAACGCGCGAGCAGTTCGCGTTTCCATCAATGCCTACCTGATGGACTACACCGACCAACTGATCCTGACGGGAAAGATCAACGATGTGGGTGAATACACCCGGCAGAATGTTCGCGACAGCTACCGGGCCGGCATCGAATCGGAACTCGCCTGTCACCTGACCCCCAAGTGGGTGTTGGCCGGCAACCTGGCCATCAGCCGCAACCGCATCCGGGAATTCAACGAGTACATCGACGATTACGACCAGGGCGGGCAACAGGTGAACACCTACCGGGATGTTCCGATCGCTTTTTCACCCGAAGTAATCGCGGCATTGCAACTCATCTTCAAACCTGCCAAAGGCCTCAGCCTGACGGCGGCGAATAAATTCGTCGGGCAACAATACCTCGACAATACCGCCAACAAGGACCGTAGCCTGGATGCATTCTTGGTCACCGACCTACGGGCGGAATACCGGTTCTCGATAAAATCGATCAGGGACATCAGCTTCCGCTGGGCGGTCTACAACCTCTTCAATCGGGAGTATGCCCCGAATGGTTATACGTATTCGTACATCTACGGCGGGCAGACCACAACCGAGAATTTCTATTATCCACAGGCGGGGATTAATGGGGCGATTGGTGTTTCGGTTCGATTTTGAACCAGTGGGAGATGGGAATTGCAAGTTGAAGGTTGAAGGTTGAATTTATCGGAAATAGGTTGACTCGTCGATTGGTCTACCGCTAACGTTCAACCTTCAACTTTCAATACTCAACTAAAATCGGCGGGGATACGCACACGAACTGCATCCTACTTGCAATTACAACTCGGCGACATATTCACCTTCGCCGATTTCACGACCAGTTGGTCGATGCGTGTCTGTTGTTCCTGCGTGAGCAGGATGCCGCGCAACTCCAGCAACTTCAGGTTCTGAAGTCTGGAGATTTCGTCGGGCACATCTTCCAACTCGTTGTCCCACAATTCGAGCACTTCCAGCTGCTCAAGATCGCCGATCGTCTCCGGTAGTCGCACGATCTGGTTTCGGTTGAGCCCGAGAAAAATCAACTGACGCAGGCGACCGATCTCACGCGGCAGTTCCGACAATTGGTTGTTGGACAAATTGAGCCGCTCCAGAAAAACGAGATTTCCGATTTCAGCAGGCAGGGAATCGATCCGGTTGCGACTCAGATCCAGTTCCCGAAGATTGGTGAACGAAAAAATCTCCGACGGAATGGAATCCAGTCGTTGTTTTGACAAGTTCAGCCGGAATACCCGTTCCGGGTAAAGCCGGGCTTCCTGCATGCTCCGGTAGATGTAATTCGAGTCGTTGACCAACGCAGAGGACTGTGCAGAGGCCGACGAAGATCCGAACAGAGCGGATAGCAGGAAGAGGCAGGCGAACAGGGTCCGCATCACAGGATAAACGTCAGGAAAGCAGTTTTGTTGCATCCAAACGGTCCTGTTCCAACTGCCGGCGCAGGGCATCCAGATCGGGCAGGTTTCGGTCTTCGCGAATTCGGGCATGAAACCAAATTCGAAGGCTTTTACCGTAAATGTTCTCGTCAAAATCGAAGAGGTTGACTTCAATGCTCCGGGTCTTTCCCTGCACCACCGGACGATTCCCGATGTACAGCATTCCCTTGAGCCTGCGCCCGGCGTAGTCGGCTCGTACCGCATAGATACCCTCCGCCGGTATCAACTGATACGGGGCTTCGATGCGCAGATTTGCAGTGGGAAAGCCAATGCTTCGTCCGATGTGGTCGCCCTCGACAACAGTTCCCGAAAAAGAAAACGGATGTCCGAGCAATTCGGCAGCACCGGCCACATCCCCCTCGAGCAAGGACTTGCGGATCTTGGTCGAGCTGACTGCCATTTCGTTGACCAACGCGGCTGGTATTTCCTCCAGCTGAAAGCCATAGACCGGAGCCATGACTTCCAGATCCTTGTACGAACCCTCCCGGTTGCGTCCGAACCGGTGATCATAGCCGATCACCAGCGTCGAGGTTCCGATGGCATTTACCAGAACGTCCCGCACAAATTCCGTGGCGGAAATGCGGGAAAATTCCTTGCTGAACGGCTGAACGATCAGGTGATCGATCCCTGCTTCACGCAGCAGTCGTTCACGTTCTTCGATGGTCGTGATCAGTTTGAGGCTATCGTCATCCGGTTGAAGGACGGTTCTGGGGTGCGGAAAAAAAGTCAAAACCACCGTCTCCCCACCGTCGCGCGCCGCCAGCTCACGCATTCGGCGAATGATGTGCTGATGCCCGGCATGGACCCCGTCGAAGGTGCCGATGGTGACCACGGCTTTGTCCAGGCGGGAGAACTGATCGAGCGAAGAATAGACTTTCACGGATTACGGTTGGGTTGCAAAAATAACATTCGCCGGCGACCCGCACGGAATCATTGGAGATGCGTCTCAGGATGCGTACGTTTGCGGCCGTTTAACACCAATTCTACACGATTATGAGCGGTAACAAGATAACCATGGCCGGCGGTAAGCTGCAGGTGCCTTCGGATCCCATCATTCCCTTTATTGAAGGCGACGGCACGGGCCCGGACATCTGGCGCTCGTCCGTGCGCGTACTCGACGCGGCTGTGGAGAAAGCCTATCAGGGCAAGAAAAAGATTGTTTGGAAAGAAGTCCTGGCCGGCGAAAAGGCGTTCAATCAGACCGGGAACTGGCTCCCCGACGAAACACTGGCTGCGTTCAAGGAATACCTGGTCGGCATCAAAGGCCCGCTGACCACCCCCGTCGGTGGCGGCATCCGTTCGCTCAACGTGGCGCTTCGCCAGATCCTTGACCTTTACGTGTGCCTCCGCCCTGTTCGCTGGTTCGAAGGCGTCCCGTCACCCGTCAAGAACCCGGGCGCGGTGGATATGGTCATCTTCCGCGAAAACACCGAAGACATCTACGCGGGCATCGAATTCGTTGCCGGTTCACCGGAAGCGAAAAAAGTGCTCGACTTCTTAGCGAAAGAATTCCCGAAAGAGTTCAACAAGATCCGCTTCGGAGCGGAGGAAAAAGGCGCGGAATATCTGCGCATGGCAGGCTCGAATGATTCAGCCGAAGTGAATGTAGGCCTGGGCCTGAAAGCTGTTTCCAGAATCGGCTCCGAGCGACTCATCGGCAGCGCGATCGACTACGCGATCCGGCACAAGCGGAAGTCGGTGACGATCGTTCACAAAGGGAATATCATGAAGTTCACCGAAGGCGCTTTCCGCGATTGGGGTTATGCACTTGCCGAGAAAAAGTACGGCGATAAGGTTTACACCTGGTCGCAATGGGAGCGCACGAAGAAAGAGAAAGGCGAAGCAGCCGCTAATGACGAACAGAAAGCCGCGCTGGCTTCCGGCCGTGTATTGGTGAAGGACGCGATCGCAGACATCACCCTGCAGCAGGTCCTGACGAGACCGGAAGACTTTGACGTCATCGCGACCCTGAACCTGAACGGCGACTACCTGAGCGATGCAGTCGCCGCGCAAGTGGGCGGTATCGGCATCGCCCCGGGCGCGAACATCAACTACGTTACCGGCCACGCCATCTTCGAAGCTACCCATGGAACCGCGCCCAAGTATGCCAACCAGGACAAAGTGAACCCCGGCTCCGTGATCCTCTCGGGTGCCATGATGCTGGAGCACCTCGGCTGGATCGAAGCTGCCAAGCTGATCTATGCCGGTATGGAAAAGAGTATCGGCGCAAAACGCGTTACGTACGATTTCGAACGTCTCATGCAGGGATCAACCCTGTTGAAGTGCTCGGAGTTCGGCGACGAGATCATCCGGAACATGTAAACGAACTTTTTCTCAACGCAACCCCTGCCGGTCGAATCGTACCCGCAGGGGTTGTTCATTTTCACCCCGATCCGGCCGCTGCCGTACCCCCTCAATGATTACCTTTGGCCGACCTCGACTATGACCCTGATCGGAGCGCTCATCAAACAAGGCCTGATTCTCGGCTCACGTGTTCGGCTGCGGGAGCTTGACCCCGCCCGCGAACAACGTAAAGAGCTGCGCAAGTTGTTGCGCGCGGCACGTTCTACGGCCTTTGGAAAGCATTACGGCTTCGATGAACTATTGTCGGCGCGCGACTTCAGTGCACGCTTCCAGGATCGGGTTCCGTTATTCACTTACAATTCGATTTACAAAGACTGGTGGCACCGTTGCCTGGCGGAAGAGACGGATGTTTGCTGGCCGGGTTATGTGAAATATTTCGCGCTATCGTCCGGGACTTCCGAATCGGCCAGCAAGCACATTCCGGTGACGAAGGAAATGATCAAAGCCCTTCGGAAAGCCAGCATCCGGCAGATCCTGACGCTCGGACGCTATGACCTTCCGGCGGAGTTTTTTGAAAAAGGCATTCTCTGGCTGGGTGGATCCACCGACTTGAAAAAGCATGGCGGTTATTACGAAGGCGACGTGAGTGGCATCTCCGCAAGGCGTGTGCCGATCTGGTTCCAACGCTATTACAAGCCGGGAAAGGAAATCTCCCGTGAAAAGGACTGGAACATCAAGCTGGAAGAGATCACCCGTCAGGCGGCGAATTGGGATATCGGCATCATCACCGGTGTTCCGTCCTGGGTACAATTGCTGCTGGAAAAAGTGATCGAACGGTACAAGTTGAAAACGATCCACGACCTCTGGCCTAACCTGCGCGTCTATGCGCACGGCGGTGTTTCATTCGATCCTTACCGGAGTTCATTCGATAAATTCTTCGCGCATCCTGTCCACTATATCGAAATGTACCCTGCTTCGGAAGGCTTCTTTGCCTTCCAGACGGAACCCGGTGTGCGACACATGCGCTTGGTGATGAACAACGGGATCTTCTTCGAGTTCATCCCGTTCAACGAGACGAATTTCGACGACAACGGCGAACCGCGACCCGAAGCGAAAGCGGTCACGATCGACAAGGCGGAGAATGGAAAAGACTACGCCCTTGTTTTGAGCAGCTGCGCCGGCGCCTGGAGGTATCTGATCGGCGACGTGATCCGGTTCACGGACGTTTCCCAGGGCGATATCATCATCACCGGCCGCACCAAACACTTCCTGAGTCTGGTGGGTGAGCACTTGTCGGTCGACAATATGAACCACGCGGTAGAAGCGGTTAGCCGGCGTTTCAGCGTCGACATTCCCGAATTCACCGTATGTGGCGTCCCGCATCAGGGCAGCTTTGCGCACCAATGGTACCTCGGTGTACAACACGGTTCCCTGAACGTGGATGAAGCCGGTCGGCACCTCGATGAGGAGTTGAAACGACTGAACGACGATTATGCGGTAGAGCGTGGTTCGGCCCTGCACGCTCCGATGATTACCACCATTCCCGCCGAGCGTTTTTATCAATTCATGCAGGCAAACGGACGGATGGGCGGGCAGAACAAGTTCCCGCGTGTCATGAAGGCTGCCCAGCACGACGCCTGGAAAAACTTCCTCGACGCGTCGCGTTAATCTTCCCTGTATGCTCGAGCCCCTGCTGAGCGGTATCACATTTGGCCTGGCCCTGGCCCTGATGGTAGGGCCGGTCTTCTTCGCCCTTATCCAGACCAGCCTCCACGAAGGATTCCGCGCCGGACTGTTCTTCGCATTCGGGGTCTTTGTCAGTGATGCCTCGCTGATCGCTTTGGGTTACCTGTTCGCCGGACAGCTCGACCTGCTCAACACGCACCGCGACATCATGGGATGGGTGGGCGGTTCCGTCCTGATCATCTTCGGCGTCGTGCAGATGACCCGGCAGCCGAAAGCGAAGGAAGTCGATGATGATCGTCGCACCGTGCATGGCCATTACCTGGTTCGCGGATTCCTGATGAACACCCTCAACCCGATGGTCCTCCTGTTCTGGTTAAGTGTGATCGGTATCGTCAGCTTACGCGAGCAATACAGCTTGTCGGATCGCTTCACCTTTTTCGGAAGTGTGCTGGGTACGGTACTGAGCACCGACCTGCTCAAATCCTATGGCGCCGGAAAACTGAAGCGACTCCTCAACGCACAGGTGATGAAATGGATCAACCGCATTACCGGATTGATCGTGGCGGGATTCGGAGTGGAAATGATCGTGCGGGCGTTCCTGCAGTCTTGAACAGCGTGAGGAATACCGCTAATACATCGTAACCGTTACCCCTCCTTCACTTCCTCCCGTCCGTCGGCATGACGCGCGAATCGGGTGCGGGAGCGATCGTGCACCTGGTCGTACCGCGGCCAGGGCCAGCCGCCGAATTGTGTGCGGTGGTAGTCCTCAAAAGCCTGATTGATCTCTTCCTTCGTGTTCATCACGAAGGGACCGTATTGGATGACCGTTTCGCCGATCGGACGACCCTGCAATAACAGGATGCTTGCAGGCTTATCGCCTGCAACGATTTCAACGATGGCATCCGGCTCCAATTCGACGGCATTGTAGCGCGGGATCGCCGTCGCAGCTACGCGAATGCCCTCTCCTTCGTAGCAGTAGATCGTACGGTTGACACCCTTGGACGCAGTCGGAAGTGTCCAGCTGCTACCCGCCTCCATCTTGATATTCCAGACCGCTACCTCGTGTTGTTCCGGTGCGGCCCACGAATCGGGCGGCGGCGCTGGAGCGCGCTGGTCGCCGATCTTTCCCGCGATGATTTCTACCACTGTTTTCTTTCCAGCTTTATCCCGATGCACGTAGTTCGGAATGCTGTCGCGCCACAACATCTTGAAGTGCGGCTCCACCATCTTGTTTCGTGCCGGGAGGTTCAGCCAGATCTGGAAGAGTTCCATCGGATTCTCCTTCTCCTGGCTGAGCAAGGGAAACATCTCCGAATGCTGCACGCCTTTCCCGGCGGTCATCCATTGTACATCTCCATTGCCATAGCGTCCTGCCGCGCCCATCGAATCGGCATGGTCGACCAGGCCTTTCCGTACAACCGTAATGGTTTCAAATCCGCGGTGCGGGTGCCCGGGGAAGCCTGGCACTTTCTTACCATGGTACATGCGGAATCCGTCCTTGATGATGAAATCATCGCCCAGGTGACGGCCTTGCAACGAACAGGCGGGGCCCATTTCCATGTTCCCTTTGGGGAACTGGTCTTCGTGATGGACACAAAAGAGAAAGGGGTCCGCGGTTTCCCATTGGAATCCCAGGGGTTTGATTTTCCGGATGGCTGGCATGGGGGAGGTGTTTTCTGCATCGCCTCCGAGTTTTTTGGAAGCAGCGACCAAAGGAGCCGCCAGGGCGGTCGTCAGCCCCAGGGCGAAGCGCGAAAGGAAGTTCCGGCGTTGGAGTGGCTCACTCATGATTCAGGATGTTTTAGGAAAATAACCGTGTGGCGAGGCAAGTGTATAGTTACAAAAAACAGTTCAATCGGTCAATAGTTTTCCCTTCTTCTGTTCACTCGCACTGTTTCTTACACTCACACTACCCCTTTCTTAGCATTAGTGCGGAGTGTGAGAAACAGTGTGGGTGAGCAGAAAAACACTGTACACTCACACTGTTTCTTACGCTCACACAAACCTTCCGTGGCAATAGTGCGGGTGTGAGAAACAGGGTGAGTGTACAGTTAAAAAAAAAGCCCCCCGGAGCTAACCAGGAGGCCTTATCGTTGTGGACGCTACAGGATTCGAACCTGTGACCCCTACCCTGTCAAGGTAATGCTCTAAACCAACTGAGCTAAGCGTCCGGGCACCCCACGGTGAGGTGGGGGCGCAAAAGTAGAAAATTATCCAACGCCAGAAAATCCTGCCGGCTTTCCTACCCCAAAAAAGCACAGTACGACGGGTTTTTTTAGCTTTGGAGGCCGATTCACCATGTCATGGCCAGCCTGATCTCCGACCACCCGTTTCGTTCGCCACTGGCTGAACAGGAAACCGGCCTTTGCCTGGTAGACGAATC
>ERZ724526.901-NODE-901-length-16211-cov-6.123855_pt1 | contig 16211 bp, 14 predicted proteins | sample MGYA00376059_ERZ724526 | MGnify/ENA primary metagenome ERZ724526 (study PRJEB28724, sample SAMN07190883) | activated sludge metagenome | isolation source: activated sludge of sewage treatment plant in Hong Hong | place: Hong Kong | collected 2016-03-17 ... | reverse complement strand
GATAGCGAAAATCCGTTGCGTCACGGGCGATGAACTTCTCGTAGTCCGTGTAGCGCGGAGCCACCGGGGCGCCGCTGGTCGGCACCACGATGACGCGGTCGATGTCGACCAGCGGCAATACCTTTTCGAATAACGGAAGCAGGATGTCATCGACGAGCACGGTGCGGGTGCCCGCATTTCCGATGATGTAGGCAATGTCATCCGGCGATAGGCGGAGATTGAGCGTAAGCAGCACCGCGCCTGCAGACGGAATGCCGAAATAGGCTTCGAGGTGCCAGGAGCTATTCCACATCAGGGTGCCGACCGGCTCGCCGGGCTTCACGCCGGCGTCGACCAACGCGGCCGCCAGCCGTCTCGCACGGTCATACAGGGCGCTGTAGTTCGTGCGCGCGATCGACTTGTCCGGCAGCCGCGAAACGATCTCGTGCTTGCCGAAGAAATTGCGGCCGCGCTCCAGCAGGTGGGTCACGCTGAGCGGCACCTGCATCATTGTGGAATGCATGCCTTGGTCATCTCCTCATTGTTCTAGTTTGCGGCGATCGCCACAGACCCCCGCATCACGGCCAAATGCTCCGGGGATATTGTCAAGCTACCTTGACGAGTTTGGCTTGTCAATCAACGTGTGTGGTCTCGTGACAAACCGCGTGCTCATTCTCGCGCGGCGCCGGGGAAGAGGCCGCGCGTGATTGCAGGCCTCTAAGCGGCGAAGTCTCGAGGATACGACGTCGCAACACACAAGCGAGGATTTTCAATTGCGCGGACCGGTCCGAGCGGTCCGTCGCTCGTCGGAGCGGATGCGCGCGCCCGGCCGGTCTGGCAGGGAGGGACGTCGCGTAGGCCGCTCTGCGCTGAGGCGGTCTTACCGGCCCGGTGTCGCCTTATGGTGGAAGTAGCCGAGCTGATGGGAGAGCATCTGCGCCGCACTTTTCAAGGTAACGGCGATCTGGCCATCCCAACTGCAATCGAACGTATCCTCATACCCGAACACGGTCAGCGTGAAAGTGATGGTGCCGTGGCGATCGAAAACCGGAGCCGAGAACGAGTTGATTCCGGGCAAGCGAAGGCCAACTCCGCGAGTGAGGCCACGCGCCCGGATTTCGGAGACGATCTGGTCGACGTCCTTTCGACCTTTGATCGTCGCATTGGGCGTTTTCGCCAGAGCCTTCAGCTCCCGCTTCAGCAACGGCTCCGTATCCGCGGGCGGCAGGTAGGCCAGGAACGTGCGCCCGGTCGACGAGGCGAGGAGCGGAAAGACGGTGCCAATCCGCGTGCTTGCATAGACGGGTTGGCGCGACGCCTGCCAATTGATCACGGTCGCGCCGGAGGTGCCCCAAACGGCTACAAACGCCGATTCTTTTAGCTGTTCGACCAGGGTGTTGAGAACGGAAATTCCCAGCTTATGCGCGTCCAGTCGTTCGAGGTAGGCCAAGCTGAAATCGAGGCCGTAAGGCCCGAGATCATACCGCCCGGTCTCGGGATGCTGCTTGATCAGGCCGCCGCGAATGAAACTGACCATGTAGCGGCGGACCTTGGCCGGATGCATCTTTGCCGCGTCCGCGACTTCGCTCAGGGCCGCAGGCTGGCCCAAACTCACCATCGCCTTGACGATTCTCAGCCCGACTTCGACGGAGCCGACCCCCGTCGTCCTGTCACTCGATGATCGAGTCCCCATGCGAATGACCTAATCACTTTCGTTCTGCTTGCAGGCCCGGCCCAGCCTGGTGAATTCGGCCGATTCCTAAAATGCCCGAATAACTTAATCTTCGACATGATATCATGCATGGCGTCAAGGTCGCGCGCTGCAATCGCGGGTATCGTGGATAACCTGCGCCCTCCGTTGCGACGATACAGCAGGCTGATGGCCTGCCACTCCCGCTGGGCGCTCGCATCAACCGCAACCTCCGCGCCGGCTCACCCGGCGATGGCGTCACTCACCGGTGCATGAATGGCAAAGCAATTGGTCGTCTGGCCGTCCCGGCGGGCGCCGATCGACAAGTCGTCGGACCCGCCGTCGACCCGTCCGCGCCGTCCCCGCATCCTTGCCCGGAAAGCAGGGTGCGCGCGGATCGGACGAAATGCGAGTTCCGCTCTATCCTGCTCAGAGAGACCGCATTTCCGGCGGCGAACCGGCGGCCGTATCCCCGTGCGCCCGGGAGCCGCTGAGGAGCGCACTGGCGCTCACGTCAATGCTTCAACCGGCGTCGAGTTCCCGTTTTCGCTGCGCATATCGTAACAATATTGAGCATTGCATAACGATGCTTGACGGCAAAACCCGACCTGTATTTAATGCGCGTAACGCCGTTGTGCGATATGTAACATGTCGAAAACGACAGGCGCCAGAGCGGACGCCAATAGCCCTAGGGAGGGGCTCGACCGGGTGGCAGACTCAATATTGTTGGATTTTGATTCCGGCGTGGCGACGATCACGCTCAATCGACCGGAAAGCCTCAATAGCTTCAACGAGGAAATGCACGGACGGCTTGCCGAAGCCATGCGCCGTGTGAAGGACTCCGATGCGCGCGCCTTGTTGCTGACCGGGGCCGGCCGCGGCTTTTGCGCCGGCCAGGACCTGAACGACCGGAACGTGCGGCCGGGCGATGAGCCACCCGATCTTGGGCGGTCGTTGGAGCTGTTCTACAATCCGCTGATCCGCAGCCTGCGCGCGCTGGAACTCCCGGTCGTCTGCGCGGTCAATGGCGTGGCCGCCGGAGCCGGCGCGAACATCGCGCTGGCCTGCGACATCGTGTTGGCGGGGCGGTCGGCGAGTTTTATCCAGGCGTTCTGCAAGATCGGTCTGCTTCCCGACTCGGGCGGCACCTTCGTTCTGCCGCGCCTGGTTGGCGCCGCGCGCGCGGTCGGGCTGTCGATGCTGGGAACCAAGCTCACGGCGGAGCAGGCGGAAGCCTGGGGGCTGATCTGGAAGTGCGTCGACGACGACAAGCTGATGGCGGAGGCGCGAAAGCTTGCCTCCAATCTGGCGACGCAGCCGACCAAGGGGCTGGCCTTCATCAAGCGGGCGCTTCAGGCGTCGGTCAACAATACATTTGACCAGCAGCTCGATTTGGAGCGTGATTTGCAGCGCGAGGCCGGACAATCCGCGGATTACCGCGAGGGCGTCACGGCATTCATGGAGAGGCGAGAGCCCAAATTTCGAGGGCGTTGACGTGGCGTCCTTGCGGGCTGATCGAGCGGTCGGTGTGATCGGAGCTGGCGCCATGGGCGCCGGCATCTCCCAGATTGCTGCGGCTGCCGTGTCAGCTGCCCGGTTGGTCCGAGGACCTGGGCGGAGCGCATCGGCATCGAGCGCGTCATCGCCGTTTTGGACGACATGGCGGGACTTCGCGGTGAGAACCGTCACCGCGTGTCGCCGCTACTGCGACGCAAGATGTCCGCCAGGGGTAAATTTCCATGAATGATCAGAAGCCTGCCGAAACGATGCGCCAGTCGGCAAGCAGGGACGATGCGGATACTGCACGGCGTGCCGCCGAGGTCATGTATGCCAACGACACGGCGGCGCAGAGCCTTGGCATCACTCTGGAAGAAATTCGCCCCGGATTTTCCCGCATGCGCATGGCGGTGCGCGAGGATATGTTGAACGGGCATCGCAGCTGCCACGGCGGGCTCATTTTTACCCTGGCCGACACGGCGTTCGCCTTCGCCTGCAACAGCTACAACCGCACCACCGTCGCAGCCAGCGCCGGAATAGAGTTCCTCGCGCCCGCGATGGTGAACGACATCCTCACCGCTGTTGCGGAAGAGCAGGTGCGAGGCAGCCGGCTCGGCATTTATGACGGCATCATCACCAATCAGAACGGGCAGCGGATCGCGCTTTTTCGCGGCCGATCGTATCGCATTCAAGGAACGATCGCGCCCGAGGACGCCGCCGGCGCCCCAGCAGATCTCGAGAGTGAATAATTATGACCGAAGCCTTTATCTGTGATGCTGTACGAACGCCGATCGGCCGCTACGGCGGCGCCCTCTCCTCGATCCGGGCGGACGATCTCGGCGCCATTCCGCTGACGGCACTCATGGAGCGCAGCCCTGGCGTCGACTGGGCTGCGGTCGACGACGTGATCTACGGATGCGCCAACCAGGCCGGTGAGGACAACCGCAACGTCGCCCACATGTCGTCGCTGCTCGCAGGCCTTCCGGCGGAGGTTCCGGGAGCGACGCTCAACCGCCTCTGCGGTTCGGCGATGGATGCGGTGAGCGTCGCCGCGCGCTCGATCAAGGCCGGGGAGGCGGACCTGGTCATCGCGGGCGGCGTGGAGAGCATGTCCCGGGCTCCCTTCGTGCTTCCGAAAAGCGACACCGCCTTCGGCCGCAGGGCCGAGATCTTCGACACGACCATCGGCTGGCGTTTCGTCAACCGGAAAATGGCCAAGCAGTTCGGCATCGATTCGATGCCGCAGACCGCGGACAATGTCGCCGCCGACTTTAATATCGGTCGCGAGGATCAAGACCAGTTCGCACTCCGCTCGCAACAACGCTGGGCTGCTGCTCAGGCGGCTGGTCGCTTCAAAGATGAGATCGTGGCGGTCAAAGTGCCGCAAGGCAAGGGCGAGCCGATCGTCTTTGCTGTCGATGAGCATCCGCGCCCGAACACGACCCTCGAGAGTTTGACCAAGCTGAAAGGGGTGAACGGTCCGAACCTGTCCGTGACCCCCGGCAATGCTTCCGGCGTCAATGATGGGGCATGTGCGCTGCTTCTGGCCTCCGAGGAAGCCATCGCCAAATTCGGCCTGAAGCCGATTGCGCGGGTCGTCGCCTCGGCGACCGTCGGTCTGGCGCCGCGGATCATGGGCTTCGGGCCCGCCCCGGCGACGCGCAAGGTTCTGGCGAAAGCCAAGCTGAGCCTTTCGCAGATGGACGTGATCGAGCTCAATGAAGCATTTGCGGCGCAAGCGCTGGCCGTCTTGCGTGATCTCGGCATCCCCGACGATGCCGAACACGTCAATCCGAATGGCGGCGCTATTGCGATTGGTCATCCGCTCGGCATGAGCGGTGGGCGGCTGGTGATGACGGCGATGTATCAACTGCGCCGCACCGGGGGACGCTATGCGCTCTGCACAATGTGTATCGGCGTTGGGCAGGGAATAGCGACCATAATCGAGAGAGTATGAGTCAGAAGGGAGGATTCATGAGCCAGACAAACGAGCGCGTGGGGTTGCATCCGATTGAAACCGCTAGTGTGGACGAGATTCGTGCGGTCCAGCTGAAGCGTCTGCAATGGTCGGTCCGGCACACATATAATAATGTCGCTCATTACCGGGCCAAGTGTGAAGCAAAGCAGGTTCATCCTGACGACCTCAAGACGCTCGCCGATCTGAGCAAGTTTCCGTTCACGACAAAAGCGGACATGCGCGAAACCTATCCGTTCGGTCTGTTCGCAGTACCGATGGATCAGGTCCGCCGCATCCATGCGTCAAGCGGCACCACCGGCAAGCCTGTGGTGGTCGGTTACACCAAGAACGATCTCGATGCGTGGGCCGATGTCGTCGCCCGCTCGATCTGGGCGGCGGGCGGGCGGCCCGGCGACAAGATTCACGTGGCGTACGGCTACGGGCTGTTCACCGGCGGGCTCGGCGCGCACTACGGCGCGGAACGGCTCGGCTGCGCCGTCATTCCGATGGGCGGCGGACAGACCGAAAAGCAGGTCCAGCTTATTCAGGACTTCCAGCCGCGGGTCATCATGGTGACCCCGTCCTACATCCTCAATATCGCGGACGAGTTGGATCGCCTCGGCATCGATCCCAGCGAAACCTCGCTGAAGATCGGCATTCTGGGCGCGGAGCCCTGGACCGGTGAAATGCGATCAGAGATTGAGCAGCGGCTCGGCATCGACGCCGTGGATATTTACGGCCTCACCGAGGTAATCGGGCCCGGCGTCGCCAACGAGTGCATCGAGACGAAGGACGGCCTCACGATCTGGGAAGATTACTTCTACCCTGAAATTATCAATCCGGAAACGGGTGAGGTCGTGCCGGACGGGCAGTTGGGCGAACTCGTCTTTACTTCGTTGACAAAGGAAGCAGTGCCCGTTATCCGCTATCGAACCCGCGATTTGACGAGCTTGTTGCCGCCGACGGCTCGCTCAATGCGGCGTATGGGAAAAATCACCGGGCGGTCTGATGATATGTTGATCATCCGCGGTGTGAACGTGTTCCCGACTCAAATTGAAGAACTCATTCTTAAAGTGTCGGACTTGGCCCCCATATATCAGTTGGTGGTCAGTCGCGAGGGTCATCTCGACAAGCTCGAGGTGAACGTCGAGCTGCGCCCGCAGGCGGCCCAGGGTTCGGTAGAACACTCGGCGGTAACTTTGGGTGAGCATTTGAAGCACACCATCAAAACCTACATTGGGGTAACGACCAGCGTTAATGTCCTCGAACCGGGCGGCGTTCCGCGCACGGTCGTCGGTAAGGCAGTTAGGGTCATAGATACTCGTCCAAAGGGCTGAAAACTTGACAAAAGGCAAAGCCCGATCGGATGAAAACTGAGTTAAGTGCGCGGACGAGTGGCCTTGATCCGATTACGTGATGGAGAACGAGAATGTATGCGCAGATGGTGGACACCGGCGTCGATCGGGTTAAGTCGATGGAAGAGATGTCGCCGGAAGAGCAGGCGTTTCAAAAGCGGATCGATGAAGGTATCAGGATCGAGCCGAAGGACTTCATGCCCGAAGGCTATCGCAAGACTCTGATCCGCCAGATCTCCCAGCATGCCCATTCGGAGATCGTGGGCATGCTGCCGGAGGGTAACTGGGTCACCCGCGCACCGTCGCTGAAGCGGAAGGCGATTCTTCTCGCCAAGGTTCAGGACGAAGGGGGGCACGGTCTTTATCTCTATTGTGCCGCCGAGACCCTGGGGGTTTCGAGAGACGAACTGCTCGACGCGCTGCACACCGGCAAGGCCAAGTACTCGAGCATCTTCAACTACCCGACCTTGAACTGGGCGGACATCGGGGCGATCGGCTGGTTGGTCGACGGCGCCGCGATCATGAATCAGGTTCCCTTGCAGCGCTGCTCTTACGGTCCGTATGGCCGGGCCATGGTCCGGATCTGCAAGGAAGAGAGTTTTCACCAGCGCCAGGGTTACGATCTGCTGCTCGCCATGTGCCGCGGCACCGAAGAGCAAAAGAAGATGGCGCAGGACGCTCTCAATCGTTGGTGGTGGCCATCATTGATGATGTTTGGTCCGCACGACGACCAGTCCGCCCACTCGGCCCAGTCGATGCAGTGGAAGATCAAGATCGAGAGCAACGACTCGCTGCGCCAGCGGTTTGTCGATCAAACCGTGCCGCAGGCGGAGTTCCTGGGCCTCACGGTTCCCGATCCCGCCCTGCGTTGGAACGAAGAGCGGGGTCACTACGACTTCGGCGAGATCAATTGGAAGGAGTTCTTTGCCGTCGTGAAGGGCAACGGACCTTGCAACAAGGAGCGTCTGCAGGCGCGCGTCGAGGCTTACGAAGCCGGACGCTGGGTGCGGGACGCCGCCCTTGCTTACGCGCAGAAGCATGAGTCCGATTCCGACAGAAGACTGGTGGCGTGATCGGCTCCGGGCGGGCCCTCAATTAAGGGCCTGTCTGCCGCGAGATTGAAGTCGGCCGGACCGCAGGTGCAGCGGCCTGCGGTCTGGTGGTCAGCCTCGGTTTCACGGGAGAATGTGTGGCCGAGGGCGGCCCACCGGCGATCGTAAGATGGAAGATCCAGGTTGCCTCGGCCCGGATCGACATGGCGGGACTAAAACTAAGCGCAGGCTTAGCGGTAAAGCCAGGGACGATCCCTGGCCGGATCGGCGTGCAATTGATTTAGGCGAATATTTTTGGGTATGCGGGCCGCCGTATCGCGCCACCCGCAAAAGAGAGGAAAGACCATGAAAGAATGGCCATTGTGGGAAATCTTCATCCGCAGTCAGCACGGTCTCGCGCACCGGCACGTCGGCAGTCTCCACGCTCCCGACGCCGCCCACGCAATTCGCAGCGCCCGTGACGTTTATACGCGACGCAATGAAGGGGTCAGCATCTGGGTGGTTAATTCAAACCACATCGCCGCGAGCACCCCGAGCGACAAAGAGCCGATGTTCGAGCCGGCGAACAGCAAGGTTTACCGGCATCCGACATTCTATGACATCCCCGATGAAGTGGGGGCGATGTAATGAGCGAGCAGACTGATCCACGTATCGAGTATCTGCTCCGGCTCGGCGACAACGCGCTGATCCTGTCGCACCGATTGTCCGAGTGGTGCGGCCATGGGCCCGTGCTCGAAGAAGACCTGGCCTTGACGAATGTGGCTCTGGACCTGATCGGCCAGGCGCAGTTCTGGCTCGGATACGCCGGAGAACTGGAAGGCAAGGGACGGGATGCGGATGCGTTGGCGTACAAGCGCGACGTCTGGGACTTCCGCAACGTCATCCTCGTGGAGCAGCCCAACGGGGACTACGCTCACACGATGGCGCGGCAGCTCTACTTCGACGCCTGGCACTTTCATTTGCTTTCGGCGCTGACCGGTTCGTCCGATCCCCGCATCGCCGAGATCGCGGCGAAGGCGCTCAAAGAGGTGACCTATCATCTCGAGCGCAGCACCATGTGGGTGGTGACTCTGGGGGATGGAACCGAAGAAAGTCACGGGCGCATGCAGCGCGCCATCGACTATCTGTGGAGCTATACCGGCGAACTGTTCGAAGTCGACGAAGTCGAAACCACATTGGTCGCGAAGGGGATCGCTCCCGACCTCACGAAGCTGGTCGCGCCGTGGCGCAGCACCGTCGGCGACATCCTGCGGCAAGCGACGCTGGTGATGCCGGAAGACACGTGGATGCATTCTGGCGGCAAGAAAGGCATTCACAGCGAGAGCTTGGGTTTCATTCTGGCGGACATGCAGTTCCTGCAGCGCGCCTATCCAGGGGCAACTTGGTGAGCGCCGCCGCAAAACTCTCGCTTCACCCCGAAGTGGCTGAGGTCTGGAGCTGGCTCAACGATGTCCCGGATCCCGAGATTCCCGTCGTGTCGGTCGTCGATCTGGGAATTGTCCGAGACGTCCACTGGGAGGCGAAGGGCGGGGCGGAATCGGAGTTGGTGGTGACGATTACCCCAACCTATTCGGGCTGCCCGGCAACATCGGTGATCGCGTTCGAAATCGAGCGCGCGATTCGTGATCACGGCGTGGACCGGGTGCGCCTGAAGACGCAGATCTCCCCGCCCTGGACCACCGACTGGATTTCACAAGCGGGGCGGGAGCGGCTGAAGGAGTACGGCATCGCCCCCCCTGCGAAAGCCCGCCATCTCGCCGATCGGCTCAGCGGGAAGGCCGCAGCGGCGGAATGTCCGCGTTGCGGCTCCGCCAATACGGTCCGCGTATCGGAATTCGGCTCGACGCCGTGCAAGGCTTTATACAAGTGCAGCGACTGCTTCGAGCCTTTCGATCTTTTCAAATGTCTTTGAACACTGCGCCAGCTGCGATGGAAAAATGAAATGTCGAAATTTTATCCATTAACAGTATCTAGCGTGCGTCATGAAACGCGTGACGCGGTTGTGCTGACGCTCGACGTGCCGGCAGAGCATAAGGAAGCGTTTCGATTTCAGCAGGGTCAGTACCTGACCTTTCGCACCGAGATCGACGGCGAAGAGGTGCGTCGATGCTACTCGATCTGCGCCGCCGTCCAGGATTCCCACCTGCGCGTCGGCATCAAGAAGATCGCCGACGGGCGGTTTTCCAGCTGGGCTAACGAGAAGATCGCGGCCGGCGACGTTCTGGACGTCATGCCGCCGATGGGAAGCTTCTTTGTTCCCTTGGATCCGGCGAACGAAAAGCATTACGTCGCCTTTGCCGGCGGCAGCGGCATTACTCCCGTGCTCGGAATCATCAAGACGACGCTGCTGACCGAGCCGAACAGCTCGTTCACGCTGTTCTACGGCAATCGCGCCTCGAGCACGATCATGTTTCGTGAGGAACTCGAGGACATCAAGAACAACAATCTCGGCCGCTTCCAGCTCGTCCATATTCTGGAGCGCGAGAAGCAGGACGTCGAGCTGTTCAACGGAATCCTCAACCGCGAAAAATGCGAGTTGCTGCTCAAGTACTGGGTGAACGCGTCGGATATCGATACGGCCTTCATCTGCGGCCCGGAGGCCATGATGCTGCAGGCGGCGGAGGCGCTCCAGGCGGCCGGCCTCGACAAGCGGCAGATCAAGTTCGAGCTGTTCGCGAGCCAGGGCCCGAAGGGCGCCCGCAAGGTTCAGGCGGCGGCGGCGTCCAAGATGGATAACGCATGTCAGGCGACCATCGTCATCGACGGCCGCGCGCGCACGATCGACATACCGAAGGGGGCGAAGACCGTTCTCGACGCCGCCTTGGAAGAGGGACTGGAACTGCCTTACGCGTGTAAAGGAGGAGTCTGCTCTACCTGCCGCGCTCTGCTGAGCGAAGGAGAGGTCGACATGGATGCGAACTTCGCGCTCGAGGATTACGAGATCAAGCGCGGATACATTCTCACCTGTCAGAGCTATCCGGTAACAGACAAGATATTGGTCGATTTCGATCAGTAGGCGCGCGAGGGCCAGAAGTTATGAATACCGAAACAGGATTGGTGGATTATATTGCGGGGGGCGGAAAGCTAACCTCGCCGAACAATGCCAATGCGCGCTATCGCGGCGAAATCATGCGCCTTATGGCGGTGTTCGTCGACTCGGAGATGGCCGGAGCATCGGGCTTCGCGGATTCCATCAACATGGCTCCGGGACTGAACGAGCGGATTATCGCCGCGCGGATCGTGGCCGAGAAGTTCGTGCATGCGGGACGTGTTCTCAAGATCATGGAGGAGTTCGGCGCGAATACGTCGCGCTATGTGGGAAGCCATCCCTGGTCCAATCGGCTGAGCCGGGAATCGAGCCTCGGCACCAAGCGGATTGACGGAGACATGCGCCTCAACGTCTTCCATTATCCGCTGACCGACTGGTGCGATGCGCTGACCATGAACACCTTGATGGGCTGCGCAACCGTCATTCAGCTCAAGGAGCTGTCCGATTGCTCCTATCAGCCGCTCGCCAGCGCCTTTACCGAGATTCTGCCGGTGGAATCCCGCCACGCAAATCTTGGAGTCGCCGGTTTGCGGCAGATTTTGGCGGATGGCGATGCCAGCGCGAAAGCCCAAGCCTCGGCCGACTACTGGTATCCAAGAGTCGCATCGACTTTTGGTCGTGCCAGTTCGGACCACCTTGATGCTTATCTTCGCTATGGTCTGCGAAGACGGAGCAACGAAGAGTTGCTTGGCGCCTGGCAGACCGACGCCGGGCGCATCTTGAACGGACTGGGTTTGGCAATTCCCAAAGCCGGCGCCGAATAATCTGCTTTCATCGCCACCCGCAGCGCTTTCCGAGAACCGATGGTCGACGTCTACGAAATCGATGGGCTGGTTCCGGTCGTCGATCCCACAGCGTTCGTGCATCCTACGGCGGTCCTGATCGGTGACGTGATCATCGGTCCGGGCTGCTATGTGGGGCCGTCGGCCTGTCTGCGCGGCGATTTCGGTCGCCTGATCTTGGAGGAAGGATCGAACCTCCAGGACACGTGCGTCATGCACGGGTTCCCCAACACCGATACCATCATCGAGCAGGATGGCCACGTCGGCCATGGCGCGGTGCTGCACGGATGCCGCGTCGGACGGAATGCGATGGTGGGAATGAATGCCGTTGTCATGGACAACGCGATCATTGGCGAATGCAGCATCGTCGCCGCCGCGGCGTTCGTCCCTGCCGACATGAACATTCCGCCGCGCTCCCTGGTCGCCGGGGTTCCGGCGCGCGTGATCCGCGAGCTCAGCGATCAGGAAATCGAATGGAAGTCGAAAGGCACCCGGGTCTATCAAGAGCTGGTTGTTCGCAGCCTGAAGACGATGAAGATCGCTGTCCCGCTGACAGCGGTCGAGCCCGGGCGCAAGCGGATTCAGGTCGCTGACATGGATCCGCTGTACAAGGCGCGCCGCAAGTTCGGCGACTAGTTTCTAAAATGCCGCAAAAGGTCGGTGACTAAGCCCCAATAAGGAGAGCACTATGAGCAGTGGTTTTTTCGCAAGTCACCGTGAAACCTTGGAAAAGGCGTTGCGCGCCATCGAGGAGCGCGGGTACTGGTCATGTTATTCCGAAATGCCGAGCGGCAAGATCTACGGCGAAACCGCCAACGACGATGGCAAGGCCGCGGTCGAAGCCCGCTATAATACCTATTTCGACATTGATCAGCCGGGCACGGTCGGCAAGGTCGGCTCCGAGGCGTCGCCGTTCGGCACGAAGCTGGGCATCACCTATCCCAAGATCGACCCGAATGTTCTGCTGCCGGCCATGGTGAAGGCAAGCGAGGCGTGGGGACGCGCCTCGATCGACGAGCGGGCCGGCGTCTGCATGGAAATCCTGAGCCGGCTCAACAAGCGCAGCTTTGAAATCGCCTACGCGGTGCATCAGACCACGGGCCAGCCTTTCATGATGGCGTTCCAGGCCGGCGGCCCGCACGCCCAGGACCGCGGGCTCGAGGCGGTCGCGTACGCCTACGCGGAGATGAAGCGCGTTCCGGCGACGGCGAGTTGGGTGAAGCCGCAGGGCAAGAATCCGCCGCTCTCGATGGTCAAGACCTACCATATCGTGCCGCGCGGGGTCGGCCTGGTGATCGGTTGCTGCACCTTCCCGACCTGGAACGGCTATCCCGGCTTCTTCGCCAGCCTCATCACCGGCAATGCGGTGCTGTCGAAGCCGCATGGCGGCGCGATTCTGCCGGTGGCTTTGACGGTCGCGATCGCCCGCGATGTGCTGCGCGAAGCCGGCTTTGATCCGAACGTCGTCTGCCTCGCCGCGGAGGATGTCGGCGGCACGCTCGCGCCCGAGCTGGCGCTGCGGCCGGAGGTCGCCATCATCGACTTCACCGGCAGCAATGCCAACGGCACCTGGCTCGAGACCCACGCGCATCAGGCCCGCGTTTACACCGAAAAGGCCGGCGTCAACTGCATCGTCATCGACAGCGCGCAGGACTTCAAGAGCGCCGCCCGCAACATCGCCTTTTCGCTCTGCCTCTACACCGGGCAGATGTGCACGACGCCGCAGAACATTTTCGTACCGCGCGACGGCATCAATGTCGAAGGCGGCAAGTTGAGCTTCGATGATGTTGCGAAGGCCATCTGCGACGGCGTCGCCAAAATGGTCAGCGACCCCGCCCGGGCGGTCGAAGTGCTCGGCGCAATTCAGAACGAGGGCGTCGCCGAGCGCGTGGCGCGTGCGCGCGGCACCGGCGAGATTCTGCTCGACTCGAAAAAGTTGGAGCATCCCCAGTATCCGGGCGCCCGGGTCATGACGCCGCTCGTGGTCAAGCTCGACGCCAAGAAGGACGCCGAAACCTACAAGCAGGAATGGTTCGGCCCGGTCACTTTCATTATCGCGACGGACTCGACGGCAGAGAGCCTGAAGATCGCCACCGGTCTTGCCAGTGAGCGCGGCGCGATCACGTTTTCGGTTTATTCCACCGACGACAAGGTGCTTGCCGCGGCTGAAGAAGCGGCCATCGCCGGCGGCGTTGCCCTGTCCTGCAATCTGCTCGGCGGCGTTTTCGTCAACCAGTCCGCAGCCTTCAGCGACTATCACGCCACGGGCGCCAACCCGGCAGCGAACTCGTGCCTGTGCGACAGCGATTTCGTCGCCGGGCGGTTCCGGGTCGTTCAGAGCCGGAAGCACGCCGCGTAAGACATCGACCGCGCGGCATTCCATCGCCACGGATGAGGAGTTCGGGACGCAAACATGCCTCCCGCTCCTCGAGCCGGGTCTCAGCAAATGGTGAGGTACCGGCTCGTGGCGTGGAACGGGGGTTCGTCGTTGCGGAACCGGGGATCGCTGCGCAGCGAGATCGTTGGCGCTGCCCTTGGCGGCGGTGCGCAGACACTCTTCATCGGCACCATCTGCGGCCAAGCTCGCTGCTCCGGCATGCGGCTGCGCGAGTTTCTGGCGAGGGCGTCGGCGAACGCGCTGTCCGCCGCCGGAAACGGTTGAATCACCGGTCATCTCTGGGAGGGCGCCGTGACAGCTGATCAAGCCGGCTCGAGTCCTGACGAACCGATCTCGCAGCCAAATACCGGGGAATCGCCTGCCGCGTCCGACCCGAACGCGTCTCCGCAGGAGCCCCGGGAGATGCCGCTCACCGGAATCCGGGTCATCGATGTCGGGACTTTTCTCGCCGGGCCGTACGCCGCCTCGGTCCTCGGAGAATTCGGCGCGGAAGTCTTCAAAGTCGAGCATCCGATTGCCGGCGACCCGATGCGCCGGTTCGGTACCCCGACCAAGCGCCATGACGCGACCCTCGGCTGGCTGTCGGAGGGGCGCAACAAGAAATCTGTGACGATCGACTTGCGTCGCCCGGAAGGCGTCGCGCTGTTCCAACGGCTGGTCGCCAAAGCTGATGTGCTGGTCGAGAATTTCCGTCCCGGCACGATGGAGGAGTGGGGGCTCGGCTGGGACGTGCTGCGCGCGGTCAATCCCGGCCTCGTCATGCTGCGCGTTTCCGGCTATGGCCAGACCGGCCCCTATCGCCGCCGGCCCGGCTTCTCCCATATCGCGCATGCGTTCGGCGGCCTGTCCTATCTCGCCGGCTTCCCCGGCGAGACCCCGGTCGTGCCCGGAACCGCGCCGCTCGGGGACTATATTTCGAGCCTCTACGGCGCGATCGGGGTGATGCTCGCGCTGCGCCACAAGCAGAAAACCGGGCGCGGACAGGTCATCGACATCGGCATCTATGAAGCGGTGTTTCGGCAAATGGACGAACTCGCCGCGGGCTATGGGCTGTTCGGCCGGGTGCGCGAGCGCGAGGGCTCCGGCAGCTTCGTCGCGGTGCCGCACGGACACTTCCGCTGCAAGGACGGCAAGTGGGTGGCGATCGCCTGCACCACCAACAAGATGTTCGAGCGGCTGGCGGAGGTGATGGGGCGGCCGGAACTCGCTTCCAGCACGCTTTACGGCATGCAGCGGAAACGGCTCGCCGCGCGCGACGAGGTCAACAAGATCGTCATCGAATGGTGCCTGTCGCTCGATCGGTCGGAGGTGATGGAGCGCTGCATCGCCGGCGAGGTGCCGGTCGGCAAGCTCAATTCGATCGCCGACATTTTCGAAGACGAGCATTTCCGCGCGCGCGGCAATCTGGCGGAAATCGAGGAGGAGGGGCTCGGCAAAGTCGTGGTGCCGAATGTGGTGCCGCACTTGTCGTTGACGCCGGGCCGCATCAGCAATCTCGGGCCGCCGCTCGGCAATGCCACCAACCAGGTGATGCGTGACCTGCTCGACCTCTCGGCCGAGGAGATCGCGCGCTATCGCGAGCATAAGATCATCTGAATGCGAATGCCGATCCGACGAAATCGGATCGCCCTTTCCGTGATCGCACGTTCTGCGGGCCGAACCCGACGTCCATCCCCTTGCGGAATATGTCCCAGGAGAACCGGCGCATGACTGAAGGCAACCAGGAACTGCCGCTCGCCGGCATTCGCGTGATCGACGTCGCCACCGTGATCGCCGCTCCCTACTGCGCCGCCATCCTCGGCGAATTCGGCGCGGAGGTGCTGAAGGTGGAGCATCCGATCGGCGGCGACGCCTGCCGTCATTTCGGAACGCCGACCAGCCGCGACGGCGATACGCTCACCTGGCTCTCGGAGGCACGCAACAAGCGTTCGGTCACCCTCGACCTGCACCGCAAGGAAGGCGTCGAGCTATTCAAGCGGCTGGTCGAGAAGACCGACATCGTCTGCGAGAACTTCCGGCCGGGCACGCTGGAAAAGTGGGGAATCGGCTGGGATGTCTTGAGCGCGATCAACCCGAGCCTGATCATGCTGCGCGTCTCCGGCTATGGTCAGACCGGGCCGTACAAGGACCGGCCGGGCTTTGCCAGGATCGCGCATGCGGTCGGCGGGCTCGCATACCTCGCCGGCATGCCGAAGGGCACGCCCGTCACGCCGGGCTCGACCACGCTCGGCGATTATCTCTCCGGGCTGTACGGCTGCATGGGCGTGTTGATGGCGTTACGCTACCGCGATCTGACCGGCCGCGGCCAATACATCGACGTCGCACTCTACGAGTCCGTGTTCCGCTGCACCGAGGAACTCGCCCCTGCCTACGCGATGTACGGCACGGTGCGCGAGCGGCACGGCCCGCATGTCGAGATTGCCTGCCCCTACGGCCATTTCCCGACGAAGGA
>ERZ724526.899-NODE-899-length-16232-cov-11.824318_pt1 | contig 16232 bp, 12 predicted proteins | sample MGYA00376059_ERZ724526 | MGnify/ENA primary metagenome ERZ724526 (study PRJEB28724, sample SAMN07190883) | activated sludge metagenome | isolation source: activated sludge of sewage treatment plant in Hong Hong | place: Hong Kong | collected 2016-03-17 ... | reverse complement strand
CTAGACGACCTCTTCCGCCGCTTCGAACACCTCAACGACATCGGGGCGTCGCTATCCAACGAGCGTGACCTCAACCGCCTGCTGGAGAAGATCACTGTCGCTGCCAAGGCCATCACCCGGGCCGATGGTGGCACCCTCTACCTGCTGTCCGAAGACAGGAGCCACCTGCATTTCGAGATCGTTCGCACCGATTCGCTCAACGTCGCTTTCGGTGGCACCAGCGGCAACCCGGTTTCGGGGAAGTTCCCTGATCTGCCGCTCTACCGCGACGACGGTTCGGCCAACGACACGATGGTGGCGGTCCACGCGGCGATCTCGGGAAAGACGGTGAACATCGCCGACGCCTATGTCGCCAAGGGCTTCGATTTTTCCGGCACGCGCAAGTTTGACGAGCGCACCGGTTACCGCTCGCAGTCCTTCCTCACCGTGCCGATGCGCAACCACGAGGGCGAAATCATCGGCGTGCTGCAACTGATCAATGCCCGCATGCCGGAGCACGATGTCGTCGTGCCGTTTTCCGAAGCGGATCAGCGCCTCGCCGAGTCGCTCGCCTCGCAGGCCGCCATCGCGCTGACCAACCGGCAACTGTTGCACCAGCTCGAAGTCCTGTTCGAATCCTTCATCCGGCTGATCAACTCGGCAATCGACGACAAGTCGCCCTATACCGGCGAGCATTGCCAGCGCGTTCCCGAACTGACGATGATGTTGGCCGAGGCCGCGCACGAAACCAGCGAAGGGCCGCTCGCCGATTTCCGCCTCACCGACCGCGACCGCTATGAACTTCGCATCGCCGCGCTGCTCCACGATTGCGGCAAGGTCACGACGCCGGTCCACGTCGTCGACAAGGCGACCAAGCTGCAGACCATCTTCGACCGCATCGAACTCATCGATACCCGTTTCGAACTGTTGCGGCGCGATGCCGAAATACGCATGCTGCGGCAGATCGTCGCCGGGATTCCGAGCGAGCGGGCCGAAGCGGAGTTCCGCGAATTCGTCGCCAATATGGAGGTCGACCGCAACTTCCTGCACCAGGCCAACGTGGGCAGCGAGCGCATTAGCGACGATGACATCGATCGGGTCAGGTCGATCGCCGCCGGCTACCGCTGGCAGGAGGCGTCCGGTGTCGAGGTCGATTTCCTCTCGGCGGACGAACTCGAGAACCTCAGCATCCGCGCCGGCACGCTGACCCAGCAGGAACGCCAGACCATCAACTACCACGTCAGCGCGACGATCAGGATGCTCGAGCAACTGCCGTGGCCCAGACACCTCAAGAACGTCCCCGAGTACGCCGGCGGCCACCACGAACGCATGGACGGCAAGGGCTACCCGCGCGGCCTGACGCGCGAGCAGATGAGCTGGCAGGCGCGGATGATGGGCATCGCCGACATCTTCGAGGCGCTCACCGCGCGCGACCGCCCCTACAAGCCGGGCATGACCCTGTCGCAGGCCCTCGACATCCTCGACAAGTTCCGCGAGAACGGCCACATCGATCCCGACCTGCACGACGTGTTCATCGGCAGCCAGATCTACCGCAAGTACGCCGCCGAGTTCCTCGACGCGAAGCAGGTGGATTGCTGATTTCTGCTGATTTCGCAGGTGAGCGCCAGGCCATGTACGCCGACGTCAGTGCGACGGTCAGGATGCTCGAGTAACTGCCATGCATTTTCATCAGCTGCTGGTTTGCTTCGGGCTTGGCCGGGATCCCGCGATCCCGGGTCTTTTTTGCCGGTCGACCGCAACAGGCGCAATTTCGCCGCGGCGTTGACGAATTACGCCAACGTAATGTGACAATTTTCGTCATGTCACGCTGGTCTGGCTATGGGCATGTTGCGCCGAAACCCACTGGAACCGGGAAATGACGGCAAGGGAGGAGGCATGCCATGGGGCTGGCACGGTTTGTGATAGAGTAAGCACAGCGGTTTCCGCTTTCTAGCCAAAAAGGAGATTCAAATGAAACGTGTTCAACAGGGCTTCACCCTCATCGAACTGATGATCGTCGTGGCGATCATCGGCATTCTGGCCGCCATTGCTCTGCCGGCGTATCAGGACTACACCGTGCGTGCCAAGGTGAGCGAAATCATGCTGGCCGCTTCCGGCCAGAAGACCAGCGTGTCCGAGTTCTTCCAGACCCGCCTGCAAATGCCTGCCACGGCGTCCATCGGTACGGTTACCCAGAACAGCGCCTATGTGGCCACAGTTGCCTACACACAAACAGATACGGATACCGGCGTAATTACGGCGACCGCGTCCACTTCCACGGCGCTACCGGGGACCGTTCAAGGCGCGACGATCACGCTGACCGGTAATGGCGCTACGAATACCGGTGTGGTGCAGTGGACATGTGGCGGCACGATTCCCCCCAAGTACCGTCCGGGTTCGTGCAAGTAACATTTGTTGTTTTCAAACAAGACCTCACTTCGGTGAGGTCTTTTGTTTTGGGGGCGAGATTCAATGGAATCCATTATTGAGCCTGCTGAATTCCGGTGCCGGACGAATGAATAGCATTCGTCACCGACTCGCGGGTGTCGGGTTGCTTTCGCTTGGCGTACTGGTGACCTTGGCAGTGTACTGGCCGGGTCTTCATGGCGCTTTTTTCTTCGATGATTCTCCAAACATTGTTCTCAATCCGGGTGTCCGGGTCGACAACGTGTCGGTCGATTCACTCAGGCAGGCTGCTGCCAGCGGGATCTCGGGACAATTTGGCAGGCCGGTTAGCCAGTTGACTTTTGCGCTGAACTTTCATTTCAGTGGTTTCGACCCCTTCGCCTTCAAACTGACCAATCTCGTCATTCATTGCCTGAACGGCATCCTGGTCTATCTGCTCGCTTGCCAGCTTCTGGATTCGTTGCGCCACAAGCTGCAATTGCCCAACGCGGGCATTGCTGCCGCTTTGGTTGCCGTCGCATGGATGATTCATCCGATCCAGTTGACCTCGGTGCTGTACGTCGTGCAGCGGATGACCGGCCTCTCGGCGTCCTTCCTGTTGCTCGCGCTGATTTTCCACGTCCTCGCCCGGAGGCGAAAGGAACCGGATTTGGTGGCTCTGATCTGGTTCGTGCTGGCCTGGTGCGTCTTCTGGCCGCTGTCGATATTGAGCAAGGAAACCGGGGTGTTGCTGCCGGGCTTCGTCGCCGTCTACGAACTGATCGTTCGGCGCAGCGAGCGAGAGGGTCTGGACCGCTTTGGGCGGGCGGTTCTTTACATCTCGATCGTGTTGGCCTTGAGTCTGGTGCCATTTCTTGCGTCTTCATACGGCAACTGGATTCTTTCAGGCTACAACATCCGTTCGTTTTCCTTGGTGGAACGCTTGTTGACCGAACCCCGGGTGATCTGGGGGTACTTGCAGTGGATTGCGTTTCCCAGGCTGGAATCATTCGCACTTTTTCATGACGATATCGCGGTATCGACCACTTTGCTTGCTCCTTGGACCACCCTTCCCGCTCTGGTTGGGCTCCTGGTTCTCGCGATAATTCCGGTTGCCGCCAGCCGGAAATTTCCGCTGTTGGCATTCGGCATCGCTTGGTTCCTGATTAGCCACAGCCTCGAATCGTCCTTCATACCGCTAGAACTTGTGCATGAGCATCGCAATTACCTTCCGCTCTTAGGCATCTGCTTGTTGCCCGTCGGGTTGCTGGGCTGCTGGGAAAGGAGGCAGGGATTCCAGAAAACCTTGATTGTCGCGTCACTTGGAGCAGTGTTGGCTTATTTTGGGCTTGTCACTGCAATGCGCGCAAACATGTTCGGCGAGGAGCGGATGCGCACGCAACTCGAAGCCCAGTTCCATCCGGGCTCTGCCCGGACAAACTATGAGGCCGGCAGAACGCTCGCTGCGGTGGTCGATGCGGATCGCGGCAACCTGGCGGCAGCAATATTGGGGAAAAAGCATTTCGAGATGGCCACGGAACTCGACCGTGACTACAAGATGGGTTTGTTGGGCATGCTGGTTCTGGATTGCGGCATGTCGCAGACGGTTGACCGAGGAGCGCTCGATGAACTGGCGCTGCGCTTTAAAGAGAGGCTCATTCTTCAGGAGGACACATCGATCCTGTCGGCAATTGTCGAGATGTCGGGGGCAGGCCTTTCGTGTCTGACGAGATCCGACATCGATCGATTGTTTGCGGCGTTTGTCTCTAATCCAGGCGTTTCGCAGGAAAAGAAGATGGTCATGTATTCATTGCATGCGGACTATCTTTGGCTAAACGCGAAAGATCTTCCTGGAGCAAGGGCGGCGCTGCGCCGTGCCCTGGAAATTGCCCCGCGGAATCCGAGCCTTCGTCTTAAGTGGGCGCAACTGGATTTCATCGCCGGCGAGAAGGGGGAGGCAAGAACCCTGTTGCTCGAATTACGCGGTGAGCGCCTTGCGCCAGAGGAACGCAAGACGCTCCACGGCCTGCTGGGAATGCTTGAGGCCGCTCAATGATTGCGCAACTCGGCACTTTTCCGGTTGGTCACCGCGAACTACAACGGAACACCTTGGATCACTTGACGGCGATCATGTTCAGGCTGATTGGCGAGCCATAGGGGCAGAAGTCGCTAGTGTCGTTAAAGAGCCCGAATGACTGAACCCGCCTAGAACTTGAGAATCCGGCCCTTTTGAAAAAGTCAGTCATGAATTCGGCAGTGAGTCCTATGAAATGGAAGTCGAAACCATCTACCTGGCCACCGAACATCATTCGCATGACATGGAATCGTTGTGCGCCCTCCAGTTTTGGATCCAGGAACAGTTCGCATAGGGCTTCAAGGTCGGGTACGGAAAGATAAAACTCTCCGCCGTTGCACAGAATTCTGTGGATTCCCTTCAGCGTGGGCAGGAAGTCGGTCTGCGAGACGTGCTCCATAACATGCGAAGCGTAGATTGTTCTGCAGGATCCGTCTCGAAATGCACTGAGGTCGCGGACATCGCCGATATAGTCAACGCCCTCGAACTGTTGCGCGTTGAGAATCTTCCAGCCCGCCTTGGCTTCCCTCCCGCCGATGTGCAACATGAGTAATGACTCTTGCACTGCATTCTCTTGTGTGTCGAGTGTTGTCGGTGTGTATCGGGTTTGAATGCTCGAGTAACGTGATGAAACTGGAAAATCAGTCGTGCAATACGAGTAACGGCCCGGAGAAGGGTGAGTGAGTTCTGACCGCTGCGGACTACCGCCAAGGCCATTCGTGGAACTGCACCATTTTTGCCATATGTTCCGCATGGCTGTTGAAAAGTGCACTGCAAAACGCCGACTGTCGAGAATGGGCGAATTGCTCAGGCGCGTTCTCAGGGCTGCCCGGACCAAACTCACCTCATCGAGATTGCTAGCGTGTTTTGCTGCGAGTTCGACATAATGGTCCTGGTCGCGGGCAATCCAGGACTCAAGACCTGCATTCATGGCCAAGCCAACCCCCTGTCGGGAGATGAAACTCGTCCCCTCCAAGGTCAGAACCGGTACCCCCATCCATAGGCTCTCGACCGTTGTCGTGATCCCGGGATACGGAAACGGATCAAGTGCAATATCGATTTCCTGATAGGGCACGAGATAATCCGACCGGGCGACATGCGAGCGCAAGATCAGTCTCTGTGGATCGATGTCATGAGCGGCAAAACGATCCCGCATGGATTGCTGGATTGCCGGATCAGAGAATTGTTTGGACTTGAGGAAAAGGTGGCTGCTTGGTACCGCCCGCAATATGCGCGACCAGACCGCGACAACCTGATCGTTAATCTTCGAGAGGTTATTGAAACATCCGAAAGTGACATAGCCGTTTTTCAGAGCCGGGAGTTCGTTCACGGATGTATTGGCTCTTGGAGGCGTGAAGCAGATGTACGTTTCCGGTAACCGCAGAATTTTCTCGGTGAAATTGTGCTCTTCGGACTCGGGCAACGTCCATTCGTCCGCGATGAGGTAGTCAATGGCGGAAACGCCTGTCGTGCCCAAATAGCCAAGCCAGGTGGCTTGAATTGGGGCGGGTTTCCAAGCGAAAAGAGGCAGGCGGTTGTCTGCTGTATGGCCAGAGAGGTCGATCAGAATGTCTATTCTGTCCGACTCCACCTGATGCGCGAATTCCTCGTCGGTGAGACCGACGACCGAGTGCCATCCTTTGCAACATGCCTTTATCCTTTGACTGACCAGGTCTTGGCTGGTTTGGGTCGGGTAAGCGAAGACTTCCAGGCTATCGGAGGCATTTGATACCAACGCATGCAGAACCCCTTCAATAAAGTGTCCCACCGGGTGATCGCGCAGGTCCCCGGATACGAATCCGATGCGCAGGCGCCTGTCGGGGTCCGGCAGATTTTTCCACACTGTGGTCGGCTTTGCGTTTCTTGCTACTATCTGGCCGAACACTTGAGCCTCCCGCAACACATCCGCGCAAGACCGGTTTTCCAGATAGTTGCTGATGAATATCAGATTGCTACGGGTGACTGTCAGTTCGGGGGCAATTTCCAGTGCGCGTCGCGTGCTTGCAAGGGCATCGCTCGTTGCGCCGAGATCTTTCAGGACGCTCCCCAGATTGCTGAATGCCGCGGCAAAGTTCGGGTCCAGTTCAATCGCCCTGCGGTAACTCGCCATGGCATCCGGATAGTTTCTAAGATCCGCCAAGGCATTTCCCAGGTTGCTATGGGCAATAGCGTGACCCGGGTTGATTTCCAGGGCCTTTCGATAGCTGGCTAACGCGCGATCTGGCTGGCCTGCATCTCTTAGTGTGTCAGCCAGATTGACATGTGCTTCAATATAATTATGGTTTAGCTCCACCGCTTTGCTAAGGTTAAAGAGGGCTAACTCGAGTTGACCGCGGTTTTTCAGGGCGACGCCGAGTGAGAAGTGTGCATCGGCATTAGCCGGGCGAAGTTCCAGCGCCCGACGGTAGCAAGCAATAGCTTGCTCCGATTGATTTTGGCGACTTAGCGCGATTCCTAGATTCAGATGGGCTTCGGCCAAACCTGGGTCAATTCTCAGCGCTTCCCGGTAGCTTGAGATGGCGTCGTCAAGCAACCCGATTTCTCGCAAAGTGTTGCCAAGATTGCAATGCACTTCCGCGTACTCCGGATTCAACTCCAAGGCACGTCGATAGCTCTTCAGTGCAGTGTTGGGTTGGCCGAGGTCTTCCAGTACGCACCCCAAAGCCACGTGCGCATCAGTAAAGTCTGGTTTCAGTTCGATCGCTTTCTCATATGCGGTTCTTGCAAGTTCATTTTTTCCCAGATGCGTGTAGGCGTTGCCCAAATTGTAATGAGCAGCAGCGTAGTGCGGGTCAAGGGATATCGCCGTAGTGTAGGCTCCAAGGGCTCCCTCCACATTGTCTTGGGCCAGCAGGATGTTGCCTCGATTCAGGTGGGCGCGGGCGAGGTCCGGTGCCATCCGGATGGCGTCTTCGTAGCGCAACATGGCATCGTCAAGGCGCCCAGCTTCCTCAATCGCATTTCCTTCCTCGATCAAGCGCAAGGCGCTTGATGTTGCGTCCTTGATATTGCTCCTTTCGCCAGTCGCATCAGCGCCACCAGTGGATCGAAATCGATCAAATAAACCCATCCTGCGTTCCTTTCAATTGTTTGCTAGACTTGAGCGGCTGCAGTCGCTTGCTGCTTGGGAAGTGCGACCATTTTGAATTCTTGAATCCCCAGTCAATATTATGATAACTACGTGGTTCAACGCCAGTGAGGCTGTTGCCTTCGGAGAGGAGATTGCCGACGAGGTCGAGAAGCTCTTTCCTGCTGATGAAAGACAGTCCAAGCCTCGCAATGCCAGAAAGGAACAAAACAAGCTTGGTGCCCTCCTTATTCGGGTTAAGGCATTCTCATCGCGGACGCCGCTTAACATCTACAAGAAGGCCAAGTTCCTCAATACTGTTAAATGGAAGTTGCGCGATGCCGGCCATGACGAACAATTCGTCAACGATGTCGTGGCCTTGCTCACCACTTCGTTGAATGCCTAAACCCCTGGACAGTGAAACCGGTTTGTCAGAAGTGACGCGTGGCGCTCAACTGTCGATAGTTCTGCCCGCAAAAAATGAAGCTGCATCGCTCGCAACCCTCTTGGGGGAACTGAAGCAACAAGTACCGGATGCCGAATTCATCGTTGTGGACGATGGGTCGACCGATGATACCGTTGCGGTTTGCAAGCAGCATCGGGTACTCGTCGTTTCCCAGCCTTACAGCATGGGCAATGGCGCAGCGATCAAGGCCGGGGCGCGCCTGGCAGTTGGTGAGATTCTTGTCTTCATGGATGCCGACGGCCAGCACCGGCCGGAGGACATTCCCCGGCTGCTGGCTCGGCTTGTTGAGGGCGTCGACATGGTTGTCGGGGCGCGCGGAAAAGGCTCTCAAGCGAGTGTTCACCGTGGAATTGGCAACAAAATCTACAATCATCTCGCAAGCTGGATGGTTGGACAAAAAATCGCTGACTTGACCTCGGGGTTTAGGGTAGTCAGGGCCGAAAAATTTCGGCAATTTCTTTATCTGTTGCCCAATGGGTTTTCATACCCGACGACGATTACGATGAGCTTCTTTCGAGCAGGGTACGGTGTGGTTTACGAACCGATTCATGCTCCCAGGCGAATTGGCGCAAGCCATCTCCGACTTGTCAGGGATGGGCTGCGTTTCTTCCTCATCATCTTCAAGATCGGTTCCCTGTACTCGCCGCTCAAGCTTTTTGCGCCGGCTGCGCTAGGTCACCTGTTGCTCGGATTGGGCTACTATGCCTTTACCTATGTGACCCAGCACCGTTTTCCCGTTGTGACAGTGTTCTTGTTGAGCGCCGCTGTCACAATTTTCATGATTGGTCTGGTTTCCGAACAAATTACGGCGTTGATGTACAAGGATTCCTCCACTCGTGATTAGCTGGCGTGGCAATGGCTGAACAGGAAGAACCGGCGCCGCATCGCAAGAGACTCCTGGTTCTGGCGTCAACCTATCCCAGGTGGCGCGGCGATCACGAGCCAGGCTTTGTCCATGAATTGAATCGGCGACTTGTGGATGACTTCAACGTTCACGTCGTATGTCCGCATGCTCCTGGCGCAGCGCATTTTGAGGTCATGGATGGCGTTTCCATTCACAGATTTCGTTACGCGCCCGAGAAACTTGAGGTCTTGGTGCAGGATGGTGGCATCCTTGCCAACTTGAAGCGCTCGTACTGGAAATGGTGCCTCGTTCCATCTTTTTTCCTGGGTTTGGTTTTCGCGTGTTCGCGATGGGTCAAGCAGATTGAGCCGCATTGTATTCATGCCCACTGGATTATTCCCCAAGGGCTTGCGCTAGCTTCATGCGCAGTCCTCTCCCGGCCTTTGCCGCCTTTCCTTGTTACCTCTCATGGAGGGGATCTGTTCGGGCTGCGCGGACGTGTCTTTACGCTGCTCAAGCGTTGGGTGTTGAAAAAAGCGGATGCTGTTACGGTGGTAAGTCGGCCGATGGTAGATGCGGCAGACGGCATTGGAGGGCCGCTCAGACACATTGACGTAATCCCGATGGGTGTCGATTTCGAGGGCCGTTTTTCTCTCGATTCATCAGTTGAACGCGTGCCTGGCCAAATCCTGTTCGCCGGCCGCTTGGTGGAGAAGAAGGGAGTCAAATATCTGATTGAGGCACTCCAGGCGATTCGCGCGCGTGTTCCGGATGCTCATCTGGTGATCATCGGCGGCGGTCCCGAACAAGATGCACTCGCGCAACTTGTTTCCACACTTGGCTTGCAGGACTGCGTTGTGTTTTTGGGGGCCATGTCTCAGGCAACCTTGCCAGAACACTATCGGAGCGCGACGGTTTTCGTTGCGCCTTTCGTGAATGCTGCCTCAGGGGACCGAGAGGGGCTTGGTCTCGTTTCGGCCGAGGCGATCGCCTGCGGTTGTCCTGTCGTTGTAGGCGATGTGCCCGTTGTCTCAGACCTTTTTCTCGATACAGAAATGGATATGCGAGCCATACCCGGTAGTTCAGAGAGCTTGGCGCGGAAGGTCGTAGACATCCTGTTGGCACCTGACGCGGCTGTTCAAAGGGTGATGGTGGTTCGGAAACGCCTGGAAGCACAATTGAGTTGGAAGGTTGTGGCAAAGAGGTATTCCATACTATTGAACAGTGTCGCGGGTGGATCGTGAGTCGTCAAGCGAATCAGGACTGGTTTGACTTTGCTGGAAAGCCCCAGCAGTGTCCAGGGCTTGTTCAAATACGGACGCGAGAGATAGAACAAAAGAGGCGGTGAGGTGCTGGGAATCCCGAAAGACGATATCGCCTGATAGGCGAGCCCGGCATGTGGCATTCGGGCATACGGATTCGCTCAAGTCGATCACCCCAACATTGGAATACGGTGAAGCAGCTTTGGCCAGCAGTTGCCTGATCCCCGGGCTGGACGGTAGATCAAGTCTGGTTTCGCAGCGGCCATGGTGCGGCATCCAGGTTGGTACGTTGGCCTTCATCGTCAGGCAATTGGGACCGTCAAAGCCAAGGTCAGGTGTCGGACTCATGATTATTACGGAGCCGGCCACGGGCGTCAGGCGCTTCAGAACCGTCTCCGTTCCCGTGATCCATTGTTCCGGGGTGAAGGGGTAGTTCCTCGAACCCATGATCACCAGGTCGGGACGCTGCTGCGCGATAAATTCCAGGGCTCCCTGACGCCAAGCATCGCAGATGTCATAGTTGGCTTTTATTCTGTCGTAGTAGTAGCTCACCTGAGACGCAGGGCAGGCGGACTTGGTGAGGACGATGACGCGCCAATCAGTCCTCCGCAGGAAAATGTCAGAAATGGCGGGGAACCACTGTGCCAATGCGCTGTCTCCTATCATTACAACAGTCTTGGAAGCATTCCCGTGTCCGAAAATGCACGGAGAGACTTTGGCGCTGTGGTGCCACGTATCGCACTCCGAAGAATACAATTCCGGGATATCAAACCTTGCAGCCTGGATTCGCGCAGTTTCTGGTCCATTCAACAGTTCTTCAGCGGCCTTCTCCCATGTCGTCATCGCGAAAAACCCAAATGCAATAAATGAAAGAGAGGTGACCAATACGCTTGCACTGCTGCCAATCGGGGCTCGATGGATAGGGTTCTCAAGCAAGTAATATGTAGCAGTCGCCAATATCAGACAGAGGCTTACCAGACCCAGTTGTATTGCCAAACTCGTACCGAATACCTGATTGCCCAGATTCAAGACTGGCCAGTGCCAAAGATAAAGACTGTAGGAGATGTTTCCAAGGAACTGCAGGATTGGTTGGCGCAGTAGCAGGCGCGACATGACGCTGTTAGGTTGTCTTTTCGGAGCGTCAAGCAGTGCCAAGGCTGCGCCGATACACGGAAGAAGAGCCCAGACACCGGGATAGCGCAAGTTGTCGTTATACGCTACCGCAGCAAATAGAATGGATAGCCAACCAACCGAATTCAGGATAGACCGCCCGCGCCATCGCTCCAGCCAAGCAATCCGGCCGGATTCGCTGAGTTGCCGCAGCAATATTACCAGCGCGCCGATGGCGAATTCCCATGCCCTGCCTGGCATCAGGTAGAAGCCGTTCTCAACACTCTCGTAAGCCCAATAAATGGCCAAGAGCAGCGACAGCAGGGCAAGCATACCGAGACCGCTAGCCAGGCGCATGTAGCTCACCGTGGCACCTTGCCACTTCCAGTGTCCATACAGGAACAACAATAGCCATGGCCACGCGAGATAGAACTGTTCTTCAACCGAAAGCGACCAAGTGTGCAGGAATAGATTGCCTTGAATTCCGCTTGAGAAGTAGTTGATGGCCCTGGTGGCAAAATAGAAATTGCTCAGCCAGAGCGCGGCCGCCTGTCCGGCGGCCGAAGTATCCAATTGTTGCTGAGGGCTGATGGTGATCCAGGCAATACCGCCCGTTACCAGAGTTACCAGTAGCATGGCGGGAAGCAGGCGTTTGAGTCGTCGGGCGTAGAACCTCCACGGGTCGAAGCTTCCGCTGATCTCAATCTCTCGTAGGATGAGGCCCGATATCAAGTACCCGGAGAGCACGAAGAAGACGTCTACACCAACATATCCGCCGGACAGCCAGGGAACCTTCGCATGAGCGGCTACTACTAGCGCAACTGCCAATGCCCGCAGACTTTGAATGTCGGCGCGATGAGTCTCGGCTCCGGGAGCAATGCGGCAGGAATTCGGATTCAGATGCATGTCCCGGTCGGCTTTTCGATCGACAAGCAACAGCAAAAGCTAAGTGGCGAAGATGGTTTGATAGTTGTTCGCCATTCTGGCATGATCAAAACATTGCACCGCGCGGGCCCGGTTCCAAGCACCCATTGATTCACGCAAGCTGACATTTTTTGCTAGAAGCAGAACTTTTTCCAGCATGGCAGAGAAATCCCCGGGGGGTACGAGAAATCCTCCACGATCCTTGGTGACCAGTTCCGGGATGGCCGAGCACATGGTGGAGATGACGGGAAGGCCGCAAGCCATCGCCTCGGCGACGCACAAGCCAAAACCCTCGCGATAAGCCGGAAAAAGTAGCATGTCTGCCTGTTGGTAAGCGGTATGCATTTCTGAATAGGGGATGGAGCCCAAGGACACGAGACGTGGGTGAGTTGCATTTACCCGTTGATTGCGTAAGCCGGTCGTGAATGCAATCTCGATGCCGGGGGGCAATCGCTCAGCCAGCGCGGGGACCAGATCAAACCCCTTGCGCGGCGAGGGATTGCCGACGAACAGAATACGCAGTGGCCGGCCTTCGGCTCTTGGTGTGGCAGGACAGAAACGCCGAGTATCAATACCGTTGTGGATGACCTCTAGTGGCTTCTTTTCGGCTAGGCCATGATGCCGGATGCAATCGGCAACAAAATGACTGACGGCGACCATTCTGTCGGCAGAAGCGCACGCGGCAATTATCGCGGGTCGCAAGACATGGCGGTAGTAGAGGCGTTGCGCGACCGAGGCCTGCTCCATGTCGTCCGGGTCGATATCGAAACTGTGAAAGGTGAGCACGCGCCGCCGCCCGGGTGGGAGGGGGATATGGCCCGTGTTAGGCGAGAGGTGGACAACCTCAGCGTCGCCAAGCCACTGCCGCAAAGTGCGGCTTGGAAGACCGGGGATCGAGGCGAGGTATGGGTTGCAGCCCTTCAATTCGTATCCTGGCAAGGTACGCGATAGTTCGCTGTGGACAATGAAGGCGCCGTTTCCGGTGGGGAGGACAGAGCGAACGGCTATCGGTAAGTTGTTCACGTCCTGCAAAGCCTTTCGGGCAACCGATTCGACCGGTGTGTGCCATAAACGCTCTGCCTTTCACTCTGCAGAAGCTTGGTAACGGAGAGGCAAGTGTGAACTGGCACGCCAAGTCCGAATTCGGTTTTTTTGTTTAAGCAGTAGATGTGCCAACCGGCTTCAACCGCTTTGGAAGCGCCCCAACTGCTGACTTGTTTCGTGGAGAAATTGACCAAGCGTGCTTCCAAATCCAGCAAACTGTCAGCCGATTTCAGGAGCCACATGTCTGCTGAAGCGAGTGGTCGCCGGGTCGCACGTGAGTGCTGTGCCGGTAGATGATGCTTGCAGAGTGTAAGTGGGCACGCGCGAGCGTTCCATTCGGCCAGTGAAGACCGCGCAGTTCATCGAACTTGCCTTCTTCCCGGCGAGCTGACAGGGTCTTGTAGAATCTGTCATCAATTGGAGGCATGTGGCCCAAGCAGGCTGTTGAAAAATAGAACGGAGTGGGATTTTTTGCTGTCCATCGCTCATTTCTCTGCCTTGTCGCACAATGAACAGGCAAATTCAGCCTGTTCACTATGCGAAATATGAACTTTCCTGCCATGCAGCATCTGCTTCGTGGGAAGTAGAATCGTTTTCAACAGCCTGCTAACTGGGCAACAGGGACCGAAGCAGTAGTTCAAGTCGCGCGAATTGGGTCTGGCGGGTGAAGTCCTCGCGCTTGCGCGCTGGCACGGACAGTTTGCCCGTTGACCCCTTGCGAGTCTGCCACAATACCAGCGCCTTGGCCACTTCAACGTCGGTGGAAGCAACACTGCCAAGTTCCGATTGCTCGATCCAACGTGCCACGTCCCCGGTTGCGGAGCCAATGGCCATCATAGGTTGACCGACACCAGCATACTCGAAGAACTTGGTCGTGTAGATGCCCTCCTCAGATCCCTGCCAAAGAAACATCAGCAATAGGTCCGCCGAATGCTGTAATTTGAGCGCCTCTAGCCGCGGAATGGTAGGCTGGATTTCAAACAAATGACTCACATTATGCCGGACGGCCGATGCGGCCAGTGCTGCGAGGTCTCGCCCGACTGCGACCACGCGAATGCGGCCTCCCAGCGCAGAGAATCGCGCGATGCCGGCGCAGAAAGTCTCTGTGTCGTGGTGTCCGGGATAGACGCTTCCAGTGTAGACTACTCGCAACTCATCCGGCGCCGTGGACTCGGGTGTGGACCAGCCAGCGGTATCTTCAGGATCATAGCCATTGCGGATTTCCCATACAGGACGCCCGTGGTGGGACAGTTTTGCGGCCAAGGGCGCCGATACCGTGACTATGGCCGCCGCGCTGCCGAGCAGTCGCGACTCCCATGCCCGCTCGATCGCGCGGCGCCAGGCAGGGTAAGCATAGGCATGATTGTCCGTCCACAGGTCGCGCAGTTCTGCTACCCAGGGTACGTCGAACTCGCTAGATAGCCGCGCCCCCACGCGCAGTGCCGAAAGCGGGGCGGCGCTGACGTAGATCAGGTCGAAGCGCTCGCTGTGCATGAGTGTGAGCCCGGCCCGCCTGGCACTACGCACCCAGCCCACCTGAGCGTCGGGCCAATGAAGCAGGGTGCGATACCACCGGGCAAGGCGTCCCATTCGTTTAGAGGTGGCAGTAAGCCTGGCAAAGCCCTCGCGCGCCACCAGTTCCCGTCCTCCCGCGAGCCATTCCGCCGGAGCGTTGATCGACCAGCCAACGACCGCGGTTATCCGACCAGGCTCGACTTCGACCGGAAGGCCCAGCGGAAACGGCTGGTTGGAGCAGGTCAGAACGCGAACATCATGACCCCGGGACACCAGATAGGACGCCAGCTTGCCGGGGCGGATCGCGCCGATGCTGTTGAACGGCGGGAAGCAGTAGCTGATCAGGAGAATGCGCATGCGATCAGACCACCAGCCGCTGGACTTCAGAAAGCAGAATTTCTGTCGATCGCCCCGTATGCAACTCGTAGCTGGCATGGTCTGCCCGGTGCTTGAGGCGTTCGATATCCTGGGCAGAGAGCGAGGAAATGCGGGCTGCTAATTCCTGCGGTTCGAAGCTTGGGGCCACGATGCCGAATCCATGCCCCGTGGCCAACTGCCCCATCTCCGGCGACGGGCCGATGGCGACGGCCAAGCGCGCCTGGATGAACTCGAAGAACTTGTTTGGCAGGGCCATTTGATAGTTGAAGTTGACCGGAGGCAGCAAGAAAACGCCAATGTCGTACTCGTTGATCGTCGCCGCGATGTCCTCCATGGGTACTGGCTCCCGGAACCGGATACGACTGTCGGCTGCGGCAAGGTCGCGCAGTCGGCTCAGATAGCGTGGATCCGTGTCGACCAGCATAAGATCGAGTGTGTAGCGATGGTCGAGGTGATGCATCATCTTGATCATCAACTCGATCTTTCGTGAGCGAACGGCCCCTCCGTGATGGATCAGCCTTATGCGCCCGGGGTCAACCGGGCGGACCGGCAGATGCTGCTGCACCGGGCAGTTGAGTACTACCTTGGGGGAAACGCCGAACTCCTGGTAGGCCTCGGCGATGCCTTGGCACACCGTGGTCATGGACGCCACGCGAGGCAGGTACTTTCGGCAGAGGTAAGTATAGAAGCCTGCAAAAAAGACGCGCCATCGCCACAGATCCTCGAATTCCTTTGGCGAATACTCATGGGCGTCGAGCATTACCGGGGAACCTTGGGCGATCTGCAAAGCCGCCGGTAGCGAGACCACATCGTTCGCAATGACAAGGTCGAAGGAAATCGACTGAACGGTAGCCAAAATGTTGCGTACAAATGGGCTCTGCCAGTAATACCGCTCGTACAGGCCGGCGAGGAGGGCGGCCGCCCTTGCTGCTTTGGTGGGCAGACTGGCCGGGACTACGGCATCGATGTCGTGAAACGAGAAATGCCCCTCAGGCGCGGGGCCGAAGCCGGCAACGGAAAGCTCGAATCGGCCCTCCAGCGACCGGATCTGCCGCATTACGCGGGGATCGGCCTTGATCGGTGAAAACGAGAGAATCAGAACGCGCTTCGACATGGGTCAGTTGGTTAATTCTACTTTGTCAGATTCCATTTCAACCCGATGCTGAGAGGACAGCGGCTTGTTT
>ERZ724526.897-NODE-897-length-16245-cov-11.725077_pt1 | contig 16245 bp, 13 predicted proteins | sample MGYA00376059_ERZ724526 | MGnify/ENA primary metagenome ERZ724526 (study PRJEB28724, sample SAMN07190883) | activated sludge metagenome | isolation source: activated sludge of sewage treatment plant in Hong Hong | place: Hong Kong | collected 2016-03-17 ... | reverse complement strand
ATATACATATCTATATATGTTTGCATCTATATATCTATATTTATAAAACAAAAACAAATCAGCCTATCATGAAAACCAGCTTACCACACAAGATTCGCCTACTTTCAGGCCTTGTGCTTTTGGCTGTGGCTACCTCCGTTTGGTCACAGACAGAAGTATCACAGGAAGACCACAGCTACAAGCCCCTTACCCTCAAACTCAATGAAACGGGTAGCAAGTACGTCCGTTTCATTATTTGGCACCAGCAATGGGCCGTGACCAACAATCTGGCCATCGATGATGCCAAATTTCAGGTCTCTACCATGGCACGCCGATCCAGGTTCCTGGCCTACGCTCAGGTTTCGTCAAGATTTCTGCTGCTCATGCATTTTGGACTCAACAACCTAAGTCCTACCAATCTTGATGGTTTGGGTAATGGCGGCAATGGTCCTCAGTTTTTCCTTCATGATGCCTGGACCGAATTCAAAGTTGTACCCAAGTCATTATACATTGGTACCGGACTCCACTACTGGAAAGGGCTCACACGATTGGCAAGTCAGAGTACACTCAACTTCATGACCATGGACAATCCCCGCCCCTTTGCTCCCTGGCATTCACTGGGGGTAACCGACCAATTTGCCCGCCACCTTGGCGTTTACATAAAAGGAGAATTGGGCAAGCTGGATTACCGTGTTGCCGTTAACAATCCGCTCAATCCTGCCAATGCTTTGGGTGCAGGCAAAGATTTTGGCAATCACAGCAGTGGTTTGACTTACAATGGTTCTGCCAAAGCAGATGAAAATGGTGACCCGGTGGGTAATACCATCATCGAAGGATACTTTAGGTACAATTTGCTCGATGCTGAATCAACGGTATTGCCATTCAATGTGGGTAGCTATTTGGGTACCAAAAAAGTATTTGCCCTGGGTGCCGGCTTTTTCCTTCATCCCAATGCCATGTACAGAGAATCAGACAAGACCCATGAAAATGTTTCTCACTTTGCAGCAGATGCATTTTATGATGCACCAGTTTCCGGCGGAGATTGTCTCAATGCGTATGCAGCGTTTACCCATTTTAATTATGGCAAAAACTACCTCAGTAGATGGGCAGGTACCGGAAACAACTTTTACGGACAATTGGGTTATAAGTTGAAAAATACCAGCTTCATGCCGTATATAGCTTATCAATACGCAGACTATGAGGGCTATGATGAAGCCATTACCGGGCTGGATATCGGGCTCAATTATTTTATCAATGCCCACCATGCCAAGATAACCCTGGAATATCATCAGGTTAAAGGCGATTACAGAGATGTACCTGCTGCTGTCCAGGCCGATGGCATCAATCGGCAGTTTAGATTGCAAACACACATATTTTTATAAACCTATTCATTCAACTTTTAATTCAATTCAGCAATGGCAGATAAAAATTTGCAGAACTACTGGAAGAAGAACCTCAACTACCTTTACATGTTACTGGGTGTGTGGTTTCTGGTTTCCTATGGCGCGGGAATCTTTTTTAAAGATGCGCTCAACAACATTAAGATCGGTGGCTTCAAACTGGGCTTTTGGTTCGCCCAGCAGGGATCGATCTATGTATTTATTATCATCATATTTGCGTACGTCTACCTGATGAACAAATTGGATCAGGAGTTTGATGTTCACGAAGATTAATGATCATTTCATCACCTTAGAAAATTAAAAAAAACATGGATGTTAAAATGTGGACCTACATCATCGTAGGTATAACTTTTGCGCTTTACATTGGCATTGCCATCTGGACCAGAGCGGGTTCAACCAAAGAATTTTATGTTGCCGGAGGTGGGGTTTCTTCCCTTGCCAATGGCATGGCTACCGCCGCAGACTGGATGTCGGCAGCCTCATTTATCTCGATGGCAGGTCTGATCTCATTTATGGGCTACGATGGAGCCGTCTACCTCATGGGATGGACAGGAGGATACGTCTTGCTGGCCTTACTCCTTGCGCCCTACCTTCGGAAGTTTGGGAAGTTTACTGTGCCAGACTTTATTGGTGACAGGTATTATTCCAATACTGCGCGTACGGTAGCCGTAGTTTGTGCCATCATCGTTTCCTTTACTTATGTAGCCGGACAGATGAGAGGTGTTGGCGTTGTATTTTCACGCTTTTTGGAAGTAAGTATTGAAATGGGCGTGGTCATAGGCATGATCATCGTATTGTTTTACGCTGTTCTGGGAGGTATGAAAGGTATCACTTATACCCAGGTAGCACAATACTGTGTGCTCATCATAGCTTACATGGTGCCCGCTATTTTTATATCAATGGCATTGACCGGAAATGTATTTCCCCAGCTTGGTTTTGGTTCTACCCTTAATGATGGATCAGGCGTGTACTTGCTTGACAAGCTCGATCAACTTAATACCGATTTGGGATTTGCAGCTTATACAGATGGTACCAAGAGTGTAGTTGATGTATTTGCCATTACATTTGCCTTGATGGTAGGTACTGCGGGCCTTCCTCACGTTATTGTGCGATTTTTTACTGTACCTAAGGTAAAAGATGCGCGTAAATCAGCAGGTTATGCCTTGATGTTTATTGCTATCCTTTACACAACCGCGCCTGCCATTGCAGCTTTTGCAAGGACCAATCTTATCCACACCGTTAGCAATAAGGCATATTCTGAAATGCCTGAGTGGTTTAAGAAATGGGAGCAAACCAAACTGATCAAATTTGAAGATAAAAACGGAGATGGCATCATCCAGTATGTAAAAGACAAAGAAGCCAACGAATTGACGGTTGACAACGACATCATGGTGTTGGCCAACCCTGAAATTGCCAACTTGCCCAACTGGGTAATTGCACTGGTAGCAGCCGGAGGATTGGCAGCAGCATTGTCTACAGCAGCAGGTCTTTTGCTGGTTATATCTACTTCCATTTCACACGACCTTATCAAAAAGCAATTGAACCCCAATATTTCTGAAAAAGGTGAGCTTTTGTATGCAAGATTGGCAGCAGGTGGTGCAGTGGTTGTAGCAGGTTATTTTGGTATCAATCCTCCGGGCTTTGTGGCAGCAGTAGTGGCACTGGCTTTCGGACTGGCAGCGGCTTCATTCTTCCCGGCCATCATAATGGGCATTTTTTACAAAAGAATGAACAAGGAGGGTGCTGTTAGCGGCATGATCGTAGGTATGTTGTTTATGCTATATTATATGCTCAAATATAAATTTGGCATTTTTGATGGAGGCAAGGATGCGGTGGATGGCTTGAAAGAAGCCTGGTGGTTTGGCATCTCACCTGAAGGATTTGGTACCGTTGCCATGCTGGCTAATTTTATTGTTGCCATGGTTGTCAGCAAATTCACTCCTGCACCGCCGGAAGCTGTTCAGCACATTGTTGAAGACATCAGGATTCCAAGAGGTGCTGGCGCCGCTCACGCGCATTGATTTTAAATCACAATCCCATATTTATAACAATTCCAGGTTCTGTGGCCTTAATCACAAGTGCCACAGAACCTGGAAAAAATGAATCATTTGAAATGAGGAAAATTTTATCCAACTTGTTTGTAATAGCCTATCTGGGTACCACACTCTTATTGAGGTTGATTGTTGAACCCCAACTTAAAGGCTATTGGGCAATATCTCTTTTATTTGGAGTTTTTGGCCTGTTGTTTTTATGGGCGTTGATGAAAAACCGCATCATTACCCCCACTATTCTGGGACTGGATCAATACGTAAAACCCATTGGCAGCAAAACGAATCCGACTTCTTGAAGTTGTAGTTCTGGGCTGATGCATTCAAGGAGGCTTGCCTGGCTTCATAATACGGGTGGGAATTTATTATTTTGATTATATTTGAATTTGATACCCCTTGTAATTGTTGTATGCATTCCAGGAGAAAAGAAAAAAGATGGGTTTTATTTATTGTGGCTTTGATTGCCTTGAACCCGCCTTTTTTTTTGTTGTTTAATATACCTGACTACATTGCGGGTATTCCTGTTTTCTACTTTTACCTGAGCCTTATTTGGTTGTTGCTCATCTTGTTGACCAGGGAGGTTTCCAAAAAAATTGAAAAATGAAGGCAGGTCTGGTCATTCTTGTTTCTCTGCTTTACCTGACGCTGCTATTTGTCATTGCCATTTATGCCAATAAACAAAACAGACTGGGCAGAAGTCTGGTCAATAATCCATACATCTACGCTCTTTCTCTCACGGTTTACTGTACCGTATGGACATTTTATGGCAGTGTAGGCAGATCAGCTGCAGCGGGTATAGGCTTCATGGCAGTGTACCTGGGTCCTACACTGATTGCCCCGATCTGGTATCAGATTACCCGTAAAATGGTATTGATCTCCAAACACCAACGCATCACATCTATCGCAGATTTTATATCTTCCAGGTATGGCAAAAGTACTTTTCTGGGAGCTCTTACCACCCTCATTCTTATATTTGGAATTATACCGTATATTAGTATACAATTAAAAGCCATAGGATTTAGCTTTGACATCATCACAAGGCAAAATGAAGTGGATAGTTTTTGGGATGGCAGTACATTTTACCGCGATAAAGTCAATTATTTTACCATCTTATTGGCTGTATTTACCATCTTGTTTGGTACCCGGAGTCTGGATCCAAATGAGAGGCATGAAGGTCTTATTGCCGCCATAGCATTTGAATCACTGGTAAAACTGGTTGCCTTTCTATCGGTAGGCGTTTTTGTGGTTTATTTTTTATTCAACGGCTTTGGCCACGTATTTCAGCAGGGAGCAAAGTATGAACACATAAGGCAATTGTATGTTGCCCACGAAAGCAGCGGCTTTGGTACTTCCTGGTTTTGGGTTATGGTGCTGTCTGCTTCTGCCATTTTGATGCTTCCAAGGCAGTTTCACGTTGCGGTGGTAGAGAATCACAACATCACACATACAAGAATGGCTTCCTGGCTGTTTCCTTTGTACTTGTTTTTAATTTCTTTATTTGTTTTCCCCATTGCTATTGCCGGCAAGATGCTGCTCTCAGCAAATATTGAACCAGATACTTATGTGTTGAGTCTACCATTGTGGGCGGATGCACCCTGGCTGGCATTGTTGGTTTATATTGGAGGCTTTAGTGCTGCTGCCTCTATGGTTGTGGTCTCTGTCATTGCACTTAGCATCATGGTCTCCAACAATCTGCTCATGCCACTGTTGGTGAGGTCGCGCACTGTAGGGGCAGATGGTTATGCTTTGTTGTCAGATCGTTTGTTGGGTCTAAGGCGAATCGTGATTGTGGTTATCTTATTTTTGGCTTATGCCTTTTATAAACTGGTGAGCAAAGATTTTCCGCTGGTGTCTATTGGTTTGATTTCATTTGCAGCTATTTTACAGCTTTTGCCTTCAGCTTTGGGAGGAATGTACTGGGCATCGGCCTCCAAAAAGGGAGCTGTGGCAGGCTTGATTTTTGGCTTTGTCATTTGGTTGATTACCCTGCCCTTGCCAACCCTGGCAGAGAGTGGCATCATCAGTAACCAGTTTATGGAAGAGGGATATTTTGGTTTGTGGTGGCTCAGGCCTCACCACCTCTTTGGCATAGAAGGCATGGATCCTATATCCCATGCATGTTTCTGGTCTATGATTTTTAACATGGGAAGTTTTGTGATCATTTCAGTTTTTTCATCCATAGGGGTGGAAGAGCGCACCCAGGGCGATGTGTTTGTCAATATTGAAAAATATACTGGTAGTCCTGATATCGAAGTGATCAGAAGAGAAGCTTCTGCTTCTCGGCTCAAAGATTTACTGCACCGGTTTTTGGGTCCTGCACAAGCCCGGCTCGCATTAAAAAAATTTAAAGGGAAGGTCAGAAAAGGAAAAGAAACTGACGATATTGCCAGTCCAGAATTCATTGCCTTCGTGGAGCAAACACTTACGGGAGCTTTTGGTTCAGCTTCGGCCAAGATCCTGATTGGCTCAGATATTCGGCAAGCCACACCCACCATAGATGAGCTCAATGAAATGCTGAACCAAACCAAAGAAATTCTGGCTTATAGCACAGCACTCGAAGACAAAACCAAAGAATTGGAAGCGGCTAGTAAAGAATTGCACGATGTCAACCAACAACTAAAGGCCCTGGATACACTCAAAGCTGAGTTCATTTCTACAGTAACCCATGAGTTGCGCACCCCCATAACCACCATCAGATCGTTTGCACAAATATTGGAGAAAGGCAATGCACTTTCAGAGGAACAAAGCCGCTCGTACCTGAGCATTATTATCAAAGAGTGTGATCGCATCAAAAATCTGGTCAATCAGGTGCTGGATGTGGAAAGACTCGAAATCCTGCAGGGCGAAGGTGCTTTTGCTGTCAATGCTCACCAGGTATTGGCTGAATCCATAGAGCGATTGCAACCCCTGCTTAACAACAGAGGCATTGAACCCAAAATAACACTCAAAGCCCGCAATCCATGGGTAGGCCTTGCTGAGGATAAATTGCTGCAAATTTTTCTCAATCTTTTGTCTAATGGCATAAAATTTAGCGATGCCGACCAGCCAAAATTGGAAGTGTTGTCTTATGATGGCGGGGTAGGTGAGGGTTGGTACCTCGAATTTATCAACAACGGCAAGGTCATCCCTGCTGATTTCAGGCAAATCATTTTTGATAAGTTTACCCAGGTGAGAGATGGCCATAAGGCTAAACCCGAGGGCAGTGGGCTGGGCTTGTTTATTACCAAAAAATTGGTGACCATGGCAAAAGGAGAGATAGCGGTGTATTCTGATGAAAGTATAGGAAGCAGGTTTGTCATCCATTTTCCGGATGTACATCTACCCAACGTGGGAGATTTTCGAAACTTTGAACACATATAGACTTTGGTATATAGTTTTTTATATATTTATATCTAAATTCAATTTAACATGAGCCAGGAAAAGGTCAGATTGATGGTTGTGGATGATGAAGCACATATAGGTATGGCCCTCGATCATATTTTTAGTGTTGCCGGGTATGAGGTAAAGACCTTTACAGATGGATTTTCAGCATTGGAGGCAGTAACGTCATTTGCCCCCAAGGTGGTAATTCTGGATGTGATGATGCCGGGTATCGACGGCTTCGCCGTAGCAAAAGCCATTCGGCAGCGTCCCGGACTCGATCAGACAGCCATCGTTTTTCTCACGGCCAAGGGTACGCTTGACGACAAAATGCAGGGCTACGACGCCGGAGCAGAGGTTTATGTAGTGAAGCCTTTTGACAATGATGACCTCCTGGACAAAGTGAGTGAAATTCTTTCGTTGAATGAATAAAAAAATTCACAAAAAATACATATAGAAATCTATATATTTATATATTTGTAGGAAATTCACAAACCATGACCCTACAAATCAAATCACTCCAGGAATATCAGGAAGCATACAAATACAGTGTAGAAGCACCTGAAGCCTTTTGGGCAGAGCAGGCATCTACTTTTTTCTGGCGCAGAAAATGGCATACCGTGCTTAAGAATGACTTTATCAATCCGGATGTGCAGTGGTTCATTGGTGGAAAGCTCAACATCACCGAAAATTGCCTGGACAGGCACATAGCTACCCGTGGTGATCAAACCGCCATACTTTGGGAAGCCAACGACCCCAACAAAGCAAACATTTCATATACCTACCGCCAACTGCTGGCAGCTGTTAACAAATGTGCCAATGCACTAAAAGAAATGGGTGTCGGAAAGGGAGACCGCGTGTGTTTTTACATGCCCATGATTCCGGAGGTGACCATAGCCATTTTGGCATGTGCCAGGATTGGTGCCATCCATTCAGTAGTATTTGCCGGGTTTTCAGCAACAGCCTTAGCAGAACGAATCAAAGATGCAGCCTGTAAAATGGTGATTTGTTCAGATTATAATTCCAGGGGAGCCAAAAACATACCTGTCAAAGCTGTGGTAGATGATGCACTTGCAATGGGTTGTGAATCTGTTGAAAAAGTGCTGGTACACAAAACCACTGGCGATACCGTTAATTTTAATGCAGAAAAAGATGTGTGGTGGCACGACATTGTAGATCACCAAAGCGACATTTGTGAAGCCGAAGAAATGGACTCTGAAGACATGTTGTTTATCCTCTACACTTCGGGTTCAACGGGCAAACCCAAAGGAGTAGTGCATACGTGTGGAGGCTATATGGTGTATACGTGTTACTCATTTCGCAATGTATTTCAATACAACGATGGAGACATCTACTGGTGTACGGCTGATGTGGGATGGATAACAGGACACTCCTATATTATTTATGGTCCTTTGTTATCGGGTGCTACCACCGTAATGTTTGAAGGTGTTCCTACCTATCCCGACGCAGGCAGGTTTTGGCAAGTGATCGAGAAACACAAGATAACACAGTTTTACACTGCTCCTACGGCCATCAGGGCACTCATGGCAGCCGGACACGACGAGCCGGATAAATACAATTTGTCGTCGCTTAAAGTCATTGGTTCTGTAGGCGAACCCATCAATGAAGAAGCCTGGCTTTGGTACGAAAACAAGGTGGGTCGTGGCAGAGCACCTCTGGTAGATACCTGGTGGCAAACCGAGACGGGAGGCATTCTTATTACACCCATTCCCAACGTTACGGATACCAAGCCCTGTTTTGCCTCCTATCCATTGCCGGGAGTACAACCTTGTTTGGTGGACCCTGCAGGACACGAGATTCATGAAAACGGGCTCGAGGGTTTGTTGTGCATTAAGTTTCCTTGGCCATCGATCTTACGAACCACTTATGGAGACCATGAACGTTGCCGACTCAACTATTTTGCCGGTTTCGAAGGCATGTATTTTACAGGAGATGGCTGCAGAAGAGATGAAGACGGCAGGTACAGAATCATAGGCAGGGTAGACGATGTGATCAATGTTTCTGGTCACCGCATAGGTACAGCTGAAGTTGAGAATGCCATCAACCAGCACTCCAATGTAGTGGAAAGCGCTGTGGTGGGTTACCCACACGACATCAAGGGTCAAGGTATATACGCTTACGTTATCACTCAATTTCCCATTACCGATGAAGAACATTTCCGCAATGAAGTGCTGATGGTGGTCACCAAAGAGATTGGTGCCATTGCAAAACCTGACAGGATTCAGGTGGTAAGTGGCTTGCCCAAGACAAGATCGGGTAAAATCATGCGCAGAATATTGAGGAAAATTGCTTGTGGTGAAGGCGATAGCCTTGGTGATGTCTCTACTTTACTCAACCCCGAGATCGTAGATGAGCTCAAGGCGGGTGTGATGTTGTAATCTAACTTAGAATAAAACAATGGCCATGGACTATTCCGTTATGCACAAGCAGAGCGTGCTTTTTCCTGTAGAATTCTGGGAACAGGAAGCGCGTAAAATTGATTGGTTTGAATTTCCCCACCACATCCATTCCAAAGATGGTTATGGCTTAGATCGCTGGTTTGACGGAGGTAAGCTCAATACCTCCTACCTGGCGCTTGACAGGCATGTAGCCAATGGCAGAGGAGACCAGGCAGCCCTAATTTGGGATTCGCCGGTAACAGAAAGCCAAAAAATATTCACATATACAGAATTGAGGGACGAAGTAGCCTTGTTTGCAGGGGTGTTGCAGTCACTCGGTGTTGTTAAGGGAGATCGCATCATCATTTACATGCCCATGGTACCTGAAGCTGTGATTGCCATGCTGGCCTGCGCTAGAATAGGTGCGGTACATTCGGTGGTATTTGGCGGCTTTGCAGCACATGAGCTTGCCATTAGAATCAACGACGCCAGACCCAAGTTGATCTTATGTGCCAGTGGGGGAAAGGAAATTCAAAAAATCATTCCCTACAAACCCATTGTGGATGCTGCCATCCATGAAGCCTATTTTAAGCCACAAAATTGCGTGGTTTTGCAGCGCGAGTTTGTAAAGTGTGATATGAATGCCGGTTACGATCTCGATTGGGAAACACTTCGTTCCGCAGCACAACCAGCAGCGTGTGTGCCAGTGGAGGCGTGGCATCCATTGTATATCTTATACACTTCCGGCACTACAGGTCAACCCAAAGGCATCGTTAGAGACAATGGTGGTCATGCAGTAGCCCTCAATGCGAGCATGGAGTATGTGTACGACGTACAGGCCGGAGATGTGTATTGGGCAGCCTCAGATATAGGTTGGGTAGTTGGCCATTCTTACATCGTTTATGGGCCTCTTATCAGAGGTTGTACGACCATTTTGTACGAGGGTAAGCCCATTAAGACGCCCGATGCCGCCAACTTTTGGAGGATGATGGAAAAATATAGGGTCAACGTTTTTTTCACAGCTCCCACAGCAATCAGAGCTATACGCAAAGAAGACCCGGAAGGAGATGGTGTAAAAGGCAGAGACCTGAGTGAATTGAAATATTTGTTTTTGGCGGGCGAACGCACCGATGTAGCCACCTATGAATGGGTGAGCCGGTTATTGCAAAAACCCGTTATTGATCATTGGTGGCAGACAGAATCGGGTTGGCCTATGTTGGCCAATATGGCAGGAGTTGGCCTGATAGATGTTAAACCAGGTTCACCGACCAGGCCTGTATTTGGTTTTGACATTCGCATACTGGATGCTTTTGGTCATGAGGTTAGTGATGGAGAAGAGGGCGCAGTTGCCATCCAATTGCCGCTGCCCCCAGGCTGTCTTCCTGGGTTATGGAACGACAATGAACGTTTTGTCAAATCCTACCTTTCTGATTATCCCGGTTACTATGCTTCCGGTGATGGAGGGTATAAAGACAGCGATGGATATTTTTTCATCACGGGCAGGATTGATGATGTGATCAATGTAGCAGGCCACCGATTGTCGACCAGTGAAATGGAAGAGGTCCTGGCCGGTCATGCGGCAGTGGCAGAATGTGCGGTAGTGGGTTGCAATGACGAATTAAAAGGGCAGATACCCATTGGCTTTGTTGTGTTGAAGCACGCCAATGATGGAAATGAAGCCGAGATTGAGCAGGAATTGATGCAACGCATACGAGAGACCATTGGTGCGTTGGCTTCGCTTAAGAAAGTTTATTTTTTGGAAAGATTGCCCAAGACGAGGTCTGGTAAAATCCTGAGAAAAATCATTCGATGTATTGTAGATGAAGTGTCGTTTAATCCGCCTTCTACCATTGAGGACATGACGGTGCTGGATGAGATTAGGTGGGTGGTTGGTAGAGGATAGGCAATTACGAATTACGAAATTCAAATTACGAGGGGGGGTATTGTGGCTTGCAAATAATAGGGAGACATTACGAAAATATTGCTTGTTTTAGGGGTGTGTAGTTTGTTTTCATTTCCAAATATAACTAATACCTAGCCGGATGCCGGTACGGGTAAATTTTTCTGTAATGGCGTAATTTGGATTCCAGGATGAATTTATATCATTGGAATGAAATAAACCTGTAGCTAAACTTATGTGAGCAGAAAGTGGATATTCCATATCTAAGCCCATTCCCCAGGAAAAAATACCTGACCTTTTATATAGGGTATTGTAGACCAAATCATCTTTATAAATATAATTACCATTTGGATGAATCTGTATGCCTTGAAATCGCTGGAGGAAGGTGTAGGATCCATTGACAGAGGGTAACAACGTTAGAGATCCCAATCGTATTTTATAACTGAGGTGAAGGGGCAGTGTCCATCGTGTCCAATGGTTGGGGGAATAAATCTGATAACCCTTGGTTTGGGTTTGCTGCAATGTACCTGGCAGATAGATGATGCTATTGCCATCCTTTACGTATTGGGCGCTGTCTGAGGGTATGCTTGAAATGAAGCTCTTCACGTCGCGGGCAGTAACAACCTCATTCATTCTAAGATACTGGAGGCCTGTGCCCAGATAGAGTTTTGGTGTAATTGATTTATGTATGGTTATTCCCAAAGATATACTTTCTTTGGTGCTGTTGATACTTTTCTTTTGCCTCAGCCATTCGTCGTTTTCAGGGAGAGTTGTATGCAAAGTAGAAGTCAGCAATCCAAATTGGGCATCTATCACAACTTTCCACAATGGATTGGATTTGTTTGGCATCACCATTTCTTTGGAAGGAATGATATGGTTAAATGGGGAATTGATTTGCATTACCAGTATGGGAAGCACCGAAAGTTGAGGATTGTCACGTGTTTCTTCTTTTGAGGGTATTGTAAATATAGTGGGCGCACTCAAAGTGGTTATCAATTCCATCTTTTGATTTTGACTTTGAGGGTATTGCAAACCGGCATGGCCAGTAGGTAAATGATTTTGGAAATTTTGATTTTTTATTTCGTTAATAGCGGCCTCTTCGTGTTGAATGTTAGCAAGAAATGGCTCATTTACATTGGACCTTCCCACAGTTTGACCAGTGTTATTTTGGCTGAATAATGCTTGGTTATTCGTACCATTTATTTTGGAAACAGATTGGGGCCGTTTTACATTAGATAAATTGTTTTGTGAAATATTGGCAATTGAGTCCGTGACATTGGCTTGCGGCAAATCTGTTAGCCCTATGTTGAAGAGCAAGCAGGAAATCAATAGGCCAAAGGATGTTACTAAAAGAAACCAAAACAACACCGGTCTACTTCTCTTTTTTTTCTTGATGGGCAATTTGGGCTCAATCGCTTCCCACAATGCTGCTTTGTCCCATTCCGGCATTTGGCTTTCCATAGCTTCTTTTATTTCTTCGTTGTTTGCTTTCATGGCATAGTAATTAAAAGATGAAGGCTACTTTCCACCTGATTTTTAAAATTTCTCTGGCTCGCAGCAATCGCGATCTGGAAGAAACCTCTTTGATATTAAGTAAGGCTGCAATTTCTTTGTGTGAAAGTTCATCGAAATAATACAGCATTAAAATGGTTTTATGTTCATCAGACAGGCTTTCTATTCTCAACAATATTTCTTCTGTATCCCATTCACCTGCCATTAATTCTTCATCAGTACTGAGCAAATTTTCCGAAAGTTCATCGGTCCAATTGAACTTTTTGTGCTTCCTCAAAAAACCGATGGCTTCACGGATACAAATGGTTTTCATCCATGTGACAAGGGGTGCCTTGCTTTCATCAAAACTATCAAGGGCGTGAAAGATCCTTACAAATGCATCCTGTACTACATCTTGAGCATGATCAATGTCTTTGGTATATCTCCAGGCAATTTTCATTAGCAGGTCGCAATGTTGAAGGTAAAGCTCTTTTTGAGCTAATCTGTCACCATTTATGCATTTTTTAATCAGATCTTTCAAGCCTTTGATTTGGTCAGTTATAAAAGTGATTAACTCGGTTCATGTTTAATTTCAATTAAGAAAATTCGCTATTGAATTATGGCAAGAGGATTCTGAATTTACCTGTAATGGGCACCGAGAGTCCAAGTTCATTCGAAATACTGCCTGAAAATGTACCGGGTATTTTATTGGGATCGCTGCTTGCTTCAAAATTCACTTCTATGCTGTCACCTGGTCTTTGTTCAAAATTGAAACCGCCATCAACCAGAGAAGAAAGAAATCTAAAGCTTTTTATTTCAGTTTTTCCGCTGCTGTAACCTGGCACCAGAAAGCGGATCAGTCCATTGGAATTTGTGTACGTAGTATTTGAATAAAGGGTATCACCGGCAGTAATGGCTCCTGTTCCTATTTCGAAAAAATAGGCTTTGTTTACCAAATTAAAACTAATATAACCTTTATTGGTAATGGGAGTTTCACAGACGGATACTACACCCAGATTGTCATCAAGTTGGACATTTTGAAAGTAGAGCTCATCGGAAACCAGTCCGCTATCATAGTCCAGTATTTTTAATCTAATGTTAAGTGGCGCCTCAGCATTTGATTCCTCAACACATAAGTCTTTTGCCGGAAAAAAGATGCCAACCAGCGCTTTAAATTCAAAAGGTATGGTTTCTGTTCCTTTCTCAAAAGTACCTTTAACGGCGCCATTTTTCAATAATTCTCCGGCACAATTGATGCCGGTAATGAGGAAGCGGGCTGTGATTTTGACGTCGGTTTGTTCTAATCCATTGTTGAGGGTGGCCAGTTGTGTATTTTGTGTAAAGGGTCCAATTAATTCTACTGGAAGGCTTTCAAAGATTTTTGAGTCTTCTTTGGTCAGAAGCTTATTTACACATCCTTCCTGAAAGGCAAAGTAATAGAACTCCTGGTCCTTGGGCAGTAACATTTCGAAGTAACCATTGGCGTCTGTTTCTGCTCCTTCTCCTTTTGCTTCATAATTAAAGGGTTCGGGCTCAGAAATGTCATATAAGAGCAAAACGGAAGCTTGAACAGGATTGCCTTGTGGACTTTTTACATAGCCGGATACTACAATCAGGTCATTGCTTCCTGGGTTTACCAGAGGTTCAATATTGGCTGGCACCAAATCGGTAGTAGATAATTTTAGCTTTCCTAGATCGGCGTTACCGGCAGTACCATTTACACGTTTTGCATGAGGATTGAAGTTTTTGTGTTTTACATAAAATGTAACATGTTTGCCAGCTTCCAGGCTTATGCCTGCCGTATTGAATGCCCCGTCAGCTCCGGTTGTTTTGGTGCCAACTAATTTTTCATTTTGATATACTTCTACCAATGCGTCAGAGACGTTGTTTTTTCCATCAATAATTGCGCCTTTGAAAAAAAGGCCTTCCAATTCAGATGGTTCTTCTGTCTCTGTTTCATCAATGGGGATCAAAGATTCTTTTCTACAGGCAACTGCGGTCAGGGCTAACGCCAATAGTATCCAATATAAGTTTTTCATTTTTTCAGTCTAAAAGGTTAAGAAATTAGAAATTTCGACCGGTCGTTTTGTATATATAAGCGTATTGAGGGGAAAACGTTGCAGGGAGGGGAGATTTTTTTTCAATTACGAATTGCGGATTTCAATTACGAATTACGGAGGTCAATTGCGAATTGGTCAATTACGAATTACGGAGGTCAATTGCGAATTGGTCAATTACGAATTACTGATTTCAATTACGAATTGGTCAATTACGCGTTTTAAATTTGGGGTTATTCAAGTGAGGGATTTTAGTTGTGAATTAAAATTTCACAGGCTTTTTAAGGGTGAAATTTGGCGGATAAAGTTGGGGAGGGTATATTTGAATGATAATTACGTAACTAACTCTAAAAGAAAATATGGAAAAGATCACTTTAAGGCCCAGCCTTACTTCAAAATTGGTTTTGGTAGCTTTGGCATTGTTTTCGGCCAGAAATTTGTATTTATTGATAAGCGATTACTATTCTGAGAAGGGAATCGTAAACTTGGAAGCCATCTTGGATTTGTCATTTTTTGTCATTTTTTTATACGTTTTATACCAATATTTGAGGAATCCGGGTTTGGAGATCGATGAAAATGGTATTACCAAATTAGGGCCTTCACCTATACAATTGAAATGGCAGGATGTGGCAGCAATAAAACAACATCCATGGCGGAGGTACGAGTTTGTTGACTTTTACATGAAGCCACAAGCTGGAGAAGTACAAGGTAAAATGCACAGATTTTATGTACGGCATTACCCGGGTGGAGGCATGGTATTGTTTAATTTTTTAGAAAAGATGCCCCAACTTGAAAAGGATGAACGCGGTGAATATCTTCACAATTTGGATTGGATTGCATTAAAACCGGCTTCAAATTAACCAATAAATTTCTTTGTAGTTGTTATATGAAAGGTTTGCAGTGTAGAGCTGCTAATTAGTATTTTCCAGGTGGATACTGAGAAATAATGCCCGTTAGATTGTTAGAAACAATAGATATAAGGCACCGGAAAGGGCAGCACAACCTGAATAGATATGTCTCGAGGTTCCTCCAGCAAAATTCAATACCTCGGTAACCCGATGCATTGGTTATATTTAAATCCTGACAGGTATACCTAAAAATAGACACATATACCGAAAATCAAAGTTGGGATATCTCATCTACAGGATATTCCCAAGTGATATGAAAATATGAGTGTTCAAATGTTCAAATGGTGCCAATACCTCAGTAAACTGATGTATTGGCTATGTTCAAATCCTAACAGGTATGCCTAAAAATAGACACCTATACCGAAAATGAAATTTTGGATATCTCATCTACAGGAAAATCCCAATTGATATAAATGCACAACAAAAACCTCGTTTTTATTGGCACAAGCATATGAAAATATGAGTGTTCAAATGTTCAAATGGTGCCAAAGCTACAGTAAACTGTTGCATTGGCTATGTTCAAATCCTAACAGGTATACCTAAAAATAGCACCTATTCCGAAAATAAAAGACGGGATATCTCCTCTTCAGGAGAATCCGAATTGATATGAATGCACAACAAAAACTTCGTTTTTATTGGCACAAGCATATGTGTAAAATCCATTCTAATTGACCACCTCAATCCAATTTTAATTGACCACCCT
>ERZ724526.895-NODE-895-length-16254-cov-5.713007_pt1 | contig 16254 bp, 10 predicted proteins | sample MGYA00376059_ERZ724526 | MGnify/ENA primary metagenome ERZ724526 (study PRJEB28724, sample SAMN07190883) | activated sludge metagenome | isolation source: activated sludge of sewage treatment plant in Hong Hong | place: Hong Kong | collected 2016-03-17 ... | reverse complement strand
CCCGAGGTAACGCGACGCGCTGCCGTGCGCCGCCGCGTTGGCGCCCTGTGCTTCCATTCGGACTGCGCGCGCGATCGCCGCCGAAACGGCCGACGCGCCTGCCGATATCGCGTTGATTGCGGAAAAAGCGGTTCTTGGCAAGCGAGCGGCGCAAGCAATTCCGAAGCGAGCACCGCGAGCAATTCCAAAGCGAGCGCCGCGAGCATCCATTCCAAAGCGAGCACCGCGAGCATCAATTTTTAATCGAGCGCTGCGAGCATCCATTCCAGAGCGAGCGGCGCGAGCATCAATTGCAAAGCGAGCGGCGCGGCTTCGGCCTTACGGTGCGCATTCGGGCGGATCGAAAATCAGCCGTTGGACTTTTTCGCAATCTTGCGGACAATCCGATCGCTTTCTCTTGCAATCGAATCGAGCGGGGCCGACGGAGCCTGGTTATGCGATTGAACCTTTTCGGCGGCCTTCGTTCTTTTTCGCTCCGCGAGGCCGGTCGCGATGCCGTAGCGGGCGTGACGCTCGCCTCGATGAACATTCCGCAGGTTCTCGGCTATACCCGGATCGCCGGCACGCCCGTCGTCACCGGCCTTTACACGGTATTGCTGCCGCTCGTCGCCTTCGCCATTTTCGGCTCTTCCCGGCATCTGGTTGTTTCGGCGGACTCCGCGACCGCGGCGATTTTCTCCAATGCGCTGTCCGACATGGCGAAGCCTGCCAGCGAGAAGTATATGGCGCTCGTCGCCATGCTGGCGCTCCTGACCGCCATGCTCTTGATCCTGGCGCGGATATTCAAACTGGGCTTTCTCGCCGATTTCCTCTCGCGCACGGTGCTGATCGGGTTTCTTACGGGCGTTGGGTTTCAAGTCGGCATCGCGATGCTCGGCGACATGCTCGGCATAGCGGCGCCCTCGCATCGCACGCTCATTCAACTTCAAGAGGTTCTGCTGGGTCTGCCGGGGCTCGACGTTCCGACGCTCGCGCTCTCCGCCCTGGTGGCCGGCAGCATCCTCGTCAGCGATCGGCTGGCGCCGCGAATGCCTATTTCTCTTATCGTGGTGATCGGGACGATTGCGGCGAGCGCTTATTTCGACTTTGTCGGGCGCGGCATTGCGATCATCGGCCCGGTTCCCGGCGGTTTGCCGTCGATCGCGCTGCCGGACGTCAGCTTCAGGGAAACCCTCGCGCTTCTGCCGGTGGCGGCGTCATGCTTTGTCATGATCATCGCGCAAAGCGCCGCGACGTCGCGGGTCTACGCCATACGGCATCGTGAGCGCGTGGATGAGGACGCCGACATCCTCGGGCTGGCCGCCGCGAATGCGGCCGCCGGGGTGAGCGGGGCTTTCGTCGTCAACGGGAGCCCGACGCAAACCGCGATGGCGGAGAGCGCGGGCGCGCGCAGCCAGTTCGCGCAGCTGATCTTCGCCGGCGTCGTTCTGCTCGTGCTGCTGTTCCTGACCGGCCCGCTGCAATACCTGCCGCGCTGCGTGCTCGCCGCCATCGTCTTTACCATCGCCGTGGGGATGATCGACATAAAGGGGCTGCGCGCAATCCGCCGCGAGAGTCCGGGCGAGTTCTATCTTGCGGTCTTCACCGCCGCGGCCGTGGTCGCGATCGGCGTCGAGTGGGGCATCCTGATGGCGATCGCGCTGTCGCTTGTCCGGCATGTCCGGCACAGCTATCGCCCGCACACGGCCGTGCTTACCCCGAACAAGAGCGACCGCTGGGCGCCCGTGCCGGTGGCGCCGGGCATGGAGACCGCGCCGGGCCTCATCATCTATCGGTTCGGCGCAGACTTGTTTTATGCCAACGATAACCGTTTCGTCGACGAAGTGCGTGACCTCGTGGAGCGAGCGCCTGATCCCGTCCGGTGGTTCATTGTCGACGCCGCCGCTATCACGGATATGGATTATTCCGCTGCGCAATCCCTGCGCGATCTGCTCAACGAATTGAGCCGGCAAAAAGTTGGCATGGTTTTCGCCCGCGTCAGTCCGTACCTGCGATCCGACATGGACCGGCACGGAATAACCGCGGCTTTGGGGGAAAGGCAGATTTTTTCAACCCTGCACGAAGCAATCGACGCCGTTCGGTCCGGCTCTCTAAAGCTCGGGAAAAACTGATTGTCGTGCGCCCCGTGTATCCGGACCGAGCGTCCGAAATTCGACTCGGCGACGCACCGCCGAATGATCCGTCTATGGCCCGATAGCAATCAAACCTATCATATTTCGAAAGGTTCTGTATAATTGCCGAAAAAGTGGATTGCTATCCGCGCAAATTCTTTCTATCTATTCCCGAAATCAATCCAGCGTGAATCAAATCGCCCCTCAACATCATCATTGGACGTTTTACCGTGCCCAGGCAAAAAAGTTCGAGCTTTTCTGATCTTAAGGACATGGACGTAGACGCTCTGTTGCAGCTGCGCGCCGAAGTCGACAAAAGGCTCGTTGAACAAACCCGCGACCTGCAGAGGAAGCTGTCTTTGCTCGATACGGAGGGTCGATCGAATTTGCGCGGCCGACCGGCCGGCCGGCGGGGACGCCCAAGCGGACTCAAAGGCACGACGGTACCGCCAAAGTTCCGCGGACCGAACGGCGAAACATGGGCAGGACGTGGCGCGAAACCGAGATGGCTCACGGCGTTGCTCAGAGACGGTCATTCGATCGACGAGTTCGCCATCGGCTCGGCGGGGAAATCAAAAGCGGCGGCGGCCCAGAAAGCGACGGCAAGGAAGAGAGGCAGCAAACGTGCTGCCCCGAAGCGCCCGCGCAAGCCGCGCGCAAAGCCGAGCGAAACCCCTGAGGCCGCGAGCTGAGCGGGAGAGACGCCCGCTACGGCATTCCGAATTGCAGACTTCACCCGCGCGGGCGGCGCCCGCGATGCGGGAAGAAGTGCCGCCGGGTTAAATCAAATCATCAAGCGACGGAGCATTTTCCGGCGTAGCATGCCCTCGGACTTGATCCGAGGTCAGGAACCAGTTCGCCGGAAATTCTCTAGCCATCGGAAAGCTCCTTCAAATGCTCCGAGGCAAATACGTGCCGAAATAGGTTAGCCGTCCATTGGCGGCCGGAGGCTGTGCAGTCGAGGTATTTCAAGCCGGACTTGATATGCGGAAAGGCGCTGTCCCAGAAAAATCGCGGATAATCCCTGAGCAGATCGCCGGGGTTCAAATATCCGCGCTGCTTGTTGGTGCCGATCTCCTCGAACTCGTAGAATAGTGCGACGCATTTCCTCGGGTAGTAGGGATCGGCCAACTGGCCGATCAGATCGGCTGCCCGGACGAGTCCTGCCTCCGTATCGGTCTCGGGGTGATCATCGTCGACCGGAACCGGAAATCGCGTCAGTTCGACCGCGCGCGCTATCCGCTCCCCATCCAACAAGTCGGTCAGAGCGGCGCGTTCGCGGATGAAGAGCTTCGAGCGGTCGACGTGATAAGGCGCAAGAAACGCGTCCGAAGCGCCTCTTGGCCATTTTATCGTGTCGCCCGCTTCGTTGATCACGACCGTGTCGCCGCCATCCCCACTGCATATGCCCCGCACGTATCCGATGTCGTGGAACAGGCAGGCCAGCAGGAAATGCGCCGCATCCTGCGCGTCGACCTTGGCGTGCAGCCGCTTGCCTTTCAAAATGTCCCATCCGACCTGAGTGACGAGCATCGTATGCTCGAAGTTATGATACGATGCGTCGCTGGCCCCTATGCGTTCGATGGCCATGCGCGAAGCAGCGTCCATGATTTCGATATAGGGGCCCGCCGTCGAACCGTAAGCGCGTCGATATTCCTCCGTCAGGGTGCGGCTGAACGTGTCCGAAACGAGCGCTACGACGTCAAGCATTGACACTACTCCACCTTGACCAGGTTAGCCCTATTCAGGAATCCAAGTACCTTTGCTCGCTGGCGTCGATTGACGAACGGCCCTGGCGAGCGCCCGGACCGGCCACATTCACATAGGCACACGCGATGCCCGAACAATACGCCCGGCGGCGCCCGCCTTCATCCGCCGCGTCATGATCCGCATCATGGCGGGCCGCAACCAACCCGCCGGCATGTACCGCGGACTCATCTTGCACCGGCGTTGGCGGGATTCGCATGAAGGAGAATATTGATGACCGGCAGCGTCAATCGTCAAATCCTGCTGAAAAGCCGGCCTGAAGGCACGCCCAGCCTGGAGAATTTCGAGCTGACGGAAACCCCGACGCCCGAGCCCGGCGACGGCGAAGTGCTCATGCGCACCATCTATCTCTCGCTCGATCCGTATATGCGCGGCCGCATGAACGCGACGAAATCGTATGCGCCGCCGGCTTCGATCGGCCAGCCGATGGTGGGGGGTACGGTCGGGGAGGTCATAAACTCCCGCAATCCGGATTATTCGGTCGGCGACATCGTCCTCGGATTTGGCGGGTGGCAGGAATATGCGCTGTCAAACGGCGCAGGCTTGCGCAAGCTCGACCCGAAACGGGCGCCCATCTCGACGGCGCTCGGCGTGCTCGGCATGCCCGGAATGACCGCCTATTGCGGCCTGCTCGAAATCGGCCAGCCGAAGCCCGGGGAGACGGTCGTTGTGGCGGCGGCCTCCGGCGCCGTCGGGTCGGTCGTTGGGCAAATCGCCAGGATCAAGGGATGCCGCGCCATCGGCATCGCGGGCGGCGCTGACAAGTGTCGCTTCGTCACCAGCGAGTTGGGGTTCGATGCCTGTATCGATCACCGCGCCCCGGATTTTGCCGAGCAGCTCGAAGCCGCTTGCCCCAAGGGGATCGACGTCTATTTTGAGAATGTCGGCGGCGCCGTGCAGCAGACGGTGTGGCCGCTGCTCAACGATTTTGCCCGCGTCCCCGTGTGCGGGCTCATCGCGCAATACAATTTGACGGCGCCCATGCCGGGGCCGGACATGTTTTCCATCTTGCGCCGACGCCTGCTTCTGCGCGGGTTCATCGTTTTCGATTTTGCCGCCAAGGAAGCCGATTTTTTACGGGACATGGGCGAATGGGTCCGCACTGGCCGGGTCAAGTATCGCGAGCATGTCGTCGAAGGGCTGGAGAACGCGCCGGCATCGTTCCTCGGCGTGCTGCAGGGCAAGAACTTCGGCAAGATGCTGGTGAGGGTGGCAAGGTAGGAGCCGATGCAGGCTGACGAAGCAAGGCGGCCGGCAGACTGCAGGCCGCACCATTTCCAACCCAAGGCGAACGCTTTCGTTGCTTGGCAGGGCGCGAACGGCTCGGTGATCGCGATTGAAAAGGGAGGTCGACATGCGCGGAGCGCTTTTTCTTGCAGGAATTGCTTTGACTCTCTCCGGCTTGCCGGCGAGCGCTCAACAAGGCGGTTATCCGCTGTATCCGTGGTGCGCGTATTACGGCGGCGGCGGGCGAGGTGGCGGAACGAACTGTTACTTCTCGACCTTTGATCAGTGCCGGCAAGCCATCAGCGGCAGTGGCGGCATGTGTAGCGTCAATCCGTTTTACGAGGCCTATGGCTCTTGGTATTCCTTCGGCGGCTCCGCCCCGCGTCGCGCGCCCCGCAAGCACCGGCCGGGCTGATCGAACGGGTGGCCGGCGGGCCGCGCGTCGAAAACTCGAGGCCCATCGCTTGGCGGATGCGGTTCGCGAACGGAGAGAAAAATCTCTCTGAGACGCTGTCGCCGTCGGTGCGCGCAACAAATCCGCACGGCGGGTGGCCTCGTGCGGTGCATGCATAAGGCGCAATACGATCGCGCGCAGCGCCCTGCGCGGCGAGCCCTGATTGGTGGCATCTTCTGCGGCGAACCGATTTTCACCCCGCATCAAGTCCGCGGGCATGCTTGGGCGGAACCTTGGGCGGAACGCGCTTCAGGCACCCTGCCGCCGCGAATCGCTGCTGGCCGACGACGGCATGCACCGACCGACTTGACGGGGAGGTGTCGTCTGCCATGCGATTTGGACATGCTGCTATGCGGTAAGCATGATGGAATACCGCCATTTTCTGCTTCTATTTTTAACGAAATAGAACAACCAGAGGCTTGTCCATGTCGGCCACCACCCCCGCTTCCGGCGCGCCGTTGCCTGCGCGCCGGTTCTGGCTTATCGGCGCCCTGCGCAAGGTCCTCGCCGCCACCCGCGAAGGCATCGAACTCGCCACGCGCTATCAAATGCTCGCCAATATGACCGACGAGAAACTGGCCGCGCTGGGCGTTCGCCGAAAGGATATTGCGCGCATTGCCGTGAACGGTTGGCGGCGCTGATCGCGCGGCCGCCTCAGCCTTGATGGACCGCCACGACCCCGGAGATCCGCCGCCGCGATCCCCGGCCGTGCCGCGGACAAAATGGCCCCTCGCCGTCCCGCACGCGATTGAACTTTGCAACGGCGCAGGCTTTTGTTATACGCAACGGCCTGCTTGCTGGCGTGCTGTTCCCCGGTAGCTCAGCGGTAGAGCAACCGGCTGTTAACCGGTTGGTCGCTGGTTCGAATCCGGCCCGGGGAGCCACCAAAATCAATCTGGTCCGGGCGGGCGGTTCGGATATGCTCGCCGGCATCGGTCACTCTACCGTCGCTCGTCTTCGTATTGCGCTCAGTTGAGTTCTTGGGCGAGTCCGATGAGAAGCCCTTCAGGCCCACGGATGTAGCAGAGTCGATACGCGCCTTCATACTCGACGACTTCGCCTACGAGCTGCGCGCCGCGCGAGCGGAGCCTTTCAAGCGTCTCATCGACGTGATCCACGGCGAACATGACGCGGAGGTAGCCAAGGGCGTTGACCGGGGCGTTGCGGTGATCCGCGACGACAGGCGGCGTGAGGAAGCGTGAGATCTCAAGCCGGCTGTGGCCATCCGGTGTGCGCATCATGGCAATCTCAACACGCTGATCGCCCAGTCCGGTGACGCGTCCGGCCCATTCTCCTTCGATCGTGGCCCGTCCCTCGAGCTCGAGGCCGAGCTCGTGAAAGAAATCGATTGCCCCTTCGAGGTCTTCGACGACAATTCCTACATTGTCCATCCGCTTGAGCGCCATGTTTCCAATCTCCGAGGCGTCACCTAGTGTAGCAACGGACACGCAGCCTTCCCCACAGCCGCTCGGGAGCGAGCCATGGCCCACGTCTTACGGCCAATTCCGCCTGCCGAGCCGTCGGCGGCGTCGCCCGGTCGCGTCGCTCAAGCTCTCCGCATTCACGCAAAATGCGCCGGCTGCCGCGTGGCCGCGAGCGCGGCCTGCCAGATCGGCCCCTCGAGATCGAGCCGCTTGACGTACGAAACGATCAGGTCGGTCGGCACGTGAATGAAGACGTTATGGAGGAAGCCGATCACGAGTCCGGTCTTCCCGGCCATCGCCGCATGCACGGCCTTGCGGGCGAACTGATCGCACAACACGGCGTCCTCGCAATTCGCCGGCCTGCTGCGTATTTGGTAGCCCGGATCGAAATAACGCAGCGTCATCGGGATGCACTGTTCGGCAAAATACGTCTCGATTGCTTTCGCCAGGAACAGCCCGATGTCGTTCAGCTTGATGTTGCCGGATGCGTCTCGCCTTTGCGGCGCATCGGGAAAAAGATCCTGCCCTGCGCCCTCCGCCACGACGACGACCGCGTGGTTGCGCTCCAGAATGCGCCTCTTCAGGGCCGCGAGAAAGCCGCCGGGTCCGTCGAGCGCAAACGGCACCTCCGGAATGAGGGTGAAATTCACGTCCTGGTTCGCAATCGTCGCGCCGGCGGCGATGAAGCCGGCGTGCCGCCCCATTAATTTGACGAGCGCGACGCCGTTGTGGACGCTGCGCGCCTCGGTGTGGGCGGCCTCGATCACCCGGCACGATTCCTCCAGCGCCGTGAGATAGCCGAACGTGCGCGTCACGTGGCGCACGTCGTTGTCGATGGTTTTCGGAACGCCGACCACCGAGAGCGGGTGCCCGCGCTTGCGGCAGGCTTCGTAGAGCGCATAGGCCCCGCGCTGGGTGCCGTCCCCGCCGATGCAGAAGAGCATGTCCACCTTGCGCTGGATGAGATTCTCGACCGCAGCGTCGATGTTCACCGCGCCGCGGGAGGTGCCGAGCAGCGTGCCCCCGTGCTTGTGTATTTCGTCCACCATCGTGTGATTGAGGACGAAGGGCTCGATCGCGCGGGTCGGATCGAGGCCCTGGTACCCCATGCGGAAGCCGAGCACCTCCCGCACGCCGTAGCCGTCGCGCAGTTCGCGGAACAGCGACCGAACGACGTTGTTCAAGCCGGGGCAGAGACCGCCGCAGGTCACGATGCCTGCGCGCGCATGCTGCGGATCGAAGTACAGGGTATCCCGCGGCCCTGCCAGCTCGAACAGGTGCCCTTCATCGGCCGGCGCGCCCGGCTGCCGCCGGATGTTCTCGGGAATCCGCTCGTCATCGCTGACAAAGCGGCCACGAGCAGAAGGCACGCGGCCGCCCCCGAGTGACGTAACGCCCCCGGGCATCGCGACGCCTTCAAGTGTCGTAACGCTCATGGGGAGACGCCGCGACCCGCCTCGATCCGTCTGACATGCCAAATTTGCGAGCAATAGTCGCGGATGGAGCGGTCCGAAGAGAACTTGCCCATGCGCGCGACGTTGAGAATTGATTTCTGCGTCCAGGAATCCGGCGTGCGCCAGAGTGCGCTGACGCGATCCTGGCAATCGATGTAGGACTGGTAGTCCGCTAAAAGCATGAACGGGTCGTGCCAAAGCAGGCCGTCGATCAGCGGACGGAACAGGTTGGGATCGCCGCACGAAAGCGCGCCGGATCCGATCAGATCAAGGACGCCGCGCAGCTCCGCGTTTTGTTCGTAGATGGCGTGCGGGTTGTAGCCGCTCGCCCGCAATGCGCTGACCTCTTCCGCGGTAAGCCCGAACAGAAAGAAATTCTCGGCTCCAACCTCGTCGCGAATCTCGATATTGGCGCCATCCAGCGTGCCGATGGTGAGAGCGCCATTGAGCGAGAACTTCATGTTGCCGGTGCCGCTCGCCTCCATTCCGGCCGTCGATATCTGCTCCGAGAGATCGGCCGCCGGATAAATCCACTGGCCCGCGGTGACGTTGAAGTCCGGGAAGAACACGACCTTCAGGCGACCGCCCACATCGGGGTCGGCATCGAGCACGTCGGCCACCGAGCTCACCAGCTTGATGATCAGCTTGGCCACGTAGTAGCCCGGCGCCGCCTTGCCGCCGAAGATGAATGTGCGCGGCACGATATCGAGGCCGGGATTGGCCTTCAGCCGGCGGTAGAGGGTGAGGATGTGAAGGATGTTGAGGTGTTGTCGCTTGTACTCATGGATGCGCTTGACCTGGACGTCGAACAGGGAGTTGGGATCGACCACCGCCCCTGTGCGATCCTTGATGATTTTGGCCAAGCGAAGCTTGTTGCCCCGCTTCACGCCGCGCCAACGCTCGCAGAACTTCGCATCGCGCGCGCACGCCTCCAACCCGCGCAGCGCATCGAGCTGGGCCGGCCAGGCGTCGCCGAGCTTTTCGGTGATCAATTCGGCGAGTCCGGGATTGCTCAACACCAGAAAGCGACGCGGGGTCACTCCGTTCGTTACGTTGACAAACCGGTCGGGATACATCTCGACCCAGTCCGGCAGAACCAGACGCTTCAAGAGATCGGTGTGAAGCGCGGCGACGCCGTTGATGGCATGGCTTCCGACGCAGGCGAGATTGGCCATTCGCACGTAGCGGCCGCCGTGCTCGTCGATCAAGGACATGCGCGCGACACGCCCGGCGTCCTCGGGGTAGCGCTTGCGCACATCATCGAGCAGCCGGCGATTGATCTCGAAAATGATCTCCAGATGGCGCGGCAGCAGCGATCCGAACAGTTCGATCGACCAGGATTCCAAAGCCTCCGGCAACAGCGTGTGGTTGGTGTACGCCATCGTCTTCTGCGTCACGTTCCATGCGATTTCCCACTCGAGGCCGTGCTCATCGAGGAGGAGCCGCATCAACTCGGCGACGGCGATGGCCGGATGGGTGTCGTTCAACTGGGCAGCCCAGCGCAAATGAAACGTCTCGGGCGTGCCGCCATAGCGGATATGACTGCGCAGCATGTCCTGCATCGCGCACGAGACGAAGAAATACTGCTGTTTGAGCCGGAGCATCTTGCCTTGCGGCGACACGTCGTTCGGATACAGGACCTTGCTGATCGTCTCCGAAGTGACCTTTTGCTCGACGGCCTCATGATAGTTGCCGACGTTGAAGGCGGCGAAGTCGAACGTCTCGACGGCTTGCGCACGCCATAACCGGAGCAGGTTGCAGGTGTCGACGCGATAGCCGAGAATCGGCGTGTCGTGCGGAACCCCGCGGACCACTTCGGCCGGACGCCACTTCACGCGCAAGCGCCCCCCCGTATCGGCGTAGTATTCCGTATAGCCGCCGAACTGGACCTCGACCGCCCGTTCCGGCCGGGCGATTTCCCACGGATTTCCGAGGTGCAGCCATTTGTCCGTGAGTTCGACCTGCCAGCCGTCGCGGATCACCTGATCGAAAATGCCGAACTCGTAGCGGATGCCGTAACCGAGCGCCGGCACTTCCAAAGTGGCGAGGGAGTCGAGGTAGCACGCCGCCAGTCGCCCGAGGCCGCCATTGCCGAGACCGGGTTCCGCTTCGTGTTCGACCAGATCCTCGAGGCGAACATTAATACCCGCCAGCGCCTTCTGCATGTTGTCGTAGATGCCGAGATTGACGAGATTGGCCGCGAGCTGGGGGCCGATCAGGAATTCGGCCGAGAGATAGGCGACGACCCGCGCCTCCGGATGCTGAAACAGCAGGTCGAGCGAGCGCACCCCGCGCTGGAACAGGCGATCGCGCACCGCATAGGCGGTCGACAAATAGTAATCGTTGAGGGACGCGGTCGCGGGATGGCGGCCCTGGAAGAAGTAAAGATAGTCGCAAACGGCACGGCGCAAGGTTTCCGGATCGAGGCCGGTCCTGACGTCCTGGTCGAGAACGGACGACACGCCAGTGCCGGAAGCTGCCTCAATCATTCTGTTCATGGTCGTAATCCTTTTGCGCAGCGACGACCCGATCTCGGGCGCGCCACGGGCGTGGACGCGCGGCGCAGGCATCGACTAGCTCCAAGCGGCTCGCGACGCTGATCTGGCGCAGTTTGAGACCGACGTACATGCTGACCCCCCGGAGTTCAGCAGCCCAACCGTCGCACACTAGGCGGCCGCTGGGAAGATGCACTGAACGGCCGACAATGGACCGGCCCCAGCGCGCCTGCCGCCAGCCGTGGATGATCATCGCCGGATCCGGCGATGCTGGTGTGACGCCCTCGCGCTAATACGAAATGCGCAACCGGGTCTGAACCAGTTGCAGACATACCGTGAAGATCATGGCGGTCGACACGCCGAACATGAGCATTCCGGTGGCCGTTTCGAGCGGGGCCAACAGTTTCCATGACCCGGACATGACCGTATCGCCAAGGCCTAAGGACGTGTAGGCGACCGCAGAGTTATAGAATGCGTCCCCGAGGCCGCGAAACTCGCCGCAAGCGACGAACACCGCCGCCCAAAGCAGCATCTCGACCAGATGCGCCGCAAGGGCGACGAGCGTGACCCCGCTGATGATGGCCACGTCTCTCCAGAACCGGACGCCTGCACGCTGAAGCTTTCGTTCAAGCCGGATAAAGTGGACAACCGCCATGACGGCCAACGCATGAATGACAATCGTGCCGAGCGTCGTTCCCATCGCAGTAACTAGCGGCAACAACGTCGCTGTCTCATCAGGCGCGGGAGCCACGTCATCCTCATCGATCCTGCCGAGGCCGGCGGCCAAGGAGCCGTTCGCAGGCGTTTGCGTCAGCAATCAAGAATGGTGCCACGCCAGGCCGCTTAGGTTGGCGCGAGCGTAAACTTCCTTGGTTTGTTGCCGAAAAGTGCGGATCTTAACGTGCAGTGCTTTCGGGAGACGATATCCGCGCCCGGTCTGCCCCCTCGCCCGCCGTCCTCCTCAATACGGCAAGCTCGCTTTCTTCGCGACAACGGATCGCGCCGGATACTGGCCACATGCCGACAGTTCCCGCCGCTGCAACCAGTCCATTCCCTTCGGTGGCTCCTGTCACTGTGAGCTTCGCGACGCACGGCAACGCCTACGCGCCGAGTGTCGTCATCGGCCGTAAGCCGCCGTGGGCGGTTGCGTAATGAACCACGCTGCCGCGACGCCTCCCGTCATGACCAGGAGCGCAAAAGCCACTGCCAATACGATTTCCCGCATCAGACCCTCCACCTGATATGGCGAGCAAGTCTGGGGCGGGATGGCCCGGCGTTCTGTGAGCAAGATCACAGAACGCAAGCGGCATCCGAGGCAGCCTTGAACCTGAGGGCGCCCTGGCCGCGGGCCGCGTTCATCCGCTGCGGGGCTCCGCCACGCGTCTCGTTCCGGTTTCCTTTGCAACGAACGGAGGGGCTATTGGCGCGCAAACAAACCCGGGTGTGCCGTTTACTAATACCAAACAGTCGCTCGTCGCGATCTCGCCGCTTCGGAAAGCCCAACGGCGTCCCTTCGCCTTTGGCGCAATGCAAACGAGAATGCAACGTACTGGGAATACCGCCTCGCCTTCGCCGCACTCATCGGCAAAAACCACGAACTCGCTTGGCTCGACGCATGCAACTTGCTACGCTGCAGGCGGTGCAAGGGCAGCTTGGAAATGACAGATCGTTCGCGACGCTGCGTCTGTTTTCTGATGCTGTGAACGGCTCCTGCCGGCACGCAGTGCCGCAGACATAGGCGCCGTCAGAAGTCCGCATGGTTCGGAGGAGTCCATTGCGGAATCACCAATTAAGGAAGCCAGCCAGGCACCCCGGCGCTTTCTGATGTCACAAAGGCGAATCTGCACCGTGTACGATGCTCGATCATCAGAGCTTTCGGCCATTGCTCGTCTTTGCCATGGGCACAGACAGCTTTCCGGCCTCGGCGACTTGTCGAGTGTGGCAGGCAGGATCGGATATCTTCTGAACAGGAGTGCGCGTAGCCAAGCGAGACCGGTTGTAACCGCGTTCAATGCAACCTTTCTACGATTCGGCTAGGGCAAAAAATGCTGCAGACCATCCATGATGATCTGAGCCCGGCGAGCGCCAGCGCCTCGTCGGATTCATCTTTTGTCTTCGTTCCCGACACGCAATTCCTTCTGACCGCGACCTTCAAGCGGTCGGGCGCCGACCTTGTGTTGACCGGCGCGGACAATCGCTCGGTCGTTATCGCCGACTACTTCGCGCGGGATGAAGCGCCCGACCTCGTCGGACCGGACGGCGCGACCTTGACGGCAACGGTCGTCCGCATGCTCGCCGGCCCTGCCGCACCGGGCCAATATGCGCAGGCGACGCCATCCGATGCACAAGCGACGCCTCCAGCTTCGGCAACAGCGATCGCGCGGGTCGACAAGGCATCAGGCGTGGCGCAAGTCACGCATGCGAACGGCGTCACCGAGCCGCTCACTCCCGGCGCGCTGATTTTCAAGGGAGATATCATCCAGACCGGGCGAGGTTCTGCGGCTTCAATCAGTTTCGGCGACGGCACCGCGCTCAATTTCTCCGCCAATACGCGGATGGTGATGAACGAGTTTGCGTACGAGGCGAATTCGACCGCGAACTCGGGGGTGCTCACGCTGGTCCACGGGTCGTTCGCCTTTATTGCAGGTCAAGTGGCGAAAACCGGCGGCCTCAACATCGATACTCCCGTCGCGACCATGGGCATTCGCGGCACCACCGGCGGGGTCGCCGAAGTCCGCATCTATCCGGAGGTGAGGTATCAATTCCATGCGCATCGAGACGTGCTCGCGGACGGCACGCTCGACCGGCCAAGCACCTACGACCTGAACTATCGGACCGGGCCCGGCGGAACGTCCTCCGTCAAAGTGACGTATGGCTCGGTGGCTGTCCTGGGCGCCAGGGGGCCGGGCCAGCCTCCGCAACTGAGGATCGCGCAAGTTGACGCGCTGGACGGGGCCGATGCGCTAAGCGCGCGGCAGTACCAGCAAATGGTCAACGCGTTGGTCGGCGATTATCCGGGGTTAATGCAAAACCTATTTCCCTTGCAGCCTCCCAATCAGGTGCCGGGAAAGCGCGGCGACTTCGACAATCCTGGCATGCGAGAGGTTACGGCTTACGGCGGCGCTCCAGGTTCCGCGACGTCGGTCGCCGTGATCGAGGCAACCAATTTCGCGAACGCCGCGACGAAAACGTCGTTCGGCGTCGAAACGGTCGTGCCGCCGACCGTCGCTCCCTCAGCCGGCGTGACGTCCGGCGTTTCGCCCAACGACGGTCACCCGATCAATGGGACATTGGAAAACCTGCAAACCGCCGCCGATAATCTGGGGGTGCCGACGGTGCAGGTGGCGAGCCTTGGTCTTCCCGTGCTCGCCGCGGCGCTGACGGATTCCGCGCACGAGGGGACTCTCACCTTTGCGCGCGACCTGTTGACCGGAGCCTCCTCCGGCAATCAATCGCCCCTGCATATCGCTAACGTGGCCTTTTCGGTTGATGGCGGCCAAGCATCGTCGAGTCTGCCGCAAGGCCTCCAACTCAACGGCGCGACGCTTACCGTCGACCCGCAGGACCCCGCGTTCCGTCATCTTGCGGGAGGCGAGCAGAAGACGATCGTGGTGTCGTATTCGGTGGTGGACGGGCACGGCTCCGCAGTCCAGCAAACCGAGACGATCACGATTATCGGCGTCGACGACGCGCCGACGGTGAGCGCCGGCGCGCCAAGCGCATCGTTGGCCGAAGCGGGGGGCGTCAATAACGCCCAAGCCGGCGTCGACGCGTCGGTCGTCGTCCTCGCCAAGAGCGATGTCGATAGCGTCCTCCACTACGACACGACGGGCTGGCTCGCGAATGAAGACGGCACCTTCACCAAAGTCGGCCACTACGGCTCGGCCACGCTCGATCCGCTCCATGACACGGTGACGTATCACCTCGACAACGCGATGCCGGCGACCCAGGCGCTGGCCGGTGGCCAGCACGTGACCGATGATTTCACCATCGCGGTCATCGAGGACAATGGCGCGTTGACGGCCACAACCCAGGTGGCGTTCGCCGTCACCGGCGCCAACGACGCAGCGCAGATCGGCGGCACAACAACGGGCAGCGTGACCGAGGATGGTATAGCCCACATCGAGGGCGCCCTGACGGTAACCGACGTCGACGCCGGCGAGGCGCGATTCCAGACGCCGGACGTACTCTCCGGCAACCACGGCAGTTTCACCTTCGACGCCACCAGCGGCGCCTGGACCTACACGCTGAACCAGGACCTTGCCGATCCGCTCAACGCCGGCCAGATCGTTCACGACACGCTACTGGTCACCTCGCTCGACGGCACGGCATCGCAAACGATCGACGTCGCCATCCATGGCGCCAATGATGTGCCGGCTATCGTATCCGAGGGCACGGTTGCCGAGGGCCTCGTCCAGTTGCCGTTTACCGGGGTCGCTCTAGCCTACCTGTCCGCCGGAAACGACCTGGTAAACGGGCTCGGCAATGTACCCGACTCCCAATACAACAATGGCTTCGGTGAGAATGTCGTCGCGATCGGCGATGACAACTCGACAGGTCCGATCAATATCACGTCGGTATTTGGCGACGCGGGCCTGAATTTCTTCGGCACGCACTACACCACGCTCTACATCAACAATAACGGCAGCATTTCCTTCGCGAGCCCGATTTCCGCGTACACGCCGACGCAGATTACCGGCGGGCTCAACAATCCGATCATCGCCCCGTTCTGGGCTGACGTCGATACGCGCGGAGGGGACGGCACCACGCCCGGCGACGACGGAAATTCCACGGGGACGAATCGGGTCTTTTACGATCTCGATGCCGACAATCACGTGCTCACGGTGACCTGGGACGATGTCGGCTACTTCAACTCCCACACGGGCAAGGCCGACGCATTCCAACTTCAGATTATCGGCTATACCGACGGCGATTTCGCAATCGTTTATCGCTACGAAGATATTCAGTGGACCACCGGAGATGCGAGCGGCGGATCCGAAGGGCTCGGCGGAACCCCGGCACGCGCAGGATTCTCCGACGGACACGGCAACTCGCTCGAACTGCCGCAATCCGGCAACCAGGCCGCCATACTCGCCCTGCCCGACACGCTTGGAAATACCGGGATTGAGGGCGTTTATATCTACCAGTCGCACGGCGGCGAGGTCATTCCGGAAGATTTGCAGACATCCGGCGTCATAAATTTCACCGACCCCGATCTCGGGGATGACCACACCGCGACCGCGACCTTTGTCGGCGATGGCTCGGCGTTGGGGACGCTTTCGTTGAACAAAATCCATGACACGGCGGGACCCGACTCGAGCG